>Ga0302325_10013879_pt1 | contig 17158 bp, 19 predicted proteins | sample Palsa_T0_2_FD_201948 | JGI IMG/M metagenome (GOLD analysis project Ga0302325, IMG submission 201948) | Peat permafrost microbial communities from Stordalen Mire near Abisko, Sweden - Palsa_T0_2 | ecosystem: Environmental > Terrestrial > Soil > Palsa > Peat permafrost | place: Sweden: Abisko... | reverse complement strand
GGAAAGATTTGTTGTTCCGCGACGTGGAGTAATTAAATCGAAGTTGCTGCCATCGAGGGCCGAACCGGGTGGATGCGTCGCCAACGACCGATAATGAAGGCGCATCATTTGCGCAGACCTGCTAACTCGACGATTGGCGTCCAGGTTGTGATTTCACTTCTGATGAAAGCGGTCAGCTCTTGAGGCGACATTGCGACTGGTTCGATCATCTCCTGCTTCAGAATATCCTTCATTTTTGGTCGTCCCAGGATGTCCGTAATCTCCTTGTTTAAAGTGATCTGAAGTTCACGTGGCATGTCCGGCGGACCTGCAATCGCCAGCCACGCGATCGGACTTAGATCGAACCCAAGTTCCTTGAAGGTCGGAATCTCTGGATGCGTCAGGAGTCGTTTGTCGGTTCCAATTGCAAGCCCACGCAGCGTCCCGCCATCGATATTTCCCAATACAGTCGAGGCCGTCAGCGATCCAAAATCAACGACGCCAGAAATAATGTCACCAATCATCGGGCCATTATAGGGAATGTGCGTCAGCTTTAAATTGGCCTCGTGAGCGACATAGGCCGCGGTCAGATGGCCAACAGTACCAACGCCGCCCGTGCCGTAATTTAATGGTCTCTCCCTCGCGATGCGAAGTAATGCGTCGAACGATTTGAGCTCGCTAGATGATGACGCGACAAAGGCAACCGGTGGCCCGCCAATGTAGGCGATTTGGCTGAAATTCTCGACCGGCCGGAAGGTGTCGGTTGGATTGATAAGCGGCGCAATCACTAGCGTCGGCATGGCAGATATCAAAAAAGTGTGGTTCCGTCCGGCGCGGCCCTTGTGACTTCCGCCGAACCAATCAATCCGCCAGCGCCAGGTTTGTTCTCGACGTAAAATCGTTGTAAATGCGCCTCTGACATTTCGCTTGCGATGACGCGGGCAATTCGGTCCGCATATCCTGCGGACGCAAACGGCACGATTATACGAACTGGGTGTGGCGAAGGTTGCTGGGCCAGCAACACTGACGCAGCGGACACCAGCAACGTCGCAATAGCTGTCAAGCCAGAAATCAGCTTCAAAAAGACGGAACATGAAGTTGGCATTCGCGTTGCTTCGGCGATTTCTTCGACTTTCATGCAGCGAAGTATATTCGTCTCGGGTGGCCCGCAAAAGTAAGCCCCGCGCACGTGGGTGGCGGGGCTTACCAGCTGAAAAACAGAATTGCGAAATTGTAAGATTGCTTGTTACGCGCGAGAGTCTGGGGACAATCCGATGCTGAACGCTTTCTGTCGGGTTGCCCCTTCAGTCCGTTTGATCGTGCGTGCAATCTTTCCTGCTGGTATTTTCTTTTTGGCCAGTGTCTTGAGTTCACGAATTTCTACCGATGTCCACGCACGTCTTTTAGATGCTTTCTTCACGATATAAAATCTCCGTTGGTAGGAAGGGTGGTCTTATAGCCGCTGATATCTGATAAGGAAAGGTCCGCAGAAATACGAGGTTACGTGTCAGAAGCGATGAAGGCTATGATCGGAATTAGCGGCGGCGGGAAAGGTGTCTGCGCCAGAGAAGACTTCTGATCGCTGCGATATCCGCCAATCGGGGTATGCCGGCGCACGCGAAGGTCTCGTGGTGCCGTGACGCGGTTTCAGGGTGGATATCGACATTCTTTGGACCCTTGATATCCACGAGGGCCCAACCCAGTCGGTTGGCCCGGGCAAGCAGAGCCGCTGTCGGTTGCTCATCTTCGGTGGACCGATAAATCAGGGTGGTGCCTTCATTGACCTCGTGCAGGTATTCACCAAGGCAGTTATGCCAAGATTTGGCCAAGGCCCGGATTTGATCTAGGTCATCGATCCGATTGAAAGCGCCGATCTGCTGGGGCGGCAGGCGTTGGGTAACGGTAAGCGGTCGGCAAGACCTGCAATCTTGGCCCTGACCTGTTCGGTTTGGTCCAGCGAGCAGAGCTCCTCGACGAGAGTATCGAACGCAAGGTCGGCCCGATCGCTGAGAAATCTCAAGCCAACGACAAACCGGTCCATACCGTCGATATCGTCGAACAGTTTGAAGATGGCAGGTCGCCGCAACGCGGGAGGTAGGGCTTCGAGGGCGACGATGAGGGGCTCAGTTATTGATCGGCAATGGTGGAGGTGTGTTGCAGTGGCTCTATCGTCCAGCACCGCGACCAGGGCCCGGTAGTTTTTCAATGCCAACATGGTAGTGTCTGGCAGTGCGTGTAAAACCTTGTCCAACCCTTCGGGCCAGCTTCCCAGGATCTGCCTCAAGGCGGTCTTTGGTGATCGGCGGCCCAGGTTCTCGATCATTGTTGCCGAGGGCAGGGCGGGATCAAGGTGAGCCACGCCCAGGCCAAGGACATGCATGCGATAGGGGTCGAGTTCGAACAGGGTGACGAGCAGCTCACGATGCCTCGTGAGGATGTTGGCTAAACACTCGTTGAGCCAACCTAACGGGCTTACCAGAAATCCCGGACGCAACGGACGATCATGACCGAGGGACGTCATCGTTACAGACATGATGATCCCTCCGTCAGTATTCGCTGGCGAGCATGATGGTGATGACCCGTTTCGTGACGCTCGGGTCGGTTGGATCAGGCGAGTGGCACGATAGGCTGTTATCGTAGTAGTCGATCTTGAAGAAGATCGTATCGCCTTCTGCTTGGAACGATCCGAAATCGTGTTCTTGGTGCGGATCGTTGGCATGACAAAAATCGTCAAAAACTGAGATGGTCTGGACGATACGATCCACTGCTTCCGCTCCCAATACGGCTACACCAGTCGTGATGACGGCAAGACCGGTCGTGAGTTTTTGCCGCAACAGATCATTGAGGGCGCGAATCTGCTCTGTCTGAGAAGACATGGTTCAACTCCGTTTTGTTGATGGGGGTGATAAGGAGAGAAAGAGAACGTGCGCGCCCGATCGATCAACGAACGCGCACGTCAGTTAAAAGCTCAGCGGACTTTTGGCGCCGGATGCACCAACCCGAGAGCAGATCGCGGTCGCACGATAGCGGGTAACTGAGGATGATCTCGCCATTCCAGAGTGAACGCGTCCTTGACGAGGTTGATGGTCCTTGCTTCCCACCATTGCTCCATAGGCCCCTCTTCTTTGGCGAGGACGATCTGGTTGAGACCGATCACCGACCAATGGGCTGGGTAGACCGCGGGTTCAGGTGCCGCCTGCTTGGGATCGGGTTTGACTGGTTCTTTGGTCTCGCCCGGACAGATCAGGCCGAGGGTCGCGCGATGCCTCTGAAACGGACGGCCTCGTTCTTCCCTTGGCCAGCGCAGCTTGAACAAATCGCCATGGACTTCGGTCACTGTGACTTGCCACCAGCCATCGGCCGGATCGGTGTCCTGAGCTAAGACCCGGTCGCCGACTTTGATGTCGTCCCAGTTCACCGGCAGGCGGACCTGGACCGCAGCCGAGGCCACTGTTGTGATCTCTCCCTTGCCGTTCTTTTGCTGCTGGGGCCCGAGGGCTTTGATCTGCTCATAAATGTCTTTGGTCACGAATGGCACGAGCCCGTCGGCAGGTGCACCAATCGATGCGAAATCTGCATTGAAGGGTAGATGCGCTCTATTTTGGAAAAGTTAGATCTAAACCGCCGCACTGAGCGGATTGAGGCGCTCCATGATAATGCGTTGTACGGCGGCGAGATGCACGCGCATGGCGCGCTCTGCACCGTCAGGATCGCGAGCGACTACTGCTCGTGCAATCGCACGATGCTCAGCATCGCGCTGCTGTACCCGCTTTGGGCACGCTGGTTGCGATCCATTAAGCTGAAGCCGTGCGTCGCGGGCTACGCGGCGCAATAGATCATAAAGTGAGGCTGCGAGCTTATTGCCCGAGCTCGCGGCAATCTGCTTATGAAACTTCAGGTCGGCGGCTCCGCTATCGACGCCTGCGGCTGTTGTAGCGGCTTGTTCTATGGCGGCCATTTCAAATGGAGATGCCCGCAACGCCGCGAGTCGCGCCAGGAAAGGCTCGATCGCAATCCGCATCTCGATGACTTCCATTGGATTGGTCGCGCGCACCAAGTTCTCGCCGATGTGGCCAACCAGCGGCCTACGTTTGGCTTTAGCTGGAGCAAGTTCGCCGCTGGCGCGCAGCGCTTGCAGCGCGCGACGCAGCCGATGCCGTTTGACGTTAAGTATCTCGGCCACGGCGCGCTCTGAGCCGAGTTTCTGTTGCAGCGCCATCGTGCGGAGCGCGGTAATAATATCTTCGAGCTCGTGCGGAAAGGCTGCACCCAACGGATCTGTCATGGATGCGGGGCTGGAGTTGTTTGCGAGTGACCCAGACATGATTTCACTTTGTGGCATCTCAGCAGTCGCTTAGCCCTGATGCCGACAAAACGGGAATGTCGGAACCTCGCCGAGTCTAATCTAATTCGTAGCTAAATTACAATCAGATAGTTGGTTGACGCACTGGTTATGTCTTGGCGCTGATGAGCCAACTACGGCGATGAGACCGTATTTTTTTGTATTTTTTGTACTTTTGATCGTTTAGGTCTGTCTTAGACGTGGGCGCAAATTCGCCGGGCTGTGTCAGAGTAAAATATAACCATTATGATGGTTGTCTCTGGTTGACACGCGATCTTCCTGTGTTAGCGTTGCTGCATCTTCCGGCCGACAGGAGTGTCGTGATGCCAAGCAATGTTCATCGTCTTGCCAATCGCGATACCGCGCTCAAGGCGCTCTACGACGACGTGTCCGCCAAGCACATGTTTCCCTTCTGGGCCACGTCGACCGACGTGGACCATGACGAGGTTAAGCAGCTTTTGGCTTCGGCCAAAGCCGTTCCATATTTGTGGCGCTGCGCGGAGGACATCGAGCCGATCCTGCATCGCGCCGTCGAACTGATTACCATGGATGATTCCGAGCGGCGATCGCTCGTGCTGGTCAATCCAGGGTTGGCGCCGCGCCGAGCAACGGTCAGCACCATGTACACGGCCTATCGGCTCAATGATGCCAATGAGATCATGCCGCCGCACAAACATTCGCCAAGTGCGATCCGCTTCGGTCTGAAGGGCAACGGCAACTTCACCGGCGTTGATGGCGAGAATATCGTGTTTGGCCCTGGCGATATGGTGCTAACGCCGAACGATACCTGGCACAATCACGGCACGGTCGGCAACGAGCAGGCCCTCAATCTTTCCGTTCTGGATCTGCCTTTGGTGGAGACGTTGAACGCGATCCACTTCGACCACGATTACAAGGAAGAAGAGAAAGGCAAGCTCGTCTCGAAAAAGGAGCAAACCCCCCGTTTCACGACCGACTATTCGCAAACGACTTACGGCTATGGTGGGTTGATGCCGCGCTTTGCCGGTTCGAAGTCGCGCGGCTCCGGCTATTCATCCCCGATGTTCGTCTATCGCTGGGAAATGGTGCGCGAGCTGTTCGATAAACATAAGGACCGCGAGGGCGACCAACATGACGGCCTATTGATCGAATACATCGATCCGACTACCGGTCGCCCAGTTTACAAGACCATGACGTTCTTTGCGCAGATGCTGCAACCTGGGCAAAAGACGCTGCCAGTCCGCACTACCGCGAATCTTCTAGTCTCTCCCTTCGAGGGCGAGGGCTATTCTGTGGTCGATGGCAAGAGGTTCGACTGGAAGGAGTTCGACACGATCGCCATTCCGGGTGGCTCCTGGTTTGAGCATCACAACAACTCCGACAGAAAGCCGTTATTCCTGTTCGTCGCTAGCGACGAGCCGGTGCTGAAGAAGCTCGATCTTTACAAGAAGTGGTGTATGGACTCGGCTGGTACGGTCAGTCTCGTCGGTTAAGCGCCGCCGACTTCGTCCTGTTCTGTCTAGTAAGTTTTCGGGAAAAACCCGTGCTGACCAAGCCCCCTCGACAATCCAACACCAAGCTCGTGTCTCATATTGATTGTCCCGGCGGCGGACAGGTCTGGGTCGAGGGCACTACGATGTATGTCGGTCATATGCGACCGACCTCAGGCACAACGATCATTGATATAGGCAATCCGCGTTCACCTCGCGTGCTAGCTCGGATCGCCGTACGTGACGGGTGGCATTCGCACAAAGTGCGGGTAGCGGGCGATATTATGCTCGTCAATCAAGAAAAGTTTGGAAAGTCGGCTCCGGATGACATCGGCGGCGGCCTCGACATCTATGACGTCGCTGATCCCTCAAGCCCGAAACTGATCAAAGAATGGCGCACAGTTGGTGGCGGTGTTCACCGCTTCGACTTTGATGGGCGCTACGCCTATATATCGCCGACTGCCGAAGGTTTTATCGGCAACATCGTCATGATCTTGGATCTCGCCGACCCAGCGAATCCAATCGAGGTAAGCCGCTGGTGGATTCCTGGTCAATGGCAGGCCGGTGGCGAGGATTATCCGTGGACCAACTGGGTTAAACCGCGCTGCCATCACCCGCTGCGTCACGGCGACCGGCTTTATGTCAGTTATTGGCATCACGGCTTCTATATTCTCGACATTTCCGATTTGTCGAGGCCGAAGGTGGTTGCGCACCACAACACGAGCCTGAGCTTTCCGCATCCGACGCACACTTGCTTAGTGATGCCGAAGCCGCTCAAGGGGCGGAATATAATGGTGGTCGCCGACGAGGACGTCGCCAAACTGTGGCCTGCGCCGCCGTCGTTTTCCTGGGTTTATGACATCACCAAAGAGCAGGTGCCGGTGCCGATCTCGACCTTTCAGGTGCCTGGCCTCGACGTCGACGGCAGCCCGCAGCCGCCCATGACCGGATGCCATCAGCCATCCGAGCGCTTTAACGGCACTATCGTGCCGTTCGCCTGGTTCGCCCAAGGACTACGGATCGTCGATTTCGCTGATCCGTTCAGCCCGCGAGAGATTGGATATTTCGTGCCCGAGGCGGCGCCCGGTGCGGATCGTCCCTCTTCGAACGACGTGACTATCGATCATCGCGGCCTGATTTATCTCGTTGATCGCGTGCACGGCGTCGACGTGATCGAAGCATCCGCCTTGAGCTAGTAGCCAATGCAACAACGAGCAATCGGACAATGAGCTGAGCGTCAACAATGAGCGACCGACCCAACGACGTCTATCCGATTGGCAAGAAGAATCCAAACCTGCCGTTTCATCCTGCCGTTCGTGCTGGCGATTATATTTTTGTTTCTGGCCAAGTGGCGAAGGACGAGAACGGCAACATGATATCGGGAACGATTGAGGTCGAGACCGCGGGTACAATCGATTCTATCAGGCGCATCCTGGCGGAAGAGGGCGCTACCCTCGCCGACGTTGTGCGCGCAACAACCTATCTTGAGGATACGCGCGACTTCGGACGTTACAACAAGGTGTTCGCTGAACATTTCAAGGATGCCGTGCTTGCGCGCACCACGGTCGAAGCTCGCGCTGTTATCAATACTAAAATCGAGATGGATGCGATCGCCTATAAGCCGAAGCAGACTTGAGTGATGATGTCCGTGCTCTCAGTGGCCCAAGCATTGCCCGCCGGAGACGTCAGCTCAGCGGCCACAGTCGCGCCTGCGCATATCGATGCGCGGAATATTGCGGTCGACTTCCTGCTGGAAGGACGCCGTCAGCGGGTACTTAACGGCATTAATCTGGCCGTGCCGAAGGGCAGCTTCGTCTCGCTTATCGGGCCATCCGGGTGCGGCAAGAGCACGCTTCTCAAAGTGCTCGCTGGTCTGATTACGCCGACTGAAGGTCAGGTCACGGTTGACGGCATTCCGCCGCATGAAGCTGCCAAGCGGCGCGTTATCGGCTTGGCTTTCCAGGACGCGACACTGTTGCCGTGGAAGAACGCGCTGGAGAACGCCGCCTTCCTGCTGCAATCAGCGGACGGTTCCCTTAGCAACGCCGATTCCATAGCTAAGGCCGCTGCCATGCTAAAGCTTGTCGATCTCGACGGTGTCGAAAGAAAAATGCCGTCGCAGCTCTCCGGCGGCATGCGCCAGCGTGTCGCGATCGCCCGCGCGCTCGCTCTCGACCCTCAGGTGCTGCTGATGGACGAGCCGTTCGGCGCACTCGATGCCATCACTCGAGAAGAGATGTGCCGTTGTCTGCTCGATATCTGGGAGCGCACCGGCAAGACAATAGTGCTAGTGACGCATTCGATTGACGAGGCGATTTTTCTGTCACGAGAGGTGCACGTAATGGGCACCAGCCCGGCACGGATCATCGAGAGCTTGCCGATCGCCCTGCCGCAGCCGCGCAGCGACGATTCCTTTTCCGAGCCAACGTTTAAGGCTGCGGAAAAGCGGTTACGCGCTCTGCTTTTTGAGAGCAAACGAGGGCCGGCATGAGCGAAATAATGGCCACTGGTACGTCGATCACGGGAGATATCCGATCTGCGCGGTCCGGCAGGCCCGTTCCAGATGCCATATTGGCGCTCGGCTTGATGGTCGTCGTCACCGTTGCATGGGAACTTGCCATTAGACTCTTCCATGTTCCGACTTTCGTGCTGCCGGCGCCGAGCGCCATTGTTCGGCAATTAATCGAAAGCCGTGCGCGGCTTGCCAGCGCGGCGATGTCGACGGCTGTCGAAATTTTTCTCGGCTTTATGCTGGCCTCCCTGACCGGTGTCGTTATTGCTTTGGTCGTCGTGCGTTTTGAGCGATTTGGCCGCGCACTCTATCCACTTATCGTTTTATTCCAGAATGTCCCCAAAGTCGCATTGGCGCCGATCTTTATTCTTTGGTTTGGCTTCGATCTCGCTCCGAAGATAGTATTAATCGTCGTCATCGCTTTCTTCCCGGTGACGATCGATATGCTGGCCGGTTTGCAATCCGTAGAGCCATCCTTTGTGGCATTGATGGAATCAGTCGGTGCGAGTCGCGGCAAGATACTCATGCGCGTCCGCATCCCGCATTCGCTGCCGTATCTGATGGCCGGGCTGAAGGTCGCGATCACTTTTAGTGTCATCGGCGCCATAGTCGGAGAATTCGCCGGAGCCAACCAGGGCCTCGGCTATGTGATCGAGTTTGCTTCCACCCAGCTCGACACCCCCTTGATCTTTGCAGCCTTGGTCGTTGTCTCGGTATTGGGACTTGCCTTCTATTACCTTGTCGAGCTTGCAGAGCGGGTGCTTGTTCCCTGGGCTCCGAAATTCGACATGCATCGCCGGGTAGCCTGAACATAGAGGAGCTGCATCATGAGATTACTTGTTCTAGCTGTTCTGGTCGCGGCCACGATGAGTTCTTCGGCGCGAGCCGAAGATAATGTGACCGTGCAACTCGATTACGTCGTGCGTGGCACCCACGCCATGTTCTTCGTCGCGAAGGAAAAAGGTTATTTCACTAAACAAGGTATCAACGTTACGGCAATCCGCAGCGGCAGCGGATCGCCCAATGCGATGCGTCTTGTCGGTAACGGCGACGCCGAATTTGGCTTCGGCGATCTGCCGACCCTTGCGCTGGCGCGTTCGCAAAATGTGCCAGTCGTGGCGCTCGCCGCGGTGAACCAGCACAGTCCGCTTGCGATGTTGGCGCTCGTCAACAAGCATAAGCTGGATAAGCCGCAGGACCTCAAAGGATTGAACGTAGGTGTGCAGCCATCCGGCTCGACCTATGTATTTCTAATGGCTTTTCTGAAGGCCAACGGTATGTCGCTTGATGATATCAAGCAGAGCACGGTTAATCCGCCCTACGAGAACTATTTGCTGCTTGGCCGCGTCGACACTGTCCCAGGATATCTCGACGCCGAAGTGCCAGAGCTTGAGGCCAAGGCGGGCGGACCGGGCTCGCTCTCGATCATGCAGGGCTCGAAATTCGGCTATGTCGTCTATGGCTCGGGTCTTTTCACATCCGAGAAAATGATTGCCGAGCATGGTGACGTGGTCCAGCGTTTCGTCAACGCTTATCTACAGGCCTTTGATGACGTGATCAAAAACCCAGAGGAAGCGGCGGACCTGACCGTCAAGGAAAATCCGGACTACGTTCAGAAAAAGGACGTATTGCTCGAGCAAATCAAGGCTGACGTCCAATACACGTTCACGAGCGCTGACACCAAAGCGAACGGGCTCGGCGCGATGAATCTCGACACTTGGCAGAAGACAATCAGCACGCTGCTTGATCAGGGCGCCATGAAGCAATCGACGGACGCTGCCAAAGTTTTCACCGACAAGTTTCAATCTGCTGCCAAGGCCGCCAGGCTTTAGTAGCATTTGTAAAGGAGACGCTCATGATCCGCATTCTCGGTCGCAGCACCTCAGGCAACGTGCAGAAGGTGCTTTTCTTTCTGGAGGAAGTTGGCCTCAAATATACGCGCGAGGATTATGGCCGGCAGTTCAGCAACACGAATACAGATGCCTATCGTAAGCTCAATCCGAATATGAAAGTGCCTACCCTTGTCGACGGCGATCTTGTCGCTTGGGAATCGCACACGATCTTGCGGTATCTCGCTGCGCTTCATGCGCCTCATCTTACTGGCGCTACGCCTGCCGAATGCACGCACGTCGAGCGCTGGATGGACTGGAATCTCGGGGCGTTGAATACGCCGTATGTTGCGGTGTTCAAGGATGCGAAAAAGCCCGAGGCCGAGTGCGCTGGCGATTTCGGCGCACAAAGCGCCGACCTGATCGCGCAACTGAAGATTCTGGACGGCTTCATAGCCGACAAGTCCTGGTTTGCACTCGACCGGCTGACCCTTGCCGATATCTGTCTCGCTCCGATCGTCGTGCGCTGTCTCGGCTTTCCCGTCGAGAAGCCAGCAATGCCCGAGCTGACGCGATGGATAAAGGCGATTGAGACACGTCCGGCCTTCGCGGTTGCGACTGGCAGCAAGCCGAGTGCGCTAAACGCGGCATGACGGCTGCGACATCGCGGAAGAGTTTCGACTACGTCATAATAGGGGCCGGTTCGGCGGGCTGCACGTTAGCGAACCGGCTCTCGGCTGATCGCGACGTCCGCGTACTGGTGATAGAAGCGGGTGGTTGGGATCGCCATCCCTACGTAAAATTGCCGCTGACCTGGGGCAGGGTCTTGCTCGACCGCCTTTATGACTGGGGCTACGACGGCGAGCCCCAAGACACAATGGCGGGACGGCGCATTGAATGTGCGCGTGGAAAGGTCGTCGGCGGATCCTCGACTATCAACGCCTTGGCCTATGTGCGCGGCAACCGCGGTGACTATGCGCGCTGGTCTTCTTACGGCCTGCGCGACTGGTCGTACGATGACGTTCTGCCGTATTTTCGCAAACAGGAAAGCTGGGAAGGGGGAGCCAGCGCCTATCGCGGCGGCGACGGGCCGCTGGCGACGCGAAAGTCGCAATACCGGGATCCGCTGGTCGATGCCTATTTGCAGGCCGCGGCTGCGTCCGGTTACGCGTTGAATGAGGACTATAACGGCGAAACTCAGGACGGTTTTGGGCGGATGCAGATGACGATCCGTCGTGGTCGTCGCGACAGCGCGGCAACAGCCTATCTGCATCCGGTTCTGACGCGGAAGAATCTCACGATTCAAGTGCGTGCGCAGGTTACTCGGATCCTGATGGAAGGCACGCGCGCCTTCGGCATCGAGTATTTGAAAGATGGCCGACGTGTCTTGGTATATGCTGACCGCGAGGTGATCCTGTGCGGAGGCGCAATTAATTCACCTCAGGTGTTGATGCTGTCCGGTATCGGCGATCCCGAGGCCTTGAAGCCTCATGGTATTCCGATCAGCGTACCGCTGCCTGGCGTGGGTCGAAATCTTCAAGACCATCCAGCGGCGCTTCTCATCTACGCGCGCGGTGACAAGAGTCCGCTCTTACAAAATATGCGCGTCGACCGGCTTGCACTGGGGTTAATCGATGCCTTCGCTTTTGGTCGCGGATTTATGACCGATCTGCCAGGCGGCATCACCGGCTTTGTAAAGAGCGATCCATCCAAGGTTATGCCCGATATCCAGCTCTTGTTCATTGCTGGCTCGCTCCTGGCGGCACCATATCTTTCGCCGTTCCGCGAGCCCTTTGCCGACAGCTTCGCCTGCCGCATCGTACTACTGCGACCGGAGAGCCGTGGAGCCGTCACGCTTGCTTCATCGGATCCCCTTGCGGCACCGCGCATCAGCCAGGGTTTGCTATCGACTGTGGAAGACTGGAAAGCCCTACGTAGCGGCATTGCACTGTTTCGCAATCTCGCGCATCGCCCAGAACTCAAGCCATTTATCGCGCGCCAGCCCCATAGGGCGTGAGGCGTAGTCTATAAGTCTGCCCGGGCATCGATTGGGCGACGAGCTTCGGAAATCGCTCGGCGAGAACAGCTTTCCGCGGATTAGTCCAACGGTTCCTGGCATAACTCGATAATATTACCCTCGGGATCAATAAATTGAGCAATTCGGCCTTTAGGAGGCTCCCAGGGAGCGCCGACCGTTGGCTTAATTCCTGAAATACATTCGCCGCCGCGCTTTTCGATCGCCGCGACTTCGGCTTCGATATCGTCGACGTGAAAGGAGACCAAAACCTTGTTCCGCCGCCAGCCGCGCGCGTCGTCCATCTCAGCCGGCTGGGGGCCGTTGTCCAGCTTGGCCATGAGCTCAAGTGTGCACGCGCCCGTCCGGAACACGATGATTTGCGGGCGGACGCTTTTCAGAGGCAGATCGAGAATCTTTTCGTAGAAGTGGCGCGTCTTGTCGATATCTGAAACGTAGATCAACACCCAGCTTAGCGGCCCGATCATGCCAAATCCTTTGGGTTTTCAATTGTTCAAAGCCGCCTGATTCCCGGCTCGGCGCGATCGCACCTGATTCCAATTTTCACCGCGCGCCAGGCACGAATTCATTCGTGAAGTAGTCTTCGGGCTTTGCGCCTGCCTTGATGACGCCTGCTTCTTCGCCGGCTTTGATACCCTCGCTCCAGTCGTCCGGTGACTGCCAAAGCAACGGCTTGCCCGCGGTGGCTGATGTGTCCATGTAGGGTATCACGGCTTCGAGCTGTTGCTGGAGATAAACCGGATCGAGGTTGGCCTGCGGGCGGTTCTTGATCAGCGCCGCGACCGCCTCGTCGATCATCGTCTTGTCCTTGATGCCCGCCCACGCCTTTTGGACCGCCGCAACAAACCCGCCAAGGGCCTTTGACTTAGTCTTGATAGCGTTGTCATTGGCGAACACACCAAAACCTGGCAAGGGCAGGCCGAAATCAGCAAACAATATCCCTTTCGACAGTCGCGGTATGTTCTTTCGAATCGTATAGATGGGAATCGGAACAAACATCCCATCACCTTTGCCGCTAAGATATGTGGATACCTTGGTCGAAATATCGATGCTCGATAATTGTACCTTCGATTTATCGACCCCATTCTTCGCAAACCAGATGTCGATGAACTGTGTTTCGATTGAACTTGGCGAGAAAAAAATGACTTTGCCCTCGAGATCCTTTGGTTGCTTCATCGGGCTGTCCGCATCGACGAGAACGCCAAGATCACCCTTGCGCAGCACCACCGCAATCGACTTGACCTGAATGCCCTTGTCGCGAGCGGCCAGCAAAGACGCGAGGCTCCCAAAGCCAAGATCGTATTTTCCGCTGTCGACCAGCATGACGGTCGATGCACTGCCGGTTCCGTCGTCCATTTGCACGTCAATGCCGTTGGCCGCGTACCAGCCCTTTTCCTTCGCAAGATACAATGGGGCTTGGGTACCGTAAGGCAGGAAATCCAAACGCATTGTCAGCTTTTCCTGCGCAAGGACGGGTGCAGCGGATTCCGCCAGCATCCAGCAAGCGATAAGGGAGCCAGCGGTGGCGCTGGCGCTCCGGCGTGAAATGAGGCTTTTCACTGTCATGATCCACTCCATTGCGGTTTGGTTGCCTGCCCGATCTCCGAGACTGGAAAGACCAAGCAACTTTTGAACCACCAAACTGGCACGGCCGAGCCGTTACGAGCCGACGGTTGCAAAACAACTTTATTTCCTATCATGTGGGTGTGCCGCACGCCAACGCGTCGCGGCGCGACCCGGACGCGCGGTGTGCACTGTAGGCTTCTTCCTCCCTTGATCATTCGACGGCGCAGCCAGCTGCCCGGATTCTGTACCGGACAGGCGGTGAGCAAGACCTTACCTGCGCCAGTAACGGGTATTCAGTAATGAGCGGCGTAGAAACGTCGCCTGTTGGTTCGTATAATAAAACCACCGCGGGTGAGCCAGTCCTCGTCGAGCTCAGAAATATCAATAAGACCTACAAATCGCCGCGGGGCGACATCCACGCGCTCGAAAACATTAATTTGGAAATCCGCGCCGGCGAGTTTCTCAGTTTGCTGGGACCTAGCGGGTGTGGAAAGAGCACCCTTTTGCGTTGCCTAGCGGGGCTCGAAGCAATTTCCAGTGGTGAGGTCCGAATTGGCGGAGAGTTGCTGACACGGCCCCCTGAGGGACTCGGAATTGTCTTCCAGCATGACTTGCTGCTGGACTGGCGCACAGTGCTTCAGAACGTGTTGCTGCCGATCGAATTTCGTCGGTTGCCGAAGCAGGATTATCGCGAGCCGGCGTTGGCTCTGTTGGAAACATTCGGCCTGCGACCGTTTGCGGATCGTTTCCCATGGGAGTTGTCGGGCGGTATGCGGCAGCGCGTCGCAATATGCCGTGCGCTCATCGACGAACCGTCGCTGCTCCTGATGGACGAGCCGTTCGGCGCCCTTGACGCCATTACGCGTGACAATCTCAATATCGAACTGCAGCGCATTTGGACGCGAACGAAGAAGTCCGTCCTGTTCATCACCCATAGCATTCCCGAGGCCATACTTCTGTCTTCGCGCGTCGCGGTTATGGGGCGCGACCCAGGGCACATCGAGGAGATCATTGAGGTCGCGCTGCCGCGGCCGCGAACTCTCGCCACGCGCGAGACGCCGGATTTCGTGCGCTACAGCGCCTACGTTCGCACCATATTTGAACGACTGGGGACTTTGGTCGCATGACGGAAGTGGCGACGAGGGCGCCAAAGCCCGCACAACAACGATCAGCATCGCCTAGCCGGCCGCCCGGCTCCCACGCCCGCTTTTTGATCTTATTTTTCCTGATAACGGTAGCGGCGTGGCAAGTGCTGTGTAAAGTCACCGGAGTCCGGTCTTACATCTTCCCGGGACCGACTGACGTGTTTCATGAGCTTTTAACCGGCTCGGGATTTCTCTTTTGGCACACACTCTATACGATGACGGCGACCTTGGTGGCCTTTGCCATTTCGGTCATCCTCGGAATCATTCTTTCGATTGGGATCGTCTATTCGCGCCTGCTGGATCGAACATTGTTCACCTCATTAGTCGCGACCAACGCCGTTCCAAAAGTGGCCATCGCGCCGCTTTTCATTTTGTGGATAGGCATCGGAATTGAGTCAAAAATCGTGATCGCGATCCTCGTTTCGATCTTCCCTATGGTCGTGGACTGCGTCGTCGGTCTGAGATCCGTCGATCCCGGGCTTCTGGATCTCGCTCGAGCGTATCGGGGATCGACGCTTCAGACGTTCTGGAAAATACGGTTGCCGAACGCGCTTCCAAGTATTTTTGCCGGTATGAAGGTGGCGATTTCTTTGTCGCTCGTCGGCACCATCGTTGGGGAGTTCGTGGGCTCCAACTGGGGGCTCGGCTTCGTCATTCTTCAATCCCAGGGTCAATACAATACGGCCCGGGTCTTCGCCGCCATCCTGATACTCGCTGTCTTGGGTACGTTGCTGTTCCAGCTTCTCGATTGGGCGGAACTTCGCGTCATTCCTTGGCATGTCTCGCATCGCAATCGTCACGGCCACGCCTGACCTCAGAGGCCGGGGAAGATGCACAGGGCGCCGGTCGCCGATGAAGCCCAGGAGACCATGCGTAACGATGCCAATGAAGATCGCCTCGGTTGGCGCTGTTAGGGGCGGTTTCATCCCGTTATCTCAACCAAGACGTCGTCGGCCTCGGTTCGTGTTCGATAGGTCTTGAGCGGAACGGTGGCCGGCGGCGAGCGGGGCTCCCCCGTTGGAACGTGAAACAACGCCGCGTGGATGGGGCATTCGATACAATCGCCGTCCAGGTAGCCGTCAGACAACAGCGCCATGGCGTGCGTGCAGATATTGGCCGTGGCATAGATCTGCCCGTCAATGCGATAAAGCGCGATGTTCTCGCTGCCGATCGCGAGTCCACGAACTTCTCCCTCGCGAATCTGGTCGACCTTAGCCACGACATGCCAAGTCATGCCGGCCTCGCATTATTCTTTCGGTATGCGCCCCTCAACCGTGTGGCTGTAGATATTCGAGCGGGGTGCTCAGAACGACATCCACGTAGGTCGGCTTGAATCCCGCGGGCCCGCCCTCGACCAAACCAACGAACTTTGGACGCATCTCCGCGACGACCTTAAGTATCTTCTGATGTTCTTCGATGCTTTTCCATTCCCCGATCAAATAGAAGCGGTTCTTATCCTCCGCGTGCCGGCACAATACGCCATCCTTCATCTGGGCGGACGATTTGTGCATCGGATTCTCAGGGGAATAATCGAATTCCTCGAACAGGCGAATGAATTCGTCGGCCATGCCTTCCTTCACGCGGAAGTCGTAGATGTGCAACACGTTGCCTTTGCTCGCCAGCGGTTCAAGCGCCATGATGTGCTCCCTGTAGTACCTTATGTCGATGTTTGTAAATCAGAACGTCCGCAGCAGGCAAACGGCCTATTCAATTGCGTTGCCGGAAACGGCGACTTACGGTTGATGTGCTGGTCCAACGGACAAATCGCCGATCTCGGTTGACGATGATGGCGTTCCGACGCAAAGTTCCGGCAGCCTCGAAGGAATGTCCGATGCTCAGTTCCCGTCGCCTTGAGGAAGACTGTCACCGCCCCGTTGTATCGGTGGCGGATCTACGATGGCCCGACGATCCTGCCGAGATCCCGGACTGGGTCTATACCGATCAGCGTATCTTTGAACTCGAGCAGGAGCGAATATTTCTTGGCTCGACGTGGAACTATGTCGCCTTGGAAGCGGAATTGCCGCGGCCAGGCGACTACATTCGCTCTTACATCGGCGGCATTCCGATCATCGTTGCCAGAGATAAAGCTGGGGCCGTTCACGCCTTCGAAAATCGCTGCGCGCATCGCGGCGTGGAATTCTGCAAGACCTATCGCGGTAATAACGACCAGTTTGTTTGCCCATATCACCAATGGACTTACGACTTATCGGGCGCGCTGATCTCGGTGCCGTTTCGCCGCGGCGTCAAGGGCAAGGGCGGTATGCCGAATGACTTTCGGCTG
>Ga0302325_10013878_pt1 | contig 17158 bp, 11 predicted proteins | sample Palsa_T0_2_FD_201948 | JGI IMG/M metagenome (GOLD analysis project Ga0302325, IMG submission 201948) | Peat permafrost microbial communities from Stordalen Mire near Abisko, Sweden - Palsa_T0_2 | ecosystem: Environmental > Terrestrial > Soil > Palsa > Peat permafrost | place: Sweden: Abisko... | reverse complement strand
CGCTGACACCCTGCCTGCGTCTTTGCTGGAATTCCTGAACGAGCCCGCGCCGGATATCGTCGGATCCCACGACTCCGACCTGGAAATCGAGCTCACGCCGGAGCCGGCCCACGTTCAGAGAAATGGCGAGGCGGCTACGACGGACGACTTTCTCAGCGAACTCGCGGCGGAGGTCGAGGAGTTGGAGGCCCCGGCGGTGGAATCCGTGCACGCCAATGCGAACCAGCCGACGCCGGCACATCGACCCGAAAAAATTCACTCGCAACTGCAGGAAGTTTTCGCAGAAACCGCGGTAGCTCCGCCCGTCGCGTCCGTTGCAGCGCCACCGGCGGCGTTGCGCGTGCCAAGCCATATCGAAACGGCGGACACGGCCGGACCCATCGAAAACCTGAACGAACTGGCCGAGGTCTTCCAGGAGTTCCGCAGCGAGCTCGGCGAAATGGGTGACGAGGACGAAGACCTCGAAACTCACTACAATTTGGGGATTGCCTACCGTGAAATGGGGCTGCTCGACGAAGCAATCGGCGAATTCCAAAAGGTAGCGAAGGCCATTCAAAAGGGAAAACCATTCCGCTACGAAATGAACTGTTCGACGATGCTCGGCCTTTCGTTCATGGACAAGGGCGAGCCGATGGTTGCGTCTCTGTGGTACAAGCGCGCCCTGACCACTCCGGATCTGGAAGAGGATTCGATTTTGGCGCTGAAATATGACCTGGGCCTCGCTCTCGAATCGGCCGGTGAATCCAACGCTGCGCTGGACAGTTTCCGCCAGGTATACGCCGCCAATATCGATTACCGCGATGTAGCCGATCGTATCGCAACTCTTCAAAAGCAATAGCGGCCCGTGAAGGGCTTTTGCCGGGCGTTGGCATCCAGAACGGCAGTTGCCACTCCTTCGATAATCTCCGATAATCGGAACCTAAATGACCAGGCGGGTTCTGCGAGTTGTGCTGCTGCTTTTGTGGTTCGAGCTGGGCGTCGTGCTGATCCTGCTGCCGTGGTCCGACGTGTGGGACGTGAATTATTTTCTATACCAATATCCGTCGCTGGCCTTCTTCCTGAAGAATTCTTACTTGCGCGGAACGATCTCAGGGCTCGGAATCATAAATATAATGTTCGCGCTGGAAGCTTTTCGTCGCAGGACTCCGGTCGTGGTCGCGCGCTCCTGACGCTTCGATTCCAGCTTCGGCGATGATGCCTACTCCGCCTGATCCAAGAATCCTGTGCTACGTCACAGATCGAAAATCACTCACGCGCGGAGCAGGCGTGTTTGGCAAGATCTTCGACGCCATCGCGGCCGGCGTTAACTGGGTTCAGATACGCGGGAAGGACTTGCCGACCCGAGAGCTGCTGGCGCTGGTGCAGCGGTCTATCGATGCGAGTGAGGCGCGGGAACCTGGCGAATCAAACCCTGATTCGCAGCCCCATCACGCCAAAGTGATCGTGAACGATCGGCTCGATGTGGCCATTGCCGCGACGGCGGCGGGAGTTCATCTGGGCAGCGCGTCCGCGCCGCTTCGGGAGGTGGTGAGTTGGTGTCGTGGCGGAAATGCACCGCCCGAATTCCTGATTGGCGCTTCCTGCCACACCTTGGCGGAGGCTTGCGGAGCCGAAAAGGCGGGCGCTGGTTATGTGATTTTTGGGCCAGTCTTCGACACGCCATCGAAGCGAGAGTTCGGGCCGCCCGCGGGAATCGCGCAACTCGCGGCGGTGTGTGCCACTCTCAGGATTCCGGTACTGGCGATCGGCGGCGTTGATACGCGGAATGCCGGCGAATGCAGGCGGGCGGGTGCGGCGGGCATTGCCGGCATCCGGATATTTCAGGACGCGCGCGACGCGGCCGAATTGAGAGGCACGGTCGAATTGCTCCGAAACGATTTCACCGGTTCTGCTACGCGCTGAGCCAGCGGCCAACCGGCTGAAGCTCTTCGTTGTGATCGCAAATTACCTTGATTACCGCGGTGATGGGAACGGCGAGGATCAGGCCCATGCCGCCCCACAGCCATCCCCAAAACAGAATAGAGACGGTGAGCGCCAGCGCGTTCAGTCTTACGCGCCATCCTACGAGGGCGGGAATCAGCAAGTTCGCCGTAACCAAGTGCAGGATCGTCAGCGCTCCGAAAATCCCGATGAACGGACCAGCTGTATGGAACTGTTTCAACCCGATCAGCATGGGAGGAATCCAGGAAAGAATGACGCCAAGGTACGGAATCAGGTTTGCAAGGCCGGAAACGAGACCAAGCAAGAAAGGAAACTCGAGACCCATGCCCCAGAATAAGAGCCAGCTAAAGATGACGAGGACCAGCCCGACAAGAGCGGTACCGATGACATAACTTCGCAGAACTTGGGTGACGTCCGCGAGTGTCTCCTTTACCTCGGTGCGGCGGGTTGAAGGAAATAATTGCATCGTGGCGTGCCAGACTTGCCGCTTGGCGGCGAGCATAAAGAAGAGAAGAAATGGGACGAAGGTAGCCGCAAGCAGGACCTCATAAACCGAACTTAGGCGGGCGATCACCGCGGCGCGGATCGGATGAGGCTCGACGGTGACGATCGTCTGCCCGGGGACAGGCGTTGGAGTCGGGCCGATTTCGGAAACATGTTCCTCGAAGTTCGACATTTTTTGCTGAACGGCAGTAGCGATTTTGTGCAAAGGTTCGCGGTATTTGGGCCAGTCCTGCCCGAACTGGTCCGCCCGTTCAATCATAAAGACGGTGAGCAACAACACGGCGGCAATCGTAAACAGGACCACGATAAGCGAACCGAGCGCTCGCGGTACGTGCCACTCCTCCAGCCACGTCACGACTGGATCGAGGAAATATGCCAGCAGCACCGCGACGAGCAGTGTTACGAGGACTGACGCCGCCCAGTAGCAAAATGCAATAACGATTCCGGCGGCAATAATTTTTCCGCTTGCGCTGCTGGCAGAGGCGAGCTTGGGTTCCTCGAGAGGCATGGCGGTACGATAACACAGCCCGCGCCCGTCCAATACGAGTGTGCTCCATAAGCACTAGCCTGCCGGTCAAATTGCGAGTTACGCAACGAGTTAAAAAGCGCGGAGGGTAGGGAGAAACAGTCAGAACACGCAAGAATGATAGAATCATTTGACGAGATACTCCGGCGAAAACGGGGTAATCCATGATCGCCGCTCTCATGATCGCCAACCAATGACCAAACAACTTTTCGGGACCGACGGAATCCGCGGATTGCCCGGCGAATTTCCGTTGGACGATGCCACGCTGGATCGCGTGGGAATGGCACTGGGCGAATACGTAAGCGCCCACGGTCGAACACCGCGTGACCGCCCTCGAGTTCTGATCGGGCGCGATACTCGTGAATCGGGGCCGCATATCGCCGAGCGAATCGCGCGTGGGCTGGCTGCGGCCGGAGTCGAACCAATTTCCGCCGGGGTTTTGACCACGCCCGGCGTGGCCTGGCTGGTGAACCGCGAGGGCTTCGCCGCGGGGGTAGTGATTTCAGCCTCGCACAACCCGTATCACGACAATGGCGTAAAACTCATTTCCGCCACGGGCATGAAGTTTCCCGATGCGGTGGAAGGCGAGCTCGAGCGCTTTATCCTTTCATCGAACGAACCAGCCGAAGCCCGCAATGCGATGCAGATTCATGACAACGAAAAGATTGACGACGATTACCTGGAAGGGCTCCGCGCGGCCGTTCCCCCCGGCGCCAACTTGACCGGAATGAAAATCGTGATGGATTGCGCGAACGGCGCATCGAGCAAGCTGGCTCCGCAGCTGTTTCGTTCGCTGGGGGCCGAGGTGATTGCCATCGGGAACACTCCCGACGGAAAAAATATCAATGCCGGCTGCGGATCGCTGCATCCAGAAGAAATGCAGAAGCGCGTGGCGGAAACCGGTTCGGCGATGGGAGTGGCTTTTGATGGCGATGCGGACCGCGCAATTTTTGCGAGCAAATCGGGCCGGCTGGTGGATGGCGACGGAGTGCTGCTGGTTGCCGGACGTTACTTGATGTCCGCCGGACTGCTGAAGGGAAATGTGATTGTCGGCACCACAATGGCAAATCTGGGCCTGGAACGTGCGCTGGAAAAATCCGGACTGCAACTGATGCGGACTGCCGTCGGTGACCGTTACGTGCTCGAGGAAATGTTGCGAATCGGAGCAAACCTGGGCGGCGAGCAGTCGGGCCATATTTTGTTCCTGGATGACGCCACCACGGGAGATGGAATGTTAACCGCAGTTAAAATGGCGTCGATCATCGCCTTGGCAGGCCCGCTGGATGACCTGCTCGCCGATTTAAAGACATTCCCACAGAAAATTATAAATGTGAAAGTGAAGTCCAAACCACCGCTCGCATCTCTGCCCGGGGTTTCGCGGGAATTGGCCGCGGCGGAAAAGGCGCTGGGAAAATCCGGCCGCGTGGTGCTGCGATACTCCGGCACGGAACCGCTCGCACGGGTGATGGTCGAAGCCGAGCACGAAGACGACGTTCTGCGCTGGACGGATTCGCTCGCCAATGCTTTGCGCAGCGCCATCGGCGCTTAGCTTGGACCCGCTCGAACTGGGCTCCCTGAATCGCTCTCCGCCACGATTCGACAGGCACGAAACTCCGAAACGCCTCGATTCGGGGCGCGAAACCTGAAGGACGGAGTGGTCGGCCTGTTCGTTTTCATTCTGAACTACGGGCTCGTGATTCTGCTTTGACGCTCGATCTTGCCGGTTCCGTCGTGGTTTTTGTGGCGGCGAATTCGATCGCGGGTAAGAACACGGACGTATACCTTCTTCCAAAGAACATAGGTAAAACCATAGGTGGTTTTCAGAAACTGGAGATTCGTGGGCGGATTGACGCCAATTTCATTTTGGTTAGCATGCTAAGTCTTTACCGGCAATCGAGTTACGCTTCGCGCTCGTTCCCATTACTTCGTGGCACTCGGCGTGCAACTCCATTCGTCGGCTGTCTCTAATCCCGGGGTGGGCCGGTGTCACCGCGCTGAGACCGGATTCTAGGGGTAGAGCATAAGGGGGTCCGACGGGACCCCCTATTTTTTTGCCTCCTCTTTTCGATTTCCCGCGCAAAGTCCTCGGATGACGGAGAGAATCGTCCGAAGCAAGGGTACTCGCCGACACGTTCCGACCCATTTTCTCGTGGCCGACTAGAACCTCAATTATCGCGGCTCGGGCACGTTGTCGTTTGACCGACAGCTCAGCCCTCGCGCATTGCCCGATTCACCTGACTGTGGTGTACTACCCCTGAAACCGCTTCCCCCTCGACTATGGAATCCGGCGGCATGTTTCTTGGTCTCCTCGCGGCTATTTTTATAATCGGCGTTCCTGTGCTTGCGATCGCTGCGATCGTGAAGGTGGGGATGCTGAAGAATAAGATGGAAAGCGAGACGCCGCAGTTGATCTCGCGGATTTACCGGCTCGAGGAGCGGCTCGAACGCATCGAAAACGCTTTCACCTCAAGGACGGCGATCCCAGAAAGTGAGCGAGCTCCCCAATCTACGGATGTGAACGCTCCTGCTGGTGTGCGAACGCCGCAACCGGTTCCGGATTTGGCGGCGGTTCCCGCTCTTCCCGCAACCCCGATCAGCCAGGCAACCGTTACTGCTGGTGCGGCGCGCGCGAGTTTGCCTGCGCTTTCAGTTCCACACGCATCCGGGCTTAGGTCGAACAACCACGACAACGAAAATTTCGAAGCTGTAGTCGCCGGGCGATGGTTGAATTACGTTGGGATTCTGGCGTTGTTATTCGCCGTCACTTTCTTTTTGAAATACGCATTTGACAATAACTGGGTCGGCCCGCGAGGCCGAGTCGGAATCGGAATCCTATTAGGAGCCGCCCTCTATCCCTGGAGTCAAAGGCTCCTTAACAAGGGCTACAAATATTTTTCGGAAGGAATCGCGGCGCTTGGTGCGGCGGCTCTATACCTGTCGCTGTGGGCGGGCTGGCACTACTACACGATTTTCTCGCAACCCACCGCGTTCGCGCTAATGATCGTGGTGACGGCAGTAACATTTATTGTAGCGGTGGGGCGAGATTCCGAGCGCATTGCGTTGCTGGCGCAGATGGGGGGCTTGATTACTCCGTTGCTCGTAAGCACGGGCGAAAATCACGAAGTTGCGCTGTTCACTTATCTTGCGATTTTAGGCGCGGCGGTGATGAGTTTGGCGTGGGTTCGCGCGTGGAGATGGCTGCTGCCCTTGCAGTTCGGCGCGACGCTGTTTTTCTTCTGGGGCTGGTACAGCGATTTTTATGCTGATAGGGAGTTGGGAACCACGATCTTGTACGCGACGGTTTTCTTCCTGCTGTTTGCGGTTATTCCAGTGGTGCGGAGCTGGCACGAGGGCGAATTGTCGGGGGCGGAAATCATAATCGTGGTCGTCAATGCGGGAGCGTACCTGAGCGTGCTGCACGAAATGTTGTGGCCGCAATATCGCTGGAGTTTGACGATCGCGGTGCTCGCATTGGCGGCAGCGCACGCCGGCGCGGAACGGTTGCTGCCCCCTGGGCGCGAAGCGCATACGCGTGCAGTTCGCATTTTGTACGGGGGGATGGCACTGAGTTTTGCGACGTTGGCCATTCCGATTCGTTGCGACGGCAAATGGATCACGATTGCGTGGGCAGTGGAAGGCGTGATCCTGGCTTGGAGTGGCCTGCGCATAAAAATGCCGATGCTGAGATGGGCAGGATTCTTGCTGTTTGCGATCGTCACGGGAAGGCTCGCGGTGATAGAGATTCCCGCCGATACATTCATCCTGAATGCGCGATTTGCGACGTTCATCATTGCCGTGGCGTGTTTTTTTGCGGCGTGCTACTTCGCGTCTGAGTCAGAAGACGAGATCGGCGCTGAAGAAACATTTATGTATCTGGCGACCGCGATTGCGGCAAATGTCCTGCTGATTGCCGCCGTGTCTCTGGAAATTTGGGATGTTTTTGGGCGCATGCCGTCCCTTGGAATCGATCGGGGGCACGCGCAGCAACTTGCGCTGTCTTCACTGTGGCTGGTGTACGCGTTGGCATTGCTGGCAGCCGGCACGTGGAAACAATCTGCAGTAATTCGCTGGCAAGCTTTAACACTCTTAGGCGTGGTGATTGTGAAGGTTTTTGTGTTCGATCTTTCATTCCTCGAGAAATTCTATCGAATCGTATCGTTCTCGCTGCTAGGTCTGGCATTGCTGTTGATTTCTTTTTACTACCAAAAGCAGTTCATCGGGCGGGGAGGGGAGAACAAATCGTGATTACGCTCGCTCGGAGATTTCGTGTTCGTGCTGCGGTAGTTGCGATTCTGATCCTCGTTCCGCTTGCAACGCTCGCCGTTTCCTCGCTGCCAAAGGCCTGGGAACATTGGCGGTATTCGCGCGCGATTGCGTTGCCGGTAACCGACACGACGCGATTAGTCCAAGTGATGGTCCCGGATGAGGTGTTCTTGCGTTCGGGAACTCCGCTGGAAGACTTGCGGGTCATCGACGAGCAGGGAAATGAAACGCCTTATACTGTGTACATGCTGGACGGCGCAAATAAAACCGAGAATCTTGCCGCGACGTTGCACGAACGAAGCTTCACACCTGGTGAATATACGCAGGCCGTGATTGAGATTAAGGGTGACGCCCCGTTTCATAATTCGCTGGAGATCGAGACACCGGAGCAGAACTTCATCGAGTGGGTGGGCGTGGATGCGAGCGACGACGCGCGTACGTGGCGGATCGTGCAGGATCGGGCACCGATTTTTCGCTTTGCGAAAGAAGGCCGGGAAGGAACGCGAGTGGTGCATTACTCGGACAACAATGCGCGCTATCTGCGCGTGCGCATTTTCGATGGCGAAAAGCAATTCCCGATCTCGGGCGCGGAGGTGTTGCGCGAAGTCAGCGGGCCAGAGGAACGAGTGCCGCTGGAAGCGCAGCTTACACCCGACGCGCACCCGCGAGCAGGCCAGAGCGTGTGGACAGCCGATCTGGGAGGCCCGGGCATCCCTGCTTCGGAGGTCCGTTTCGAAGTGGCGCCCATGGAATTTATTCGCGGCGTGAATTTAGCGGCGAGCGATGACAACAAGGAATGGCAAAACTTCGCGTCGGGACAGATTTACCGGTTTCATCAAGGTACAAAGGTCCAGCAGGCGCTTACGGTTCCGATTCCTTACGGAGGCTCAAGCGCGCGTTATTGGCGAGTGACCGTGGAAAACGGAAATGACGCTGCATTGCCCGTCTCAGTCGTTCAACTCTATACGACACCACGGCATTTGATGTTCGAACAACAGCCGAGAAAGAACTACATACTGATTTACGGGCAGGAGCGGGCTGAAGCACCGAAGTACGATCTTGGCGAGCGCGTAAATCAACAAGAACGAAGTGCGGCACTTCCCGGGACGCTTGGGCCCGAAGAAGTAAATGCGGTGTGGATCGATCCGCGGCCTTGGACGGAAACACATGAAGCATTTTTGTGGGGCGTGCTGCTGCTTGCGGTCATCGTGATTGGGTTTACGGCGATTCAGTCGATGCGAAAGGCCGCAGCAAGCCCCGGTGCTTGAAGATTCGGTCACAAGGCTTCTTTAAGCTACAGAAACAAACCACATTTACCCCTGTGAACCCCCTTTGCTGCGGCACCATTCCCTTTTTTGCGCGCGCGAAAAAAAAAGAGCGGGTCTGGGACCCGCTCCTGCAAAACCATTCTTTGAGTTACGGCAAAGTTGCCCGAATCGCCGTTTAGCTGCAGCCTGAGGTGCCGCCGCAGTTGGAGCATTTGTAGCAACTGCCGTTGGGCGTCATGAGCATGCCGCATTCCGAGCAGGAGGGAGCGTCATCGATTGTGGCGCGCGGACGCAGGGACGAGCCTTCGTCTCCAAATTTCGCGGTATGCCCCAACTGATTTTTCGCCGCAGATCCATCCGCAGGAGTGGCAGCCGGAAGCGCGGCGGAAGTGATGCTGGCCTCCGCTTCGCTGGCATCTGTGTCGAGATAATCGGGTGAAATGAATTTCGCGCCGAGCCAGCGTCCCAAATAATCCACTACGGACTTCGCGTAGCGAATTTTCGGGTTGCCAGTGTAGCCCGACGGCTCGAATCGCGAGTTGACGAATTTATCGACGAGCGCGCGAGGAGGAACGCCGTACTGCAAGGCGATCGAGACGGACAGGGCGAAAGCGTCCATGATGCCGGAAAGCGTGGAGCCTTCTTTTGCCATCTTGATGAAAATTTCGCCAGGTGCTCCGTCGGCGTACTTGCCTACGGTGATGTAGCCTTCGTGGCCGCCGATGGAAAATTTATGGGTGATGGAGTCGCGTTCGTTGGGCAGCTTACGGCGTGTTGCGCCGCGCGCAAACAGCTCATGTTGCTCGGGGGCTGGAGCGGCCGCCACCGTTGACGCTGTAACTTCTGCCGCAGGTGCGGCGACGGCCGTCGCTGCGGCCTTGGCGTCTTCTTTCTTCCCCGCTGCGGACATCGGCTGAGAACCCTTGGAATTGTCGCGATAGATGGCGACGGATTTCAGGCCAAGCTTCCAAGATTCGATATAGGCCTGCATGATGTCTTCGATGGTGGAATCTTCGGGCATGTTGATGGTCTTGCTGATGGCACCGGAGAGAAACGGCTGAGCTGCGGCCATCATGCGGAGGTGGCCTTTCCAGGAAATGGAGCGGCCCCCGCCGATCGGAGTGAAGGAGCAATCGAAAACCGCAAGATGCTCTTCCTTCAGGAATGGCGCGCCTTCGATTTTCGCGTTGGCGTCGATGTAGTCGACGATTTGCGCGACTTCTTCGGGTGGATAACCGAGCTTCATTAGCGCTTGCGGAACGGTGTTGTTGACGATCTTGATGACGCCGCCGCCAACCAGGCGCTTCTGTTTTACAAGCGCGAGGTCAGGCTCGATGCCGGTGGTGTCGCAATCCATCATGAAACCGATGGTTCCGGTGGGCGCGAGGACCGAGACCTGCGAATTCTTGTAGCCAAATTTCTCGCCCAGCTCGAGCGCGTCATCCCAAGACTTTTGGGCCGCACGGAGAAGTGACGGCTGAACGACTTCTTCCTTAATTGGGCGTAGCGAATCGCGGTGCATGCGGATGACATCGATCATCGCATCGCGATTGCGTGGGTAGCCACCGAATGGGCCCATGCGCTCCGCGATGCGCGCGGACTGCGCGTAGGATTCGCCGGTCATCAGCGCGGTAATCGCGCCGCAAAAAGAGCGGCCCCCATCGGAATCATAGGGGAGCGCCATGGACATCAGCAGCGCGCCAAGATTGGCGTAGCCGATGCCGAGCGGGCGGTAATCGTGCGAATTGCGGGCGATTCTTTCGGTTGGATAGCTGGCGTTGTCGACGAGAATTTCCTGCGCGGTGATGACGACGTCGACGGAGTGGGTGAATGCTTCGCTATCGAACTGCCCGTTGGGGCCGAGAAACTTCAGCAAGTTGAACGAGGCGAGGTTGCAGGCCGTATCATCGAGGAACATGTATTCCGAGCAGGGATTCGACGCGTTGATACGCTCGGTGGCTTTGCAAGTGTGCCAGCGATTGATGGTGGTGTCATATTGCATGCCGGGATCGCCACAGTGCCATGCGGAATCCGCCATTTCACGCAGCAGGTCTCGCGCGCTGAACTTTTCGCAAGGCTTGCCATCGTTTACGTTGCGCGTCCACCAGTCGCGGTCTTCCTCGACAGCGCGCATGAAATCGTCAGTGACGCGCACGGAGTGATTGGCGTTCTGGAAGAAGACGGAGGAGTAGGCTTCGCCATCGATCGAGCTATCGTAGCCCTGGCCGATGAGCACGTAAGCCTTGGCTTCTTCCTTGGTCTTGCACTGGATAAATTCCATGATGTCGGGATGTTCGGCGTTAAGGATGACCATTTTCGCGGCGCGGCGCGTCTTGCCGCCGCTCTTGATGACGCCGGCAAAAGCGTCGAAGCCCTTCATGAAACTGACGGGGCCGGAAGCGATGCCGCCGCCGGAAAGGGATTCGCGGCTGCCGCGGAGCGTGGAGAAGTTCGTTCCCGTGCCGGAGCCCCACTTGAAGAGCATGCCTTCGGTCTTGGCCAGGCCCATGATGGATTCCATGTTGTCCTGGACGGAATTGATGAAGCAGGCGGAGCACTGAGGCTTGGCCTGCACGCCGACGTTAAACCAGACCGGGGAGTTGAAGGCGACTTTCTGCTCGACCAGCAGGTGAGCGAGTTCGTCGCGGAAGGCGTTCTTAGATTCCGCGGACGCGAAGTAACCGCCTTCTTCGCCCCAGCGAACCACGGTGTCCACGACGCGGCCAATCAACTGGCGGACGGAGGTCTCGCGCTCGGCGGTGTTGGGCTTTCCATGAAAATACTTTGAGGCGACGATGTTCGTCGCGGTCATCGACCAGGTCTTGGGTACTTCGACGTTTTCCTGACGGAAAATTACCTGGCCCTTATCATTGCCGATCAACGCGGTGCGGCGCTCCCATTCGACTTTGTCGTAGGGAGAAACTTTTCCGTCGGTGAACCGGCGTTGAAAATCGAGTCCGGTCGCGCGACGCGTCATTTGATTTGTTTCGGTCATACCGTTCATTGCCGTCCTTGTTTCAGCCATCTGTTTGCCTCCGCGCAGGCAGTATTGCCGTCGAACTGTGGGGCGGGCCGCAGTGGGAGGGGACCTTCTATTTTACTCCCAATTACTTTCGTTCCCAAACTAGGGCCCGTGATTAGAGGTTATGTGTGCCGTGAGGCACGATTAAATTCAGTTGTGGGAGCACCGGAGTCTGAAGCGGCCAAATCGGCGTTCTAACCGAAAAAAAAAGACAAAAGCCCAGCTAAGCCGCGCAAAAAAACCGAGTCGCGGTTCTAAGTGGGGTCTTGCCCCTCTGAATTTTCGGTTAAACTTCAGTCCGGCTTTGCGGTTAGTTGGCGTAGCGAAGAACGCCGCAGCCAAGCAACTCTCCCCCGAGCTTGGAAACGAAGTATCGGGGGTTGTGGAAAAGTTGTCAAGAAAAATTCATACGGAAACCACAAAATCTTATGTTCAAGGTGTCGAAAGCGTCTATCTGTAGTGGTTGCTATACGGACACAGACGGATTCGCGCGCGGACATTTCCCTGATGAAAACTTCCTAACTCAGCGCTTGTTCCTTCATTCGTTCATCGCTTGTGACATTACCCTCCCTCAAAGATTCAGATCCAAGACAGGTGTTATGAAGGAAGCAACACGCAGCGATTGACATGCACCACTGGCCGCGAAAAAAATTCATAATGAACGCGATGACTGCTCCCACTATCGAGATTGAAGGACTGACGAAGGACTACGCCGTGGGATTCTGGCGCAAGAAAATGCGCCGGTCACTGGACCGTTTGACCTTGCAAGTGAACGAAGGCGAGGCCTTCGGCTTTCTGGGGCCGAATGGCGCGGGAAAAACGACCACCCTGAAACTGCTGATGGGCCTGATTTTCCCCACGAGCGGATCGGCCCGGATTCGCGGCCGGTCGATCGCTGACATCGGCATGCACCGGGAGATCGGGTTTATGCCGGAGCAGCCATACTTTTATGATTATTTGACGGCTCGGGAATTGCTGGATTATTTTGCGCGATTTTTTGGACACAGCGCGGCGGAACGCCACGAGCGGATTCGGAAATTCCTGGAGCGGGTGGGCTTAGCGGGAGCGGCCGACGTGCAGCTGCGCAAATTTTCGAAGGGAATGCTGCAGCGGGTGGGAATCGCGCAGGCCATTCTGCACGACCCGCAAGTGATTTTTCTGGACGAGCCGATGTCCGGCCTGGATCCGGTGGGACGACGCGAAGTGCGGGATATTATTCTGGAATTGAAAAAGCAGGGGCGAACGATATTTTTCTCGACGCACATTCTTACGGATGCGGAGATGCTCTGCGACCGGGTGGCGGTTCTGGTGGGAGGGAAACTACAAGGGATTGGCGCGCCGAGGGAAATCGTTTCGATGGAAATTTCCGCCATGGAAATATTGTTCGAGTTGCCGGTGGGCCGCACGCTTCCCGATCACCTGATGGAAAGCGTGACGCATACGGGGGACCGCTATCGCATCGAGGTGAAAGAGGCGGATGTTTACAACGCGCTCGACGCACTAAAGGGCAGCCAAGCGCGCATCCTGTCGGTGAGCCCGGTGCGACCCTCGCTGGAGGATTATTTCTTCAAACTGGTGGGCCAGCAGAAAGACATCGCGAGCACGAAGGAAGCGGCGGCGACCGAGGCGCGACGATGAGCGTGATTCCGGGCATCGTCGCGGTCAACACGTTTCGTGAAGCGGTGCGCGACCGCGTGTTGTACAACCTGATCTTCTTCGCGCTGCTGATGATGGCGGCGGCGGTGCTGGTCGGGGGCGTTTCGATCGGCATCGAGCGCGATGTGATCGTCAACTTGGGACTTTCGGCGATTTCGCTATTCGGAATCGTCATGGCGATTTTTATCGGGGTGGGGCTGGTCCATAAGGAAATCGAAAAGCGCACGCTGTACAGCCTGCTCGCCAAGCCCGTGCAGCGCTGGCAATTCCTGGTCGGCAAATTCGCGGGGCTACTGCTGACGCTGGTCGTGAACACGGCGTTGATGACCGTGGGACTGGCCGCGGCGTTGTTCTATGTGACGCGAAAATTCGAAGGGAGCGATGGAACAATTGCCGTCGCGATCTATTTCATACTTCTGGAGTTCGCGATAATCACGGCGCTGGCGCTATTTTTTTCATGCTTCTCAAGTCCACTGCTTTCGACGCTTTTTACGCTGGGAATTTACGTCGCGGGAGTTTTCGCGCCCGACATTCGCGACATTGGAATTGTTACCAGCAGTTCGGCGGTGAAAGCGGTGGCCGAGGGCGTGTATTACATTCTGCCCAACTTTCACAACTTCAACCTGATTTCGGCTGCGGCACACAAGGAAGCGGTACCATTTTCGCTAATCTGGCAGAACACGTCGTACGCGGCGCTTTACGTGGCGGTGATATTGATTGGGGCGTCGGCTGTGTTCTCGGGCCGGGATTTAAAATGAGCAGCGCCAACAAGCCTCGCGCCGTCTATTTTGCGCTTCTGGCGATTCCTGTTCTGATGATTGGGCTGGTGATGCTCCAACGCGACCTCGACACTTCCCTATCGATGCTTCCGCGGGATCGGCCCGAGCTGCTACTTCGATCCGGCACGACGCTGAAGAGGCTGAGTCTCGGATACGACCCGCTACTAGCAGACATTTATTGGACGCGAGTGGTGCAGTATTACGGCTCAAGAGTTGGGCTTCCGAAGGCCACGTTCAACTTACTCGGTCCTCTTCTGGACATCACGACGACACTCGATCCCAAGCTCATGATCGCGTACCGGTTCGGCGCGATTTTCCTATCAGAACCCGGGTCGGCGGGCGCGGGACGAGCGGACCTAGCGGTGGATCTGGTGAAGAAAGGCATCGCCGCCAACCCTGAAGATTGGCGCCTGTATCAGGATCTTGGCTTGATCTATTCGATACATCTGAAGGACTACCAGAAGGCGTCCGAGGCCTATCTGCAGGGCAGCAAGATTCCGCAGGCTCCGATCTACATGAAAGTGTTAGCCGCGGTGGTCGCGCAGAAGGGCGACGAGATGGAAACTTCGAAATTAATCTGGGGCGAGGTCTATGCGACAACGCAAGATAAGTTAGTGCGGCAAAAGGCGCTCGAACACCTGCAGGCGCTGGATGCGGAGCTTGATTTAAAGCGGCTGAACCAAGGATCCGAGGACTATTGGAGAAAATTTGGCCGCTATCCAACGACAATTCAAGAATTACGAGACGCCGGACTCAGCGGAGAAAAACTGCAAGACCCGACGGGCCATCCCTATGTGATGGGGCCTAACGGAGTGCCGCAACTGGATCCGCAGAGCCCCATCGTTCTGGATCTGGATAAGAAAATCCGATAGATCACGGCCCGCGCCCGACATCCAATTCTCCGCGCAACGCGAGTCTATTCGTGGCGCAGAGCTTCGATGGGATTTAGGCGGGCGGCTTTCGTTGCAGGCCAAACTCCAAAGACCAGGCCGATTCCGACGGAAACGGTGAAGCCGATGATGACGGCCCACGCCGGGACAATCGCCTTCAGCGAGCTCACCACGGGAATCAGCAACACAATCGCGCTGCCTACGAGTATCCCAATCAAACCGCCGGTTCCGGTAAGCGTCATGGCTTCGAACAGGAATTGCCAGGTGATGTCGCGAGCGCGCGCGCCGATGGCTTTGCGGACGCCAATCTCGCGCGTGCGTTCGGTGACGGACACCAGCATGATGTTCATCACGCCCATTCCGCCAATCAGCAGGCCGATCGAGCTGAGAACGACAACGACGAGTACGACCCCGCCGATGATGTCGTTGAACTGCTTCACAACTTCCACCTGGGTTTGGATCGCAAAATTGTCCGGCTTGTCGTAGGGCACGTTGCGGCGGCGGCGCAAAACTTCCTTGATCTGATCGACGGCGAGATCGATTTTCCCCGGGTACGCCAGAAAGCGATAGGCAATCTCAAAACTTCCCGGATACAGCTTCATGAACGTGTAATAGGGAATGACGGTGCGGCGGTCTTCGTCGTTCGTTCCAAAGCCTCCGGAGGGTTTTTCGAAGACGCCGACGACTTGATAGGTGGAACCGTCTACCAGGATTTCTTTTCCAAGGGCATCGTCGATGGTCGGGAAGAACGCTTTGGCGACATTTTCCCCAATGACTACGACGTTTTCGCGATGGTCGTTTTCCGCTTCGGTGAAAAAGCGCCCGGCCTTCATCGTGGCATTGGAATAGACGGTGAGGTAGGCGGGGAACGTGCCGCGAAAATCGGTGCCTTCAATGATGTTGCCCTGGTAGCGCGCAACGTGGGTCAATTGCCATTGGAACGCCGAGACGGCGATTTCTTTTACAGCGGGACAGAGTTCGCGGATCGCATTGGCGTCTTCCAGGGTCAACTGCTTGCGCAGTTTTTCATCTTTGGGGTGGCGTCCATTTTTGGGCCCCTGTTCGAAGCGCGAAACGAAGGCAGTGTCAATTCCTTCGGCGGTGATTTCATCCTGGATGGTTTGGCGAAATCCCTGGACCAGGCCGACGACCAGAATGATCAGCGCGACCCCAATCATCACGCCAAGGATGGCGAGAAAGCTCCGCAGCTTGTGCGCGCGGACCGTGTCGAGAGCGAGTTTTAGATTTTCCCGGAAGTCGCTTTGCATCTGGTTCCTATGTCTCCGCTCGCAGGGCTTCGATCGGGTCAAGTTTCGCGGCGCGCATGGCGGGATAAATCCCGAAGAACAATCCCACGATGGTGGACAGCAGCAACGCGATGAGGATGGCAAAGATCGGCGTGGCGATGGGGATTGGGCTGAGGAGGCGCACCATTTGCGCGATCACCACGGCGAAAAGCACACCCAACAATCCGCCCGTAGCGGAGAGCAACGACGATTCCATCAGGAATTGCAAAATAATGTGGCTACGGCGGGCGCCGAGCGATTTGCGCAGACCTATCTCGCGGGTGCGCTCGGTCACGCTCGCGAGCATGATGTTCATGATGACCACGCCGCCGACCACAAGAAAGATCGAAGTGATCCAGATCGCGATGCCGAACGCATTTCCGGTGATCCGGTTCCAGAGGCCCATGATCGAATTGGGCGCGATAATCGCGAAGTTATCCTCCGTCGCATACGGGACGTGGCGACGCGCACGCAAAATGACGCGCGCTTCATCCTGCGCGGCATCCATCCACTCCGGTCCTTGAGCCTGGACAAACATCGTGACGGAATCCTGCGGGGCGAGCCACTCCTTGCGATAGGTGCCGAGGGGAATCATGACGAAATTATCCTGAGGATCCCCGAGTACGGTGCCTTTGGGCGTCGCCACGCCGACCACCTCGTATTGCCCCTGGCCGGCACGGACTTCCCTGCCAATCGGGTCGATACCCGGAAACAATTTGTTGGCGACATCGGTGCCGATAACGCAAACGCCGGCGCGGTGCTCTTCGTCGACGGGGGTCAAGAGCCTGCCGCTGGAAACGTCGATATCACGAATGGGCGCGAAGGTGGGAGTTGCACCAATAATGTTGACGTCTTCGCTTAAGACGCTGCCATAACGCACGTCGGCGTTGGTGTCCTGCTCGCCCGCGACGGTAGTGGCGAGCTTCATGCCATCGCGTAAGGCTTGGAGATCATCGAGGCTGAGCGGTGGCCGTTTACGTGCTTTGTTCCATTCCTCGAAATTGGTGACGATGCCGATGCGAT
>Ga0302325_10013877_pt1 | contig 17159 bp, 14 predicted proteins | sample Palsa_T0_2_FD_201948 | JGI IMG/M metagenome (GOLD analysis project Ga0302325, IMG submission 201948) | Peat permafrost microbial communities from Stordalen Mire near Abisko, Sweden - Palsa_T0_2 | ecosystem: Environmental > Terrestrial > Soil > Palsa > Peat permafrost | place: Sweden: Abisko... | reverse complement strand
TCGGGCCGCGCACCTGATCGAGACCGGACTGTGGACCTTCATGCGGGGCGGACCGCCACGAGATGAGAAAATCTCTTCGTAGGGAACCTCCTCGGCCCTATAGTGGGACCGGACGGACGGGATCGGGGATGGCTACAGGAATGAAGTGTGAGAATCCGGCGTGCTCGTGCGATCCGTGCAGCTGCACTGATTGCGTATGTGGCGTGGCCAGACTCGGAGACCTCGAGCGGCGCGTGATGGAGATCCTTTGGAAGGATCCCAGTCAGGAGATGACTGGACGCGATGTGGCCGACGTGTTTCCTGAGAGCGCCTACACGACTGTGGCCACTGTGCTCGACCGCCTCGTTCGCAAAGGCCTCGTCCGTCGCAGGACGGTGCGCGGATCCATCCACTTCGCCGCCATTGGAACCCAGGGTGCGTATACCGCTGTGCTCATGCGCGAGGCGTTGAGCGCGGGCGACGATCCTGAGGCCGCGCTGGTGCGCTTCACTGAGATCCTGTCGCAATCGGAGGCTGCAATTCTTCGCAACTCGCTGGGTTTGCGCCAAGACCAGGCCAGTTAGAACCCGATCGACAGGCACCTACCGTCGGGTCGGTCAGAGCATCAGAATGAGCAGGAACCCCATGGCGACACACATCACGACGTGGCTCGCGTCTTCGAGTCGAGGGGTGGCGAGCAGAGTTTCGATGCTCATGACCGAGGTGCTCGGCCCTGCGGAGTGACTCGTCGCAGCGCCCGACCCGGTTCCCTCCATGGCATAGGCCGGGGCATGTGTTCCATGACGAGAAGCGCCCTTGTTCGGGGAGGCAAGGGTGAAGATGGCCGACGCAAAGAGAACGAAGGCAAGGACGAAGGAAAGCCCAGGGTCGAGCCTTGACCCCCTCGCCGACATCGCCATCGCTCCCATCGGGGCCGATACGGGGAACCGGTACATCAAGAGCATCGTGAAACTCATCACCGCGTGTATCAAGAAATGAGAGAGGTGGAGACCCCAGCGGTGCATTGACTGGATGCTGCGCACCAGGAACCAGACCAACAGAACAGAGAAGATGAGCTCCCACACGGTGCCCGCCCCAAATGCCCACTTGGTTACGAACATGCCCGCCATGGACGACCCCATGAAGAGGTGGGAGATGTCGACGTCCCATCCCAGGGGCCTACGTGTTGCGGCTGAGGACACCAACAGAACCACGGAGTACGCCGCGACCACGAGCATGAGGACGCCGAAGAGGTAGTACAGCCAAGAAGGCGTCGTTGTCATGATGGCCGGTTCCCTCGCACCACAAGCGCCGGGTCCGAGGCAACGTCGCTCGCCGTCCCTCGATCGTCGGTCAAGGGCCAGTACGTCAAGGCCAGCACAATGACGAGGGGGCCAGCGTTGGAATCAGTGGCCCCACCGGCCAGAATCCCACCGAAGTTCTGGACGGCCACCCAGATCACCGCAAACACCACAATGGCCAGAACCAAAGTGGTCCGCGCAAAGCGCGGAGGCAGGAAGACGCCGGCGGCCACCATGAGGCAGATGACGGCGAGCACGATGGCCGCGCTCGTGCCGTGATGGAGCAAGAACGATTCGCTGGACACATCGATGCGGGTCAGCCAACCCGGCTCTGCACTGTTCATTCCAGCGACCAGGTCGTGCAGCGCTCGGGGTGACCGTCCGGACCCGACGACCGACAGCAGGGCCAACAGCCCCCACACGGCCACCCAAATGGTCTTCGCCACCTTCACCCCGACGGCCCGAGCCGCGACGAACGGCTGGTCGGAGCCCGTCCGCGGCCACAGCAGGATGGCGAGCAGGGCGTAGAAGAGCACAGCCCCCGGACCTCCGCCGAACGGGGTCGCTCCACCGGAGAAGACGCGACCGAGGCCCTCGCCGAACCACCAGACAGCCAAGGACCAGACAATCGAGAGAGCAAGGGCCGGTTTCAGCGAGCGCGTGGAGACGATGCCAAAGCCAATCAGGAATTGAATCAACGCGAAGGGCGCGTTGGTCGACACGGGATGGTGGTCGACGATCGAGGCATTCCAGGCGATCGAGTGGGCAATCCAGCTGGGGTTGCCACTCGCCAGACCGTGCAACATTCCACTGAATCCATTGGACCCCGGCCTGAACATGAAGGGCTGTAACTGCAGGACCGCGTCGAGGAGCCACACGGTCGCCAGCGCGAGTTGGAATGTTCGCTGGAGATCCCTCGGTGGGCGCGGCAGGGCGTTCGGCGAACCCGTGCCCGCGGGGCAGGCGGAGGCCACCAGGCGCCCGCTCACCCGTGTCCCAGTGATGCTCATCGCTGACCTCGTCGTCCCGCTCCTACGGACGGTCGTATTACTACCATCTGTAGTAGTCAGGCACAACTACGTCTGTCAGCTACATCTGGTGGCCTGGTGGCCTGGTGGCCTGGTGGCCTGGTGGCCTGGTGGCCTGGTGAAGGTGGGAGGCGCGAGCGTCGGAAATTGAAGGCGGGTTCAGACGCGGATGACCTCGATGTACGCGCGAGGGCCTCCGGGCTACCTCGACCTCACGAGATTTCGATGTCGTCCCAGTCGACCTGCGTGCACATCCGGTGGTAGTCGGGGCCATACCAGGGGGCGTTCACCTGGAGCCGGCCGAACTCGTTGACGTAGTAGTTCTTGTCGGGGGCGCCTTCGTCCTGCAACAAGATGAGCTTGGCCGCCTCGGCGTCGAGGGCCTTGTTATAGCGTTCGTAGGCCTCCTCTTTCACCTCGACCCGGGAGCGGCCTTCCTCGAGCATGCGCACCATGCACTGGGCCGCATAGGCCGACCAGATGACGTACCAGATCGGCAGGCCGGTGCCGCCCGACACGGGCTGCGAATTGGGCCCGTAGATCATGAACATGTTCGGGAAGTTCGGGGTCATCATGCCCAGGTAGGCCCGGGGTCCGTCCTTGGACCAAAAGTCGTGGATGCTCACGCCGTCCTTGCCGGTGTACTCGGTGGGCCAGAGGTACTTGATGACCTCGAAGCCGGTGGCCGTCACGATGGCGTCGACGTCGTAGAGCGTGCCGTCTTGCGTCTCGACGCCCTTGGGGGTGAAGCGGGTGATGCCGTCGGTGACCAGCTCGACGTTGTCGCGTGTCAGCGCCTTGTACCAGCCGTTGTCGACCACCGGGCGCCGGGAGAAGGGCGCATAGTCGGGGATCAGCTTGTCAATGAGGTCCGCTCGACCGCCCGTCTGGGCCTTGATGTAAGCCGTGAGGTCCTCGCGCAGCTTGTCGTTGAGCGGGTTGAACTTGCCGCCCTGGGCCTTCCATTCCTCGTCGGGGACGAGGAAACGGTGGGTCTGAAAGAGCGCCGCGATGGCCATGTAGCGGGCCCAATTCCAATAGCCCGGGAAGTTCTCGATCAGCCAGTGGAGCTCGGGCTCAATGGGCGCCCCGTATTTGTCGCGGGGGCTGATCCACTGCGGCGTGCGCTGGAAGACGAACACCCGCTCGGCTTCTTCGGCGATGGGAGCGAGGAGCTGCACCCCGGTGGAGCCGTTGCCGATGATGGCGACCCGCTGGCCCGACAGGTCGATGTCGGGTGACCAACCGGTGGGGTGCAAGATCGGCCCCTCGAAGCTCTCCTGACCCTCGAACTGTGCGACCCTCGGGTTGGCGAACGTGCCGACCGCGGTGACGACGACATTGGCCTCAATGGTCTCGGGACCCTCGGGCGTCTCGCTCTCGAGTACCCAGACGTTGCGGCCCTCGTCGAAGGTGGCCCGTTTGAGGTCCCGGTTGAACAGCGTGTGGTCGAAGACGCCGTATTTGCGCGAGATGTGGTCGAGGTAGGCGCGCACCTCGGCGCCGCGCCCGAAGTACTCGTCCCACTGGTAGTCCTTCTCGAAGCTGAACTCATAGGTGATCGAGATGGTGTCGACGCGCACATCGGGGTAGCGATTGATGGTCCAGGTCCCGCCCGGCTCGTCCCGACGTTCTAAGAGCACGTAGGGGATGCCGAGGCGTTCCAGCTGGACGCCCATGGCCAGACCGCTGAAGCCGCTGCCGACGATGGCGACCTTGAACCCCTCGGGCAGCTCGGGCCTGCCGTTCGTCCACTGGGCGGTCCAGGGGAACTCTTTGAACGCCGGGAGGTCGCGACGGGCCTCGAACTCGACGTCGCCCATCTCCTCGGCGGTGGCCATGTTCATGAGAGTGCGGAGCTCGGCCTCGGGAGGCTCGGCCACCCTGACCGGCCCGGCGTTCTCTTCCAGCCAGGACACGGCCTTGCTGACCAGGAGTTCACGCTGGGGCTCGTCGAGGTTGGCCGCGGTCGGCAGCTGGGCCAGTTCGGGGTCGCCGGTCTGTTGGTACAGGGCCACCCGCACCGCGTTCAGGTCCGCCACCTCGACGGCGCGCCGGATGAACGTCGAATCGACCGTTGTCTCCATGTTTTGAATTCCCCTCAGTATTAGGTATTAGTAGGTGACCCCGGCAGGGGACAGTCTCTTCGTGTGCTCAGAGCCCGGACCGGGGCCATCGACCTGGGCGTTTCGACTCGAAGGGCAACCGCCGGGAACGACCGCCACCCCGGCCGGGCCATTGGCACCCGCTCCGAGCTGGCATGTTGCTCCCCGTCCTCCTCCAATAGTCATGCCTGTACTTTACGGGCATCGTAGCCAGGTCTTCGTCAGGTGGCTTCTGGGTGCTGCACGCCAGCACGCTGACCACGAGCGACCGGGGCGATCACGGGCAGTCGGATGGGTTAATTTCACGTGGGGTTTCATCTCGGGGGTGAGCAAGCCAGACCGCTGGCTCAGCGGCCCGACCATACGACAGGAGCGAGCTCATGGCCGATCGACCCATGACCACAATGTCCACCACTGACGTCATCGAGCTTCTCCTCGCCGACCACGAGCAAGCCAAGGCGCTCCTGGGCCGTTTCGACCAGACCGAGCCCAGTGAGCGTGCGGCGTACTTCTACGAAGTAGTCACCGCACTCGTGCGCCATGAGGTCGCCGAGGAGCGCGTCGTCTACCCCATCACCCGCCACGCCGTCCCGGAGGGGGAGCGGGAAGCGAAGGCTCGGATTGCCGAGCAGTCCGAGATCGAGAAGCTCCTCGTCGCCCTGGAGAAACTGGACGCCTCGTCAGAGGAGTTCGCCACCGAGTTCGCCACCTTGCGGCGAGCGGTGCTCGACCATGCCGGCGCGGAAGAGACCACCACGTTCCCACTCCTGGAGCAGATGGAGGACACCGAATCGCGTCTGGCCCTGGGTGGGCTCTATGAGCTCGCTAAGGCCAAGGCTCCGTCGCACCCTCATCCCCACGCACCCCAGAGTCCTCCGGGTGATGTGATCTTCGGAGTGGTGGCTTCCCTTTTCGACAAGGCGCGCGACGCGGTCAGGAGTGCGTAGCCGACGGCAGCGTCCGGGCTCCGTCTGCCCGCCTATGCCGTCGCCGTGGGCCCGTCGAGCGGGGGGCCGGCACGGCCGACGCCCAGGTCGCGGTCGCCCGCCGAAAAAGCGCGCCCATCCGGCCTGATGGGACCAGATCGAGCCGTCACCAGGGACCCGCCGACGACACGCGGACGCGGTCGTCGCGGGCGCCGCGGCGATTTTCGACCCGACATCGAGGGGCTGCGGGCCGTCGCCATCCTCGCCGTGGTGGCGTACCACGCCGGCCTGTCCGCCATCCCCGGTGGCTACGTCGGCGTCGATGTCTTTTTCGTGATCTCGGGGTTCTTGATCACCGAGCATCTGGGTCGCGAGCTCGCTGCAAGTGGGCGGATCTCCTTCGGGGAATTCTACGCCCGTCGGGCTCGGCGCCTCCTCCCCTCGGCCCTGCTCGTCATCGGGGTCACCGTGGCCGTCTCCTGCGCCGTCCTTCCCCCGCTCCAAGCCATGGTCGTGGCCAAGGACGGGCTGGCCAACGCCTTTTACGTGGGGAATTACCGCTACGCCCTCCAGGCCACGAACTATCTGAGCGTCAGCGGCCCCGTCTCGCCGCTCCTGAACTACTGGTCCCTCGGGGTCGAGGAGCAGTTCTACCTGGTGTGGCCGGCGCTCCTTCTCGTCGCCTCCCTGGTCTGGTGGCGACACCCCAAGCGGACGCGCTCGAACTCGCAGGCAAAGGCCCAACCGCTGTTCTCGGCCATCGTCGTGGCGATGGCCCTCCTGGCGGCCTCCTCGCTGGCCTTCTCGATCTGGCTCACCCGGGTCAACGAGCCCTGGGCCTTCTTCTCACTCCCGGCCCGGGCCTGGGAGCTGGCCGTCGGAGGCCTCCTCGCCCTCGTTGCCCCGCGGCTGCGCCGGCTGTCGCCCCGTTGGATGTCCGTGCTCAGTTGGGTGGGCGTCGGGGCCATTCTCTTCTCCGCTCTCGCCTTCACGTCGGCGACCCCGTTCCCGGGCACGGCGGCCCTGATCCCGGTGGCCGGCGCGGCCGCCGTAGTGGCCGGAGGCTGCGCCCGCTCCCGACTGGGTGCGGTCTGGCTGTTGGGCCGCTGGCCGATGCAGGTCATCGGGCGCGTCTCCTATACCTGGTACCTCTGGCATTGGCCGGCGTTGGTCCTCGCTCCATCGCTCATCGGCCACCGGATGGGCGTGGGGGACAACGTCGCCGTGTGCGCGCTCGCCTTTGTCCTCGCCGCCATGACGACGGTGTTGCTCGAGCGACCGCTCCAGCGGGCTTCGTGGCTGGTCCGGCCCCGACGGAGCCTGGTTCTCACGGTGGGGCTGAGCGGGGCCGTCGCCGCCACCATCTTCCTCTCGGCGGCGGCACTCCCCTCGCTCACGGGGAGCGGACACGCCCGCACCGCCAAGCTCTCCGCGCAGCGGCGGGTGAGCGGAACGGGTGCGACCCAAACCACCACCGTCAACCCGGCTGTTGCCGCCGCCCAGAATCTGACGGACCAGGTCCAAGCCGACGTTGCCCAATCGGTGGGGACCCTCGACGTCCCGGCCAACCTCACCCCGAGTCTGGCCGATGCCGCGTCGGACGAGGCGGTACCCTTCGTGGACGGCTGCTTCGACGGGTTCACCGAGAACTCGGTCAACCCGTGCAACTACGGCGACGTCGCGGCCCCGCCCTCGAAGACCGTCGTCCTCTTCGGCGATTCACACGCCCTGATGTGGTTCCCGGCCTTCGACAACCTGGCCGACCAGTACGGGTGGCACCTCATCCCCCAGGCCAAGGCGACATGCCCCCCCATCAACATCACCGTGTACAGCCCCAGTCTCGGCGGGTGGTACACCGGCTGCAACCAGTGGCGGGCCGCCGTGGTGGCCCGGATCCAGGCCTTGCATCCGGCCCTGGTCGTTCTCGGGTTCTCCCGTGAGTACGGCATCCCCGACGACCATGTGGTCGTGGACGGCGCGGCCTGGATGCAGGGGCTGTCCTCCATGATGACGACGTTGCGGGCCACCGGGGCCCAGGTCGTCCTGATGGGCGACGTCCCCTACCCGCAGACCGGGCTCGTGCCGGACTGCCTCTCGGCCCACCTCAGCGATGCCGTCGCGTGCACCATGCCCAAGCAGTACCCCTATTACAATCCGTCCGGCGTGGGGCAGGAGGAGGCGGTGGCCGCTGCTGCCGGGGCCGGCTACGTCAACACGCAGCCCTGGTTCTGTTACGACCTCACGTGTGCGGTCATTGTCGACAACCTCCTCGTCTATCGCGACGACAACCACATCACCGCCACGTACGCCTCCTGGCTGACACCCGTCATCGGGGCCGACTTGGAGGAGGCAACGGATGGTCTCTTCGGCACCCCGCCGTGAGCATCCACCGTGAGCGTCGGTCTGGGGTCCGCCTCTTTGGCGCGGGCCGGTTCGTCGTCTCCCTGGCTCGGAGAACCTGGACGTGATTCAATCGGTGTTCGATGATCGACGGGGAGGGCGCCGCCACAGGCGGCGAGGGACGAGTGCTGTCGTTCGGGGTGGTTGTACCGGCGTTCGGCCCACTCGCCTCGCGCCGCGCATTCAACGACGCCGTTGACACCATCGAGGGGCTGGGTTTCGAAGACGTCTGGTTTGGCGATCACGTCGCCGTCCCTTCGTACGCGGCGCACCTGACGCGCCCGGAGTGGTTGGAACCCGTGAGCGCGTGCATGCTGGCGCTCGGCCGAACCTCGCGGCTGCGCGCCGGCACCGACGTGTTGGTGTTGCCGTATAGAAATCCGTTGCTGGTCGCGAAGATGGCGGCCACCGCGGACGTCCTCTCGGGTGGCCGGCTGGTTCTCGGAATCGGTGTCGGGTATCTGAAAGGCGAATTTGAGGCCCTCGGTGCGGACTATGGGCGACGAGGAGCGGTGACCGACGAGTACTTGCGGGTCATGCGGGGACTATGGGGGAGCGCAGGCACGCCCACCTCGTTCGACACCGAGTTCGTTCGGTTCAACGATGTCTGCATGGGTCCGCCACCAACGACCGGGCAGGTGCCGGTGTGGGTCGGCGGTAACGCGAGGGGGGCGTTACGTCGTGCCGCTCTGATGGGCGATGGGTGGCACCCGCTGTTCCCGACTCCTGAGCTCTATCGGTTGGGTCGCGACACCATCGTTGCGTTGCGCGGATCGGGTGAGGGGTTTGCCTTTTCGATGAGCTTGGCGGTCACGAGGGTGCTCAAGACGGGCGAGACCTACACGCCGCGGTCATGGGGCGACGACGCCGACCTTCCCGAGGATTTCGGCTATAGCCCACCGATTCCTTTGGCTGACGGTGGCCGCCCTCGGTTCGTCGGCCACCCTGACCAGCTGGCGGCAGACGTCGAGGATTACGCCGCAGCTGGCGTCAGACACTTCACCCTTCGCTTCTCTGCGGGGGGCGACGTCGGCGTAGCGGACTACCTCGACCAGTTGGCGCGTTTCGCCGACCAGGTGATGGATCGTTTCTCGGCGCCTTCGCGGCCGATGGACCCGCGACCATATCCGCCCGCTCGGGACACAAACCTGAGCATGACATCGCACGGCCACCAACTCGACCGATCCTGAAAGGACCCTTGTCATGACTCGTCTCGCCCTCACCGCCGCTCGGCTCATTGATGGAATCAACCCGGCCGTCGATGGCGCAACCGTCGTGATCGACGGGGACCGCATAGCCCGGGTGTCCTCGGGCTCGCCGCCCGAAGATGTCGATACGGTGATCGATCTGGCCGGGCGGACCGTCATGCCCGGAATGTTCACGTGCCACTTCCACTCCACCTACCATGAGCTCGGCTCCAAGCCCAACACGCCGTATGGCGACGAGTATCCCCCGTCCTATCTCGCGCTGATCGCGGCGAAGAACCTCAAGACGGCTCTCGACTGTGGTTTCACGGGGGTGGTCGGCGCCGGGGGTTCGCACGACGTCGAGGCGGGAGTGCGGCAGGCCGTCAATGATGGGCTCATCGCCGGGCCCCGTTTCTGGTCCTCATCCCGGGAGCTGTCGACGACGGGGCACAGCAACGATGGCGTGCCGTGGCATTGGGGAATGCCGGCTTCGGGGGCGGTGCACCTCTGCGATGGTGCCGATGGATTTCGTCTCGGCGTTCGAGAGTAGATCAAGCGGGGCGCCCAGGTGATCAAGCTGTTCGTGACCGGGGGGCATGGTACGACTGCGCCGAAGGACCGTATCGAAATGACGCGAGACGAGCTGGCCGCGGCAATTGACGCCGCCCACCAGCGCGGCGCGCTCATACGCGGTCATTTGGTGAACAAGCCGGCGATCCTCATGGCCCTCGAGCTCGGCATCGACATCGTCGATCACTGCGACGCCATGGACGACGAGATCATCGCAGCACTGGTGGACACGGGTGCCACGGTGGTCCCTTCGCTCTATTTCCCCGAGCGTTTCCTCGAGACATATGGCTCCGGTCTCGGTTTCGCCGCCGAATCGATCAGTGCCGACCTGGAGCACATGTATTCCGTCATCCCGAAAGCCCAGGCCGCGGGGGTCCGGTTCGTCCTGGGTGACGACTACGGCGCCATGGGATTCCCCCACGGGGACTACGGGGGCGAATTTCGGCTCTACGTCGAGAAAGCCGGGATCACTCCTCTCGATCTCATCGGTTGGGCGACCCGAAACGGTGCGGAGCTGGTCGGGCGCAGCCATGACCTTGGCACCGTGGAGGCCGGAAAGCTGGCTGACCTCGTTGTGGTCGACGGCGATCCGAGCGTCGATATCGGTGTGCTCGCCGATCGCCGGCCCGTGGCCGTGCTCAAGGGAGGGCAGCTGGTATCCGGATCCTTAGGAGAGTCGCTGTAGTTCCTCGTGCCCGCTGTCCACGGTGCACCGGCGCATTCTGCGGTGCTGTGGATAGTGATCGGAGAGCGCCCGATGATTCGTGCTGTACTCGTCCCAAATAGCGACGTCGCCTTCCCGCCACCTCCAGCGAATCTGCAGGTTCGGGTCCTCCGCCCGAGCGGTGATCCACGCCAGGAGCCACTCGCTCTCGGCTGGGTGCATGCCCACGATCGATTCCATGAAATAGCCGCTCAGGTTCAAGACGGTGCGGCCCGTAACGGGGTGATCACGCACGAGCGGATGCACGGCTCCGGGGAACGCCTCTCGTAATTCGGCAACGTCGAGACTGCTGGCGCGGTGCAGGGCCGCCCAGAACCTCTCGCCGGGTGCGTGGCGTACCTGCAGGGGGGCGAGCGCGGCTTTCATTGTGGGAGACAGTTGGTCCCAGGCGCCGTAGAGGTCGGCCCACATGGTGTCTCCCCCGTAGCTCGGTATCACCAACGCCGTCAGGATGGCCACCTTGGGCGGGTCGTCGACCCATGTGATGTCCATGTGCCAGCCGTCGGCGTCGGGTGGGCTCTCCGCGGTGTCCTCGATCACGTGCAGATACTCGGTGCCACCGAAATGCTTGCTCACGGGGTAGACCGTCGGCGTCCCGAACAGCCCCGCAAGTCTGCGGTGACCGTCGTCGCTCAGTCGCTGGTCCCGCATGAATATGACCTGGTGGGCCATGAGCGCGTCGTGGAGCAACTCGAACGCAGAGTCGTCAATCGTTTCCAGATCGACGTCCTCGACGAGTGCCCCCAGTCTTCCCGTGAGTTTCTGGATCTCCATGGCTGTCTTTTTACTACGCTAGCGAATAATATGCCAGCGTGGATCCTCTGGCTATGTGGCTGACGCGCTTCTCCCGACTCAATTCGGTGGCCCTCGAAGGCCACGCAGCCGGGTACGGGAGTACGAGCTCCGAGTCGGCGGTACTCGGTGCTCTCCTGCTGGGAGGTCCCGTGCTCAACCCCTCCGATCTCACCAAGTTGGTCGTCCAATCGCCGGGTGGTCTCACCAAGACACTCCGCCGACTCGAGGATGCGGGGCACATCAGGCGCCGACCCGATCCCGCCGATCGGCGTGCCCTGCTGGTGGTCCTTACCGAAAAGGGTCGGCGTGCCGCCGAACGGGCCGACGTCGAGCTGGACTCGTACTACGACGATCTCCTGACCGAGGTATCGGCGTCGGAGCGCGCGGAGCTGACCTTGCTGCTGCGCAAGGTGCTGGATCGGCTGGAGGTCGCAACCGGAATGACGAGGAGCACGTGGCCTCCACCGAGAAGTTGACCGTGAGCGGCCGTCCCCGCGCACAATCGCGGGGACCGGTGTCGGTCGGAACGGGAAGGGCTACGGCACTAGGGTAACGGCGATACGCACAGGAGCGACGTCATGAAGAGCAATGTATTCACAGTCGAACGAACGATCCGGGCCTCGCCTGAGGCCATCTTCGACGTTCTGGCGGATCCGGCGCAACACTCGCTGATCGACGGGTCCGGCATGGTCCAAGGCGTTGCCAAAGAAGGAGAGTCCACCCGTCTCGCTCTCGGCGTCACGTTTGGCATGAGCATGAAGATGGGGATCAGCTATGCCACGGCCAGCACGGTGGTCGAGTTCGAAGAGAACCGTCGCATCGCGTGGCAGACCGGCCCGAAGGGAAAGCTCGAGCCCTACGTGGCCGGGCGGATCTGGAGGTACGAGCTCGAACCTCGCGACGACGGCACCCTGGTGCGCGAGAGCTGGGACATCACCGGCGATCACCAGCGCTTCTTGTTGAGGCTCGGCGACATCTACTCGAAGAAGACCCGACGGGATATGGAGCTGACGCTGGCCCGGCTCGACACGTTGGTCACCGGCCGGTAACCGCAGTCGAGCCAGGAGCGGACGTGGTCGCCCGTGCAGGGAGAGTTGAGGCTGTGGACGTGAAGCAACAAGAACATGACCGGCTCGAGTTGCTGGAGGCGAACGCCATCGCCTGGACCAGCTTCGTCCGCCGGCATGCGCACGTGCAGCCGGTTGAGGTCGCCTTGCGGAGTGACGGCAGCGGGATCACGTATGAGGAGTTCGACGCCCGCCTCGACCGGATCGCGGCGGCGTTCTCCTGCCTCGGCGTCGGCGTGGGCAGGCGGGTCGCGATCCTCATGGCCAATCGGACCGAGTACATCGAAGCGCTCGGAGGCATCATGCGTCTCGGGGCCATCGCGGTCCCCCTCAATTTCCGTCTGGTTGCAGCCGAGGTCGCCCATCTGCTGCACGACAGCGGGGCGACGCTCCTGGTCGTCGATGAGGAGAGGGCGGACACCGCAACCGAAGCGGTTGCCGCCGCCGGAGGCGACGCACCGGTCGTCGTCGTGGGCGCGCCCGCCGCGTCCGGGGCCGGTCACGGCTGGGCCGATATTTTGGACGATGCGCCCGACCTGCCGCCCCTTTCCCCGGACACCGTGGCGGCCTGGGAGCCCGCGGCGCCGGCCGCCATCATGTACACATCGGGGACGACGGGACGGCCCAAGGGAGCGGTGCTCACCCATCTCAACCTCTTGATGGCGACCATGGCCTTCATGCGCACGACCCGCAGCCTGGGCAATGGCGGGACGTCCCTTTGCGCCGCGCCGATATTCCATATCGCCGGCCTCGCCAAGGTGGTCCCTGCTCTCACTCTGGGCCAGACGGTCGTGTTGACGTCCTCTCGTACGTTCGATCCGGCCGGGGTTCTCGACCTCCTCGAGTCCGAGCAGGTCACGGACATGTTCCTTGTGCCCACGCAGTGGCAGGCCATGTGCGGTCTCCCTGACATTGCCGAGCGCAGCCTCAACCTGCGTGCCGTGACATGGGGCGCGTCGCCCGCACTTCCGTCCACCATGGAGGCCATGGCGCGTTCCTTCCCGGACGTTCCGTTCACCGCGGTATTCGGGCAGACGGAGATGTCGCCGGTGACCTGCGTGCTCGACGGGGAGGATGCGACCCGCAAGTTCGGCTCCGTCGGGTTGCCGGTGCCGGCCGTGGATATTCGCGTGGTGGACGAGGAGATGCGCGACGTCGAGAACGGCCAGGTGGGCGAGATCGTCTACCGGGGCCCCTCCATGATGGCGTGCTACTGGAACAATCCTGAGGCCACGGCCGAGGCCATGCGTGGGGGATGGTTCCACTCCGGTGATCTCGTTCGCCGGGACGCCGAGGGTTTCGTCTTCGTCGTCGACCGCAAGAAGGACATGATCATCTCAGGGGGAGAGAACATCTACTCGACCGAAATCGAGGACGTGATCGACACCCACCCCAAGGTGCGCGAGGTGGCGGTCATCGGAGTGCCCCACCCGCGTTGGGTGGAGACTCCGTTGGCCGTCATTGTGCCGAGTGACCCGGCCGACCCACCGACCGAGGACGAGGTCGAGACGTGGTGCCGGGCCCGCCTTGCTTCCTATAAGAAGCCCGGTGCGATCCGGATCGTGGATGCGCTTCCACGCAATGTGAGCGGAAAGGTCCTGAAGACGGACCTTCGCCGGCGGTTCGGAGGAGAGGTCCAGGAGGCCGCGAGCCGGTAGGGGTCGGCGGCCTCGTCTTCGCTTACTGGGTGGCCAGATCGACTCGGGACGATGCCACCGGGTTGTGGGAACCATCCCGTTCCGACGACTCGACCACGACGTGGCGGACCACGGTCGGGGGGAGTTCGGCCCGTCCGTTCAGCCCAGGGTGAATCGGCCCGGCCGGTTGGAAGCCGATGGCAAAGCCGGGAGTCCCGTAGGTGAGGGGCGTCGTCCGGGCGATCCGACCGCTCCCCACCGGGACGTCGCCATAGAACAGCTCCACAGCCCCACCGGGGCCGTCCCTCGTGAACACGACCCGCACCGTCACCGGTTCGGCGGGGAGGCTCACCTCTGCGGCCACAGTCGTGATCTGTGTCGCCACGAAGTTGTAGGTGAAGTGAAGGCGGCCGTCCTCGACGAAGAACACGTACCCACCGGCGTGACCCCCGTGGGCCGCGATGACGCCGGTGAAGGGCCCCGCGGGGGGTACGAGGTCGGCGGCGATGACGAACGAACGATTCTTCAGGTTCGGGGCGATCGCTTCGTAGCGCGACCGGCGGTATCGGGTGTCGCCGAACACGCCCGGTTGATTGTTGAGTGGAAGCACCTGGTATTTCTCCGCCTCCGTCCACCAGAGCGCTTTGAGCTCTTCGAGATTGGCGGGGTGCGTGAGAGCCAGGTCGTCCACTTCGGAGAAGTCCTGGGCCACGTGGTACAGCTCCCAGATGTCCTCATCGAACGGCCTGGTCGTGTCGGACCCGTCATACGCGATGAAGGGTGGGGTGTGAAAGGCGACGGCCTTCCATCCCTGGTGGTAGAGCGCACGCGACCCGAGCATCTCGTAGTACTGGGTCACGTGCGCGCTTTGCGCCTGCGGATCGTCGAGGGTGCGGGCGAAGCTCACCCCCTCCAGGGGGGACTGCTCGACGCCGGCAATGGATGCGGGAGAGTCGATCCCGATGAGCTCGAGCAGCGTGGGCAGCAGATCGATGGCGTGGACGTACTGATGGCGCGTGCCGCCTCCTGTCCCGAGTCGCGCCGGCCAGTGAATGATGAGTGGGTCGGCCACCCCGCCTTCATGGGTATCGCGTTTGAACCGCTTGAGGGGCGTGTTGCCCGCCCAGGCCCAGCCCCACGGATAGTGGTTGTTGGCTCGGGGCGTGCCCAGATCGTCAATCCGTTTGAGGTTCTCCTCCAGGCTCTCGGGGATGAAATTGAAGAAGTACTGCTCGTTGAAAGAGCCCTTGGCGCCGCCCTCGGCCGAAGCGCCGTTGTCGCTCATGGCGATGACGATCGTGTTGTCCGTCTCGCCGAGATCGTCAATGAAGTCGAGAACGCGCGCGACCTGGGCATCGGTATGGCTGAGGAAGCCCGCGAACACCTCCATCATGCGAGAGGCGAGGCGCCGCTCGTCGGCGCTCAGCGTGGCCCAGGCGGGAACCCACGACGGGCGCTCGGAGAGCTTCGTCCCCTCCGGCAACAGGCCCGAGGCCGACTGGCGGTCGAAGACTTCGTCCCTCCACTGGTCCCACCCCTTGTCGAACTGCCCCCGGTAGGAGTCGATGTACTCCTTCGGAGCCTGGTGCGGTGCATGGCAGGCTCCGGGGGCGAACCAGAGCAGGAACGGGGTGGAGGGCGACGCCCCCCGGAGGTCGGCGACGTAGCGGATGGCATGGTCGGCCAAGTCCTCCGTGAGGTGGTATCCCTCCTCGGGGGTGCGGGGAGGTTCGATGGGCTGGTTGTCGACCACGAGTTCGGGGTGGTATTGGTCGGTCTCACCGCCCATGAACCCGTAGTAGCGGTCGAAGCCCCGGCCGAGCGGCCACTTGTCCCGAGGGCTCCCCGCCGCCATTTGGGTTCCGGGAGTGAGGTGCCACTTTCCTACGGCGAAGGTGGCGTAGCCCGCCAATCGGAGAATCTCAGAGAGGAAGCCGTTCTCCTTGGGGATGGTGGCGTTGTAGCCCGGGAATCCGGCGGCGAGCTCCACCACTCGAGCCATGCCGTTGGAGTGATGGTTCCGCCCCGTGAGGAGGCAGGCCCGTGTGGGGGAGCACAGCGCGGTGGTGTGGAAGTTGGCATAGCGACGTCCCTGCGACGCCAGGCGGTCGAAGGTCGGCGTGGCGATGTCGGATCCGTAGGCGCCGATTTGGGCGTAGCCGACATCGTCGAGGAGCACGACGACCACATTGGGGGCGCCGGCGGGCGGCTCCGGGAGGGGCGGCCACCATCCCCGCGAGTCCGCGTACGTCCGACCGATCTGCCCTTCGAATGTTTCGACCATGGTCGGGTCAGCGTAGAGGTATTCCCTACGGCCTCGGTACCTGCTGCGTGATGCAGTGGATGTTCCCGCCACCCAAGAGGATCTCCCGACCGGATACTCCGTCAATCCGACGGCCGGGAAACTCTTTGGCGAGCAGGTCCCCCACCTCGTCGTCGTGACGCGGGTCGAGGTGCGGATAGACGACCGAGGTCGACGTGATCAAGAAGTTGACGTAGGAGCCCGCAAGGCGGTCTCCCGACCGGCGGGCCTGCGCGTGCGGGCTGCCGGCGACGCCGGATGCCTCCTCGGACGTCATGAAGAGTGGCCCGGGTGAGGGGAGGAGCCCGACCTCGAGCTGACGCCCGTACGCATCGGTGGCCGACTCGAGGACGCGTCGGGCCTGGTGCGAGATCTCCGTCTGCGGATCATCCGGCTTCTCGCTCCAGGTCAACAGGACCCGTCCCGGTCGGGAGAAGCATGCCAGGTTGTCGACGTGCCCGTCGGTCTCGTCTCCGAAGACGCCCCGGGGCACCCAGATCACCTTCTCGATCCCGAGGTAGGCCCCGAGAAATCCTTCGATCTCTTTCCTGGTGAGATCCGGGTTCCGGTTGGGGTTCAGGAGGCATTCCTCGGTCGTGATGCACGTTCCCTGTCCATCGACGTGGATCGAGCCGCCTTCGAGCACCAGCGGGGCCCGGTAGCGGGATACCCCGTCGAGCTCGCAGATCTTCGCGGCCACGAGGTCGTCATTGGCCCACGGGTCGTAGAGGCCTCCGTCGAGGCCACCCCAGGCGTTGAATATCCAATCGACGCCGCGCCGCTCGCCGCGGGACCGATTGACTACAAAGGTAGGGCCGGTGTCGCGCACCCAGGCGTCATCGGTCGTCATCTCGACCACCGTGATCGATGGGGAGGAGGCCGCCCGTGCCCGCTCCCATTGGCCCGAAGACGCGAGCATGGTCACCGGTTCGCTCTGGGCCACCGTTTCGGCTACCGCGGTAAAGGCCGCCTGGGCCGGTCCAGCGTGCATCCGCCAGTTGTCCGGCCGTTCGGGCCACACCATGTAGCAGCCATCCTGAGGTTCCCACTCCGCCGGCATGAAGAAACCGTCCGCGTGCGGCGTTGAGTCGATCATGCGCAGGGACAAGTTCCTGGCTTCCTCTGTCGATCCGGGTTA
>Ga0302325_10013876_pt1 | contig 17160 bp, 21 predicted proteins | sample Palsa_T0_2_FD_201948 | JGI IMG/M metagenome (GOLD analysis project Ga0302325, IMG submission 201948) | Peat permafrost microbial communities from Stordalen Mire near Abisko, Sweden - Palsa_T0_2 | ecosystem: Environmental > Terrestrial > Soil > Palsa > Peat permafrost | place: Sweden: Abisko... | reverse complement strand
CGGAGTTGGCGGGGAAGGGGGAGATGACGGGGAGGGAGTAGGTTGGACGTTAGGGTGTGGGACGGATTCTGGGAATTGATTATAAGATTAATAAAAATATTCCATTTAACACTCCTTGGAGCCTGCCCCAGTTGGCTTCCTTACTCCAGTCACCCATTATAACGGCCCATCCACCCTTCTTCCCAGCTCCTCTCATGAGACGAGGAATTGAGAGTCACACATTCTGATCCCTTTCCTCCTTGATCCCCGGCCTCGAAACTCATCCTCATACTAAACCTCTAACCAAGTACCACAACATCTTCCCACGAATACAAATTAAAATCAACATATAACATCTTACCCTACCTCAGCATTCTTCCTCCTTTGCACAGTTCCTGGGCCCTTTCTCCCTTCATTATCACCAAAACCATTACCCTTCCACATCTCCTTATAAACTCCGGCTCCAAAACAACCAGCCATTACTGGTGTCTCGAGATTACCCTTGTAAATCTTCGAATTCGTCATCTGCGTGGTGTAATCTTTCGTTGAGGGTTTGGCTCGTCGAGGTAAAGTGGTTTTAGTGCGGTCCATTCGGGTTCTAGGCGTGTTTTTGAAATTGAAGTGGAAGTGGAAATGGAAGTGCAATTATTATCGGCATATTATGCTTATTACGTTTAGGTATTCTGATGATTTTATTATTTACTTTTCTGTGAGTGAACAAAGTGTGAGATTGAGCAATAAGAGGAAAGCAGCTAAGTTAACACCAACCAGTAGCTACAACGGCACCGGTCTTCAGATGAATTGATTAGGAAATGAAAGTCTGTACCTTTTGATGAGTGCTGAAAATCAAAAATGTGTGTCAGATGTACTACAGCTATGGTGCTAAGAATTTGCATTTCACGGAAGAGAGGGGGTGGGCTTTTGATTAATTGCGTGGTCATCGTCTATTAGTATTCATTCATGGATATTCGTTTGCAGGCGAGTATCTAATATCCACATAGATGACAAACCGTCTTTACCCCTTCCTTCAATTACCCTCGAGGTCACCAGAATGCCTTTACACTGTCGGAAGATGAATCTGGGTCGCGGGGTGGACGTGAACGAAAGTCAGCTTGAGATGGAGTTTAAGAGAAAGCGATATGCTATCTTGACTCTACTACTTTAGAATCAAGACTTGCGTTAGGATGGCTGGGCTGCAGGAGATCGAAATAGTTTCGTCTCAGCTAACAGAAACGAGATGTAGACATGTTGTGATGAATGCGCTTAAAGTGGTGAAATTACAGGGAAGACTCGGTCTGGTTTATAGGAGAAAAGCCGGGGAGATTCCTCTTCTATAACTGTTTCCTCCATATTTGAATTCGAGAAGTTCATTTTGTTGATAATGTCTATAACTATCTTCAATCCTTAGTCTTACAAGTTTCGAGTTCCTTGGTACGGAATGTAGTAGCTATATTCTTCTTCTTCTTCTTCGATCTTTTCGAGCGCAATAAGTTGTTGCTCTTCGACTATCTTCTGTCTGAGAATAATTCATATGTAGCTCATCGTTTCCATCTGTAGTCGATGCAAAAGGTGTATTATCGGTATCCAGTCCTGAGGCTTCCCTTTTATTTGCATGAAGAGCGTCTAGAACAAAGAATACACCATATCCAGCCGTGACACTTCTTCCTGTGCATGCTTGGAATTACTAGTTCGTCTTTGCACGCAGATTATATCTCGATAAGGTAAATGAGCCTGGAGTGTCTGAACGCGAGACATCCTGAATTGTTGTGTCCCGAAGGATAGAGGCTTGCTGTCAATGCTTTGCCAGTGTCAGCAAATCTTATACTGAAATCATAGAGAACGAGAACGTTGAACAGAGATGAATCACACGCCCGGTGAAGGCTCTAAATGTGACCAAATAAAAAGACTTGCAGGATTTGGTTTTCATGCTCTGTGTGCTGTAACTCGGGTCAGACATACGCTAAAATAGCTGACGAGAAAAGTAGTTGAGTAAGGCTTTAATATACGTAGGCCGTAGGAAGATATAAAATACTATAGAACTGTCCGAGGGGAAAGAAAACCCGGTCTCCCAGAGTAAAGAAGGCTGAGATGTACCAAAGCCACGGGGTGATTGCAAAGTGAACTCTGAAAAGGCCGAGGAGAAATCCCCCTTGCTTCAATGTACCTGCATCTGAGTATAACTGAGATTCACGCTGTATATAGATGCGGACTTGTACTGAAGTTTATCGATTTCATTTGTAAAAGACGCATAACGCTTGAATCATTATCCATTCGTAGTCACTTTTCCAGACCATTCATTTGCATGGCAGCATCTAACACACCAGCCGATTTCTCCCAATCCTCCAATCCATGCTCGAGGTCGTTTCGCCTTTGTACGCCAATTTGGATTCGTATGAGAGGACTTTACTGAGTCTTGAAGAGGAGAATTGCACAATGTCCGAGGTAGAAGTAGATGAAGTGCTTAGTTTCATGAGTGACAAACGAGCCGAAGTTGCGACCAACAATGCAGTGCCAAGTAGGGCCCTTGCGCTCATCGAACTGAAGGATCGTTAGTAATATGGTTTGTGCTTCAGGAGTGGAGCTCCTACGGTCTTCTTGATGTGCATGGCAATATCCTAAGGTGGGGTCTGTCAGTTTCAAGCTCCGAAAAGGGGGCCTTGAAAAGACCGCAATAGCTCACCTTCTCGATGCTGAACTTCGACATAGCTTCTTGCGCTGTTTATGCAAATTAGTTGAGGTTAATAGAAAACAGTTGACATTGTTATAGAAATTATCCTCGTACCCGTATCGATTGCCTCCTGCTGCATATCTTCACTCTGTCCGGTCTGTTAGTAACGACGCGTCTAGACTCCTATTTGATAATGGATGGCTCACCATATCCGCAGACTTGATCTGGGCTGTCAAGAGAGTATTAGCATGACTGCTAAGGAGATCGACGCGTTGAAAGGAGGGAGCCCCCAGACTCTGCTTAGATACGTACCCTCCAGCTTATCCTTCGGGTTGCTAGCCTTCTCACTCGACATGATTGCAATTGTCTGTATCTCTGTGTGCTTCTCGTACTTCTCCTCGCCTTTAGTGTCTGACCCAACTTCAGTCTCGTTGCCTTTGTAGTCGCTTGCGTGGTTGTAGAAGTCGAATGTTGGTTTCCGCTCAGGGTTGGATCGGGTTTTAAGAACCTGGAAAGCAAGACGGTCGAGATTATTGTCGACTTTGAAGACGCGTCGCAGGGGATAGTTTGTTGTTGCGCTCTTCGATGTTGGTCTGGTATAGTTTAGGTAGATTTCAAGTCTCTTTACTCCTTCCACGTCCAAGACCCCGTCGTCGTTGTCGCTGAGCATGATTGGGTGGTTGTTCCTGCACGCTGAAGTAAGCGCCCCTCACCCAAGTGATGTGTGGGTGGGGCCTAAACCCCTGCACAAAGGTTGGGTTGGAATTTGCTTGGTCGGAAGGAACAACATTGTTGCGGTTTCTTTGCCGAGTGCACTTTTCTTCCAGCGGCAACAATTTTCCATGATGCTTTTCAAGAATCAGACCAAGGACATCATGTCTTGACGACTGGCAACTGGAACCATACACAATGGCTTCTTCACGAATTTTCATCAAGGGACTTCCTCCCACGATCTCCGAGGAAGATTTCAAGAAACATTTCAGCGCAAATTTCGAAATCACAGATGCCAAACTGATACCCCACCGGAGAATTGGCTATGTTGGGTACAAGACCCCAGAGGATGCCGCAAAGGCTGTCAAGTACTTCAACCGGTCATTTATACGCATGTCAAAGATTGGTGTGGAGCTTGCAAGGCCTGTAAGTAGCTTGGTTCCATCTACATTATAGGGACTGACTTTGAGCAGATTTCTGATACTACTCTGCCAAAATCGAGGAAAGCACAACGAGAAGAAGAGCGGGAAAACACCAAGGCTCGTCTTAAGGCGCGGGCGGAAGCAGACTCCATTTCTTCTCTAAATGCCGGCACGAAACGAAAGCGCAGTGAGGTTGACGAATCGGATCCTAAATTGAAGGAGTTCTTAGAGGTTATGCAACCTGCATCCAAGTTGAAGACTTTGGACAAATCTATGGAGGACGAATCTATGATGGAACCGCCCACCAAGGTGCAAGCCCTTGAGATACCAGAAGGAGAGAGCGATGGCGAGTACGAGACTGTGCCAAAGAAGTCGAGGAAACAGAGCCCACCAAGAATTGCTGCAGCACTAGCCCCAGCTCCGGCAGTCATTGAACAACCCATATTATCTGAGGTGCCAGTGGCAGATCCTACCGCACCGAATGCTTCGGATGATGATTGGCTTCGAAGCCGTACGAACCGCTTATTGGATTTGATGGACCCTGGGGATATTGTCGGTGGTAGCATACCGAATCCGACGAGTCAAAACATCAAAGTTGTGGCTGAAACGAGGGTCAGCGCCGATGAACCCGCCGATGAACCAGTCGATCCAAACGATAAATCTCCGGAGGAAACATTAGAAGGAGAAAAGGAACAAGGAGAGGAAGAGAAGCCAGATCCTACCATTGAAGCAATCAAAACGAATGGTCGACTATTCGTCCGTAATTTGCCTTACTCTGCATCAGAAGACGATCTCCGGAAGCTTTTCGAGCCCTTTGGCTCCTTAGAGGAGGTATGCCACTCTCCCTCCTTTCTCATTTGTTTTATCTCATTTGTCTCTCTGCCATTTCATGATGAATATCCAGATAGGGACAGCTTATGCTTCAAGCATGTGATGTGAACTGGACGAATATTTTAGTAGATGCTTCGTGTTTTCTGAAAGTGGACATTTTTTGCTCTGAGCTTAGTACGACGTAGTGATATTTTGTTGCTAATCATTTCCTGTGCTCTGTAGGTTCATCTTCCTGTCGATGCCAAAGGTGTTAGCAAAGGTTTTCTGCTCGTCCAGTACACGGATCCTGCTGCTGCCGCTGAGGCTTATCATAATCTAGATGGCGAGCCCTTCCAAGGGAGACTCCTTCACATTCTACATGCTGCTGCGAAGCGAGAAAACAAGCTGGATGAGTTTGCAATAGCGAAATTGCCACTGAAGAAGCAGAAGCAGATTAAGAAGAAAGCAGAGGCTTCTTCTACAACCTTTAACTGGAATTCCTTGTACATGAACCAAGATGCTGTGAATTCAGCGGTCGCTTCTCGACTGGGCGTATCTAAATCGGAGCTTTTGGACCCTACATCTGCGGATTCTGGAGTCAAGCAAGCAATAGCAGAAACTTCGGTCATTCGTGAGACGAAGGAATACTTCGCAAAACATGGAGTCGACCTGGATGCCTTCAAGAAGCGTGAGCGTGGCGACACTGCCATTCTCGTTAAGAACTTCCCATACGGGATGTCTCTCGAGGAGCTGAGAAAGATGTTTGAGGAGTTTGGCCAAGTGCTTCGGGTATTGATGCCCCCGATCGGTACCATCGCAATTGTTGAATTCGCACAGCCATCAGAAGCCCGAGCAGCATTTGGAAAGTTGGCATATCGCCGTATCAAGGATTCTGTCTTATTCTTGGAAAAGGCACCCAAAGATGTGTTTACTAGTGTGAGCAGTAATTCCACAGTTGCATCAGCTGATCGGCAAGGTCAACCAACTGCGAAGTTGTCGACATCTGATCTTCTCGGAGCGGAGGACCCCTCCGATGCCATTGATACGTCTACGCTATACGTCAGCAATCTCAATTTCTCTACCACGAGCGCCCTTCTCACGGAGACTTTCAAGCCTCTCGACGGTTTCATGTCAGCTCGTGTTAATACAAAAACCGATCCTAAGAAGCCTGGTGAGGTTCTTAGCATGGGCTTCGGCTTCCTCGAATTCAGAAGCAAAGCTCAAGCTCAAGCAGCACTGAAAGCTATGAATGGCTACGTTCTGGAAGGACACAAATTGGTGATCAAAGCTTCTCACAAAGGACTCGATGCTGCAGAAGAGCGCAGAAAGGAAGACAGGGCGAAAAAAGTGGCAGGCCAGCGGACCAAGATCGTCGTCAAGAATCTACCATTCGAGGCAACTAGCAAGGATGTACGGGCTCTGCTTGGTTCTTACGGTCAGCTTCGCTCGGTTCGCCTACCTGTAAAGTTCGACAATTCAACCCGTGGCTTCGCATTTGCTGAGTTCATCACGGCTCGCGAAGCGGAGAATGCACTAGAGGCTCTGAAAGACACTCATCTTTTGGGTCGGCGCCTCGTTCTTGAGTTTGCTGCTGGGGATGCACTGGATGCCGAGGAGGTAATTGAGAAGATGCAGAAGAAAACTAGCTCGGCCGTCAATAAGGTTGCATTGCAGAAGCTCACAGGCGGAGGTCGCAAGAAATTCAATATTGAAGGCGACAATGTAGATGAAGATTGAAGGAGTACCAAAGGTATTTGTTCGATAATCTGTTCACCTCCCTGAATTGAAGCTTTCGCCTTTTTTCGCGAAAATAGCAAGCGATTGCCCCCCTTACTGAATGTGCAGCAACTTCATTTGACCACAACCCTTTGCAGATCTCGAAGCTCCCAATAGTGGCGTCTACCCTATCTCAATTATCGATGCCCTAGAGCGAGAGTTCGATAATTCGAAGAGCGCAACATGGCAAGTGCTGAAGGACCAAGGAACGTCTGAACTCCTGTCCCATTGGTTTGAGACAATGACCCCAGGCCCCCAGATTTCCCGAGAGCTTCACAGTTCGTCGAATATCGTGTAACATTCTTGGCGTCTTTAGAGAGTTTTTTCTATTTGCGAGACCTTTCCTCACTGGGGTGGGATGATTCGCCACATGCTCGAGCCAGATGAGCATTCCTTCCATCACTCTGGGAACATCTGTGATGATTAACCATTTTCCCTACTCAGATCAACCTTGCTTCCAGGGATCGAAACCCGGCCACTCTAGTGACTGGAAATCACTCCGGTGTCTCTTAAAGTGTTGCCAAAAGTGTCGTTGAAAGATTTGATAGAAGTGAGCACACTTCTGGACTGTTTCTCAGTTTACTGCTCGCCAAGCAGTCCAGTCCATCGGGCCTGTTGACTACTCTCCTCTTATAACCTGCGATCTGCTGCTTCATTCTCGAGTCAGCTGTTAGCATTCCCACCAAACATTTTTAACTACAATCCTTATTCTCTTCCAACCAACAGAAGCTCTTTGCACACAGCCTCTACGAGCTTACGAGTGCCTGAATGTCCCGGTGACTACTCTGTAGAGATTCCGCAGAATTCTCGACACTGGCGAAGCATTCTTAACCCCGAGCACACACATCGATGGAACACCGCCGGCATATTCTTCCCTCTCAAAGCTATCCACTTCATCAGCTCTCTCTGGAAGAGGGCAACGGAATATCAAGTAGACAACCGCTTTCGGATGCTGCAGGTAATGCCCAACTTCTTGCTCTGGCACCATCCGGTATTCATCATGAGGGCAAATTACACTCAGCTCGAATGGAAAGTTACCGATCCATGTACACTCCGATGCCCACATTGCCGTCACAGCCAGCACGACCACCCACTACTAACTCGCTGGAAGCCCGACGTCAGCACACACGCAGGCGACGGCATATGAAGTATAGTCGGAATCCCATCGTTAATTCTCCTCAATACCAAGCCTACCGTGCTCGTCAGACCCGGGAGGGCAAGGGGGAAGACGTAAAATGGCCTCTGGTCCTGGAGATGGCTTTCCTCGATGGTAGTTGCTGCTCCCGATGCTTATATGTTATTCGACTGACGGATTATAGCACTGATAGAGATTCCCAAAATGGGCCGGCGGAAGTTCTCTTACAAGGGGAAACCTCACGGTCGGAATGAGATGATGCAAGTGTATCTCTGGATTGCCTATCTACAGACTCTTGCTCCGGGTCAACGACCAGATCCGAACATGGCTCGTAATCGGAAGCAGGTCTCGAGCCACATCCAAGTGCTTAAAGGCTTCTTGAAAGACCATCCTGCCTGTAAGTTTCTTGTTTTCGTTAGAAAGACGATTTTGACACCACTCAGGTGATTGGCTTTTTCCGGACCCGAAAAAAGAAGCCAAAAATGGATTTGAAGATTCATTCAAGAACGATCCTTGCCTGAGAGCCCTGTCAGAGGGCCGTCTACCAAGTAAGCGATATGATCTATGTGAAAATGGGGGTCAAGTTACTATGAATGCTCCAATGAGGCCAGTTTTGTTCTGGCTATTGATCACATCATCATCGGTCCCGGATCAAGTCAACGGCAAGGATGTCCACGAAGAAGATCTTTTGAACGAAGGAATGGTAGCGCATCGATTTACCGGACTTTCCACGCAGCGGCAACGAGACAGTCTCGAAACAATATCGAACTGGAGGCAGAGATTTCAGTATCTTCAACAACTAGTCACTGCAGGGGAACTTCAGTGTGATATTATTCACATGGACGTCTCACTCGATCTGCTACTGTCCCATCCTCCAGAAGGAGCTGAACTCTGCTGCCAGACCGTCCTGTCTTTTCCCCAAGGCCACGAATGCGAATTTCGTATTATAACTACGCTCAACAGACCGCCAGAACTCTACCGCGATCCTCGTTCTGATCCTCCAGTCGATAGAGAAGCCTGTCTCGGCCAAGCAACCTCACTTGGTGACGGCGACACGCGAGTCAAGATCCCATTCCCTGCAGTAGGGTGGGCTAACGCTGTAACTTGCCTCACAAATCTGCAAGCTAAATATGACGAGAATCGCAAGAACCAAGCGCTCGGTCTTATGTCAAGCAATAACGCCCGCCCAGCTCGCGAATATGTCGAGCAAATATCAATGTACCAAGAAGTCCAATCCTCACCAGGGCCACGAATGCCTTTCACCCGCCGCGCAATCATAGTTTGGACCTTCCACCAGGCGCACGATGGCGAAGGCAACGGCACCCACTGGCGATACCTTGACGCTTCGCCTCCTCGGCGCCTTGTCATGTCGCCCTCCCCTCACGCATCTCACCAGATCTCAGCCTCCATGTCCGAGAACTTCAACTCCTGGGCCGAAACGCCCCTCTCCATGCATCAAAACCTCTTGGACCCATTCATTCAAGGCCTCGTCACACCGCCGAACACTGATGGTCTGCAATCTCCTTTCGATACTGCGGGTTATGGTGGGTATGGAGGACACGGCTTCGATCTGCCTGGTGAGAGTCTGAGCTTTGTAAGCAGTAATACTATAGACAGTGAGACTACGCTTGTAGATCACGATACGGCTGCGAGCATTGACCATTTTCTGTCGAATGTTCATGGGGAACTGGGAGACTATGATCATGGTGCCGCGAACTGGGGAATGCCGGCGACCGAGAGCTTCGATGCTGATCCTGCGTGGGCGAGTTATAATGTTCCGAGTAGCACGGCGGCGCTTGGATGGGATGGTAATGATGGGAAGGGACTTGCGTGGAACGACATTCCGGTCTCGGTTGGTGAGTTGGGTGGGGTGAGTGGCAAGATGTGGGAAGGGGATGATGGAAAGGCTGAGTTGCATGAGTGGACTACTGTTGTGTCGAGTAGTCCCGTAAAGACGACCGATAATGAGGATTTGAGCGAATGGGGTAATGAGAGGAGCCCGGTCAAAATGGGAAGTCATGTTGAGAACATCGAGCAGAAGCTGGGAGTTTGGATTGAGGAAAATGGGGATGGGGAGGAGAAAGGAGGATATGAAGCGGTTAATGACGTGAAAGGTGGCTATGAGGTTATTGGGAATTCGAAGAATGAATATCCTGAGGTAGGAAGTTTGGATCATGGAATTGGGAATGGTCTCGGGGATGGTGGTGATGAGGAGAAGGCCCACATGCATGAATGGGAGGTAGTGGATGATGGCTTCGACTATGCATCTCTTGCTGAAAGGTTAAAGGCCTGAGCTCACCTCCTTGATGCTGGACACCTGCAAGGAAAACGAAAGATCTTTCGACAAGATCCAACTAGCTCTAGCTCTTTCATTCTGCTTCAGTGTGTTATTCGTTTTTGGGTAACGCCAGTTTCCAACAGGTCTTTAAGACAACCGTAATTCTCTTCAATGTACGACGTCATGAAAGCTTTCACTGCCATTACTTGCTGAAGTGTCTCCGTTGGTCCTGCCTTCTATGAATCTACAAACAGATTCCTTATTTAGCCTAGGTTGTCTTGCATTGCTCGTCAGGTGACTCGCTGCTATCTTCCCCCTCGAATGGAAGGAGCCATTCACCGCCCTATTGGTACTGCAGTATTGATTGTCGTGCTCAGAGTTGTGGTTACTGAAGTGAACACATGCCTTGAGAGGCAAGCTTCCGAAGCCGAGAGTGAGGATAGCACTGAAGCCATTTCTGAGGCTGAAGTCATGTTTAGCGAAATAACACCAGCACTATTTGAGAGGACTTCAGGCAGAACGATTAGTTTTCATCTCGTTGTGAAGAGAAACAGGTGTATTCAAATCAATTATTGGCATTTCATCGAGTCCTGGCAAAAATCTCCTCCTTTGCGCACGGACGAAGTTTGGATGTAACAACCTTGCATCTAAATATTCAATTCTCTCGTCCTTTCAAAAATTCTTAATAGTTTCTCCGAGAAGCAGAATTCTACATATTGCCTGATCTTGTTGTAGCTTGGATATCGCAGGTTCAATGCCGATCTTGTAAGGGACCAAGTGAGCCGCCCTTCTAGACTCGTAGGGGCCGAAGCACTTGGTAATTGGACACCAGACAGGTCCGTGCAGTTTAGGTTGGAAGCCATAGTGCTTATATAGATCCTGATGATGTTGTACCTGCATTTGTGTTGGAGATTCAGTCCAGTAAATCTGATACATCGTGTGGAAGGATAGTTGCCGTTGCAAGAAACGGGAAAGCAACAGAAGCCAGCGGACGAGGATGTGTGAGGCGCTATCGGCGTTCTTAACAACGTGCGCTTCATCAATGAAGCCCGTATCGAAACATCCGCAAAGACTGTGCTAGAACCACATAGGTAGGTAAATGAGTGCCTGTGGGTCCGAATCCTGGGTGAACTCCCTAACTGCTGAGTGCGCACTACCGTTTTCCCTTTCCGTGTCATTAATGACCTGGAAAGAAGCGAGGAAAAGAAGATCGACATATTCCACGCCAAACTACAAGGCATTATTCGATATTACCCAATCCTCCTCACTCTTTCCCGGTCCTTATTTTGGTATTGTGGCAACGCAATACAAGAATATTGGCGACGAGTAGGTTGTTGATCCAAACGTACACGGCGATGGTGTTAAGTTATTAAAGGTTCCCGAGCATACGTTCGAGATGGTACGTAGCCAATAGAGGACGAGAAATCTATCTAGAAGAGCAAGAGGATATGGTGTTGAGGCCTCGAACAACAGTTCAGGTGGCCGTCATGCTACAACTACCTTGACTGCCTTCGAGGATGCGGGCAGACGAGATACAAGGAAGCGAAGCTACAGAGAGATGGCCGGAGAGGATGAATAGAAATTTTCAAGCGATACTATGGTCGGAGAGGAGGAGTAGAAAATTTCAGATGATTGCAAAGGATTTTCAACGTGCTAAGAAACACTAACAGTACAAGGTTTTGTAGTCCAAAAGACGTTTCTCTGCAAGAGCCAAGAGCAGGTCAAACCAGAGCTCGAGATCGGGATGAAAACCACCCATATAATTAATAGATTTCGAGCTTGACCCAATTGGGGAAGTTGTAGTAAGTGTTCCGAATTCTCGTTGTCAACGCGCTGGATTTCGCTGGGAAGTCAATGCTCGAGGGGCTTTTTTCCAAGACCTCGGGCACTGACCAGCATTTGTTAGTTTCTATTGAGTCCGTCCCGTTGGAAAAAATGGATTGCGGAATACTTACCAGTGCGTGTAGCTTCGTGGTCGTGGATGATGTATTCGTCCGGGAAGTCAGAATCATACGATGCGATAGAGGCATCATCGTCCTCTTCGTTCTCGGAATCGTTACCCTCTTCATTAGACTCAGCAGATGTTACCGCAGCATTCTCATCGAGTTCAGGCGTTGTGGCGCTGTTGTGGTTATCCTCAGAACTTGAAGTCTTGCAAGGTTCTGGGATAAGAGAAGGTCGGTTGGCTGCAATATGATGCGCTTGGACGTCAATTCGATAAACTCAGATGAAAGGGAGCTCGTTCTGTGGCCTTCCGGGGTTCGTCTTATCGTTATGGAGGTTAAATGAGTTGAAGTAGGCCTTGATAGACTAGAAATCAGCAAACCTCTACAGGACTTGAGAGCTCCGAGGAGTAGTAATCACTTACAGTTAGGGTTAGCAGAGCTCTTAGTAATTGCTAATATGTAAGATCCATGGACATGAGTTGAATTATCTTCTTATCTGGTGAGAACTGGGCTTGACTATCTGCAAATGTAAGTCCAGGTTTGAAGTTGAGTTGCGTGGGAACAACCCCCGCTAGCTCGACGAGGGTGTCAAGCCGCCCACGCAGCCGCCCACACAGAAAGCTGAGAACAATTGACAAAAATTCAGTAAAGACCGGTGCAAGACTCAATTGTCTTTCAAACTATTTTGGAAACAATAAACAGGCGCCCAGACCGTTGCTGCGTTGTCCAATTTCATGTTTTGGGTTCCTGGGGGCTCGCCAAATCGAAAATCAACAATGCGCCCCAGTTTCGCTGCCTTTGAAGCGTTAGATACATCAGAGGAGACTCCGCATCTGATCTTTTCATCCATGAGCCTCCAGTACTAGCAAATGAAAGTAGCTATCGGTGAGTACGACTCAAGTCACAAAGTTTTGCCTGCTCAATAGGTGGTAACGCTTTAGTCCGTTTGCAGAAACGCCCAGAATCAACTCCAAAATCCTCCAAAAGAGCTTCCTCTAAAAGCCACTGTTACTTTCATATCGAGATTCGATGGAAGGCTCGGAACGCTTGGCTGCCACAAGCCAGTTCCTGTATACTGTGAAGGCTGGAAGCCAACACCCTCCGTTCTCTGGAGAGATACGCGGAGGACACCCTTTCGGGAGAGAGTAGCCGTACCTTAAGCGCTGCAAGAGCACGTGTGATCATAGAAAGGGAGAACAAATGTTGGTATGACCTCAACTTGTAGTATAGAGGCAGCCATAACTGGTGTGCGCAGCAGTTGCTCTACTTTGACTACTGCAACAATGTCCCGAACAAGCTTCGCAATGTCCGACTCCTCTGAGATGTCTGACCACTCCGACCATGAAAAGAAGTAAGTTAGCTGCTCAATTATAGAACCTGCTCACTGACTTGATTCTAGGAGCCTGTTGCCTTTTTTCGGAGATGAGAAGGAGTAAGCCATCTGCTCAATGCGCAACTATCTCACTAACTTGATAGTAGGGTCCTATTGGCCCCCGATATCCTCTTGGCTCCCGATAAATTCCTGAAGCTGTAAGTTATCATTCCTCGAGTCAGATCTCTGGTGCTAATTGAATTTCTAGATATGCTAAGCTCGCGTATACATAGTTGCGAGACAGCAAACCAAGGCGGACAGTTTTTCGACAACAGTGAGAGCTTCAACTACCCAGCAGATAGTAGTGGATAGAATGAGATTGACGACGGTGCTTGTGTTAGGGTGGCGGATAACCTCAGGGAGAAGGGGAACATATGGGAGGATCGGAAGGATAATACTTCGACAGATGACATGTACCGGGGGGCACTCTTCTCCTGAGCAGACTTGTTTTGGTGCAATCTGGAAGTTTAACCTTGTTATCGGAGCTGTCGAATACAGAGGAAATGTAGATTTGCGGGTGTTTCCTCTAAAGCCTAGATGTTTACTAATGGCACATATCGGAATATCTTCGGTCTCGGTTAACGAAAAGGGGCATCACGTGAGTGTAAACATACATCCTCACCATCATTGATCATTTCAATGTCCACATAACCTCAGACACTGAAGGACACCTTATAGCGCTATTTTCCCAATTTGATGTAAACTGTTGACTGGCAGATGCTCTGCCCCAGTCCGCTGCCAATTCCGAGGGCATTGTTGCTAAAACCTCAATATTTTCCGTTTCAATGGCAGAACACCTCAAAAATTCGAGGTCTTAACTCCTCATGTTAAATAAAAACTTGATTACAAGAAAGAAGAAAGCTTAGCCATGACATTCTCTCTTCTGATTACACTTTCCAGACACGCTCCATACTCTCCTGTCTGCCACAAAGGAATTATGTACATTTGTAGATCAATCTCGTGATTCAGGCAACAATCATGCATGAAGAGCGTGAATGGGATGACTGTCAGGTACCACCATTGATCATAGCTTTGAGGGGCTCTCCGGTCATCTACAACGAGGCTCTTACAACGTTCCAGAGCCAGAATTTCTATCGTATTTCCGCTGCCAATGAGGCTTCCCACAAGACAATGTCGTTGTCGAGCTTACACATTTCCAGCCACTTTGTATCTTTTTCTTCGGTCCTCGACCACATAATCGATTGATAATAAATAGATTTAAAGTCCTTGAAGATCGTTGGGGCACTCTCCCAGGTCGGCCCATTTTTGATCAACTCATGAGCTCTACCTTCTGCTGAAAAGATGGTGTATTTTTCCGTGTAATGATCTGCCTTGGGCTTTTACCGCACGAAGCCATGGCTTTCCAAGGATCATAGTATAATTTTGTACCTGCAGAAATGCAGTACGCCACAATCTTCGTCAAGACTCCAGATGGTTGAATGTAAAAGCATACCCAACCATCTAACTTCTAAATTGTTCCATTAGCCTATCTTGCATTCCACATTCTGGTTGTGTGAATCGGCAGCGACATAGATTTGGCCGATGCCGTACTGATGATGTTCATTGCTGCCCCGCTGTCAATACGGCCATTGTACGTCGATTCTCCAAAACAATCAAGCCCAGAGCCGCAAGGACCGAAGAGCTAACTTGGAGAAAAGTGACACCGGTGAGATTTTTCTCTGCAACCTTATTAATTTACTTGTTGTTCAATCATTCCAAACTCAGAGTTTACTTTTACTATTACCTCAACCACATTTCAATCCCCTCTGACCAGTTGGGCCCCTCGAATATCTTCGATTCCATCTAGATCTTCTCAAAATGTCTCCCTGTCCCGTACCTTACTCCAAACCCACCTTCCACCACGGCCGACCCATCCCCAACTCCCCTTTCGAAAAATGGGTGCGTCAAGAATCCACCCGTAGCCCAGGAGAACCTCACCCACGACCCCTCAAACTATCAACAAACTGGCTAGACGGCACCGAATCGATCCCGAACCTCCTCCTCTCCTCGCACTCCCCCATCGACCTCTTCTCTACCCTACAAACCTTTATCTCCCGCCGAGGCGACCAACTCAACTCCTCCCAGAGAATAGGAATCGAGTCCTACCTCTTAGAAAGAAAAACTGGGCATTTCGGGACTATCGGAGCACCTGAAGATAAAGAAACAATGATGAGGTATTACGACTATTTCAACGATATCATCTTCTGTGGTTCTCTGGAAGGACTTTGCGCTATTAGATTTTGCCGCGATTCTGATCGTCTTGGAATGGGAGCAGATGATCTGGGAGCCGCAATCACACCAGTGACAGGGTCAATTCATCGAGCGCGGATTCCAGATGGGTATGCTGCGCTCATAAAGATAAAAGACCGCAGTGGGGAATCTCCGCCCATGGATGAGGAGACGAGACTCATGAGTTATCTGAGCACACTTCTGCACGAGATGCTGCATGTTTTCTTTGGGGTTTATGTGTGTTTGTGTTCTAATGCTTGTCGGAAGAGACATGCGGATGAGATTGGACGGAATGGGCATAGGAGAAGTTGGCAGCTTGCTGCTTTGGTGGTTGAAGAGGCGAGCTTGCTACTTTTAGGAGAGGCAGTGGATTTGTCGAGACGGATCAGCTTTGAGGAGGATGAGGAGTATGTGGAAAGTGTAGATGCGGAGACGAGAGTTAGGTTTAAATTTGAAGATTGAGGTGCTTCGATTTCTCCGAAATAAAATATAAGATATCAAAGGAAAACAGGTTTTCTATCAAATTGCCTTGAAAGATTTGTAGATGGGTGAAAAACACATCACAGCTTAGGACGAAATTGAAAAGAGCTTCACAATCCTTGAATTTGTCTGAATGGTCTTCATCTCATCTTAATACATCTAACCCCTGCTGGTACTCATCCTCACGGAGCTCGACGTTTGCAGGATCGATCTCGCTGTCAAAGATTGCTTTGCAGATTCGGATTGTTATCTCATGACCCAAGCCTGCGTTCTAGATCAGATTGGAGCCGAAAATGAGTTCTGTAAACGCAGAAGTGGAGAATTCTTCGTATGTCTGAAATATGAAGGGCTTAGAATTCCAGGGCACTTAATCACACTTCCATGCCAAATCTCTTTCCTCGGATCCTCAGTTGCCATGACACCCATGGCTTTGGGATAATGACTGACACGGACTCTCTAGCTGCAGGTAAAGAGATTGCTTTGAAGACTTGTAAATGGAAGAAAACACATTACAGCTTAGGACAAAATTGGAAGCAACTGCAAAATCCTCGGATTTATCTGAAAGGTCTTTATCTTCATCTTAAGCCATCTGAGATATGAATGAGATCAAAGCTTGGCATCACCCTTAATGACATCCCTCAACAACTTTAATGACTCAACCGCAAACGCAATCATGTTGGCCTCTCTATCTGGTCCCAACTCGGTATTCAACTCACGCTTGTAAGTTCCACTTTCGGTAGCTACAGCAAGTGCTACATAACCACTGTACTTCATTAGCCTCTTGCCTCTCTTCCGTTTGACCTTCATCTCCGAAATAGACACGCCGAGCACAAGAGGCCGAGAGGTACTTACGGAGTTTTATTCTTCGCAGGCCCTCCAGCCGGCCCCGCCGTGCCGCTCTCACAAATGGTATACGTGCTCCCCAGCTTCGTCCTCACGTTACTCGCAAGCTCAGACACGACATCAGGTGAAGGGCCTTTATAATTCTTGATGTGCTCTTGTGTCCAGCCGGCTGATGGTCGTCAGCAAATGAAGCAAAGAATGGAAGAGGATAAGGGACGGGTGCATACCAAAGGCTACACGTGATTCCAGTGTGTAGATCTAAGAGAAGTGGTATTAGTGGGAGATAGGGCAAAGGGGAGAGAGGTGGGAATGCAAGGGGAACATACAGTCAAGCCACCTTTGTAGAAGGCGCTTGCTCCTGGAGTGGCAACTAGACTGAAATTAGCAACAATTGCTTTAGGGGAAGGTAGCCGTGAAAGAGCCAAGAGCGGGTCTCTGCTCCGGACCAACGGAACAGGGAGCTCAGAGTATGGAACAAAGAAAGGGTTCTTTACGAAGGGCTGCGGAGATG
>Ga0302325_10013875_pt1 | contig 17160 bp, 16 predicted proteins | sample Palsa_T0_2_FD_201948 | JGI IMG/M metagenome (GOLD analysis project Ga0302325, IMG submission 201948) | Peat permafrost microbial communities from Stordalen Mire near Abisko, Sweden - Palsa_T0_2 | ecosystem: Environmental > Terrestrial > Soil > Palsa > Peat permafrost | place: Sweden: Abisko... | reverse complement strand
GTAAACCGGCGGCTTCCTCACCTGCGGCGAACTCTGTCTCTCCTGGTGGCCAGTTTTATGCAGCCCAAGACTCCGACACTTGCCACAGCATCGCAAGCAACGGAGGCTCCGCCGGATCATCGCTAATGGATGTCGGGACAAGACTGTTGCGAGACCGATTGTTGAAGGTAATTCATGGAATGAAGACGGGCAGTCCGAAATCCGCACTACCTTCAACAAATTCTGGGTAGCTGTTCGCCCGACAACATATCGAGTACCCGATGGCATCCGACTCGGCTGCGGAGAGTGACAATGCCGGAGGAGTCTTCGTGTACCGTTCCTGCGCGCATAGCGCCAGCCGAAACGGCTTGTGAACGCAAGATTTCGAGCGCATGGTCCACTTCGCTCTCGGGAACGAATCCAACGAACCGCCCCTCGTTCGCGACGTAGAGAGGATCGAGACCCAACAATTCGCAGGCGCCACGCACAACGTCGGAAATAGGAATCGCGACCTCGTCCACTGTGATACGAAGCCGCGCTACGGAAGCGATCTCATTGAGAGCTGAGGAGAGTCCTCCGCGCGTCAGGTCACGCAAGCAGTGCACTTCGATACCGGCTTCGAACAGTGCCTCGACCGCCGACCACAAAGGAGCAGTGTCGCTCCTTACCGGCCCCTCGAATTCGAGGCCTTCTCGGACGGAAAGAATCGCAATACCATGCGCCCCAAGTTCTCCACTTACGAGCACTGCGTCTCCGGCACGAACGGACTCTGGGCCCACTGTCTTCGGCGCGACTACCACTCCGACTCCAGTCGTGTTCAGGAACAGTCCGTCTCCCTTGCCCTTGTCCACAACTTTCGTATCGCCGGTCACAATCGGTACATTTGCAACTTTTGCAGCCGCCTGCATGGAGGCGACGATCGTGCGCAGCGTTTCCATCGCCAGCCCTTCTTCGAGAACGAATCCTGCGCTTAAGGCGAACGGCCTCGCCCCGCACATGGCAAGATCGTTGACCGTGCCGTTCACCGCGAGATCTCCAATCGTTCCCCCGGGAAAAAGCAGCGGGTGAACCACGTATGTGTCGGTCGTCATGGCGAGGCGGACTCCGTTCGCCGAGAGTACCGCGCCATCGTGTCTTGAGTCCAGGACCGGATTGGAGAAAGCGGACAGAAATACGCTCTCGATAAGTTGATTGGTAAGCCGGCCGCCGCCGCCATGCGCCAGCAAAATTCGGTCAGTCGCCGGCCGTGGCAATGGACAAGATAGAATTGCCATCTTCTTTCCGCCTCCCGAAATGAAAATAAGCTGCACACGCGCCTTCTGATGAAACCATCGGCGCTCCAAGAGGACGATCCGGCGTGCACCGGGTCCCAAAGGCCGGACACTGGTGCGGCTTGCGGAGCCCCTGCAATACAAGTCCCGCGATACATTCGCTCGATTCCTCGCGGTGGCCGATTTCGACTTCGAAGCGGGATTCCGCGTCGAAGTGACGGTACGCTTCACGCAGGCGCAATCCGCTCGACGGAATTTCGCCGATGCCGCGCCAGGCGCGCCCTGTGACTTCAAAAACTTCGGCGATTCGATGCTGCGCTGGACGATTGCCGGACCGGCGCACCGCGCGTGCATACTGATTTTCGACTTCGGCGCGCCCGCTTTCAAGCTGGGCAACTACCATCCGCACACCTTCGAGAAGGTCCAACGGTTCGAATCCTGTAACCACAATCGGCACGCGATATTTCTGGCTGATCGGCAGGTATTCATCGAAGCCCATCACCATGCAGACGTGGCCCGCAGCCAGAAACGCCTGCACCCGGCAATCCGGCGAACTCAGGATCGCTTCCATAGCTGGCGGCACAAGGACGTGGGATACGAGCATCGAAAAATTTTGGATATTCTCACGTTTCGCTTCCCATGCCGCCATGGCATTGGCCGGTGCCGTCGTCTCGAACCCGACCGCGAAGAAAACAACCTCGCGCTTCGGATTTGAACGGGCAACCTTCAGCGCGTCAAGAGGCGAGTACAGGATGCGCACATCTGCGCCAGAGGCTTTGGCGTCAAAAAGACTCTGCATCGAACCGGGAACTCGCAGCATGTCGCCGAACGAGCAGAGGATCACTTCCGGACGCTGCGCAATCGCGACTGCGTAGTCGATCATTGCAACCGGTGTAACGCATACCGGACAGCCGGGCCCGTGGACGAGTGTGATTTTGTCGGGAAGCAAGTCCTGGAGCCCGGTCTTGACGATGGTGTAAGTTTGGCCGCCGCACACTTCCATGATTGTCCACGGGAGGGTCGTGCCACGGCGGATGGTTTGCGCCATCTTCTGCACCGCGCTGTAGTCGCGGTACTCGTCGAGAAACTTCATGGGGCACTCTCTTTCAGTTCCGCGACTTGCAGCTCTTGGAGTTGCAACTCTTCAAGTTGATCAAGTTGTCGCAGCGCTTCGAAAACCCGCTTTGCCTCCTGTTCATCGACAACGGTCAGGGCGAAGCCAACGTGAACCAGGACGTAATCTCCCACACGAGCCTCGGGTGTGTAGTCCAAGCAGACTTCCTTGCGGATGCCGGCAAAATCCACCTTGCCACGGCGCAAGCCAAAGTTCTCCTCCTCAACAATACTCGCAATTTTTCCGGGGACCGCCAGACACATGTCATCACCTCAACTTTCGAACGCTCCAGCGAGAACAGCTTGGCCGAGCGAAATTCCGCCATCATTCGCCGGTACTTGATGATGAGTGAACACGCGGAAGCCATGCTCTTCGAGCAGCGCGCTGGCCCGCGCGGTCAGGTACGCATTCTGAAAAACGCCTCCACTCAGGACAACATCCCGCACGTCTGTCGTATCCGCCACTGCGCCAATCCAATTGGCGAGCGCGTTGTGGAACTTCGTGGCGATGCGGCCGAGGTCGAGATCCGCTTTCCGATCCGACAGGAGAGCCTCGATCAGGGGGGCCCAATCACCGATGCCGTTTTGATTTTCGATCTCGTAGCTTTCGTTCGTGCGGATGCTTCCGATGGCGCTCTCCAGGCGCATTGCTGCCTGTCCTTCGAAACGATTTTGATCGGCCACCCCGGTCAGATAAGCCACGGCATCGAACAATCGTCCAATGCTTGATGACTGAGGAGAGTTGATCCTGCCTTCCAGCATGACGCGGATGTTAACGTCGAAAGCGATGCCCGCGCCGCCGGGACCAAAGGTTTCCCAAACCATGCTGGCTGCCGAACGCGAACAGTCGCGAATTGCCGCTTCGCCACCCGGAAGACGAAACGACCGGAGATGCGCGATGCGCTCGAACCCGCTGGGGCTCGCCACAAAAAACTCGCTGCCCCAGATGGTTCCGTCCAGGCCAAAGCCCGTTCCATCCCACGCCACGCCCAGATAGTTGGTCTCGATCCCATTCTCAGCAGCACAGGCGGCTACGTGTGCGTAGTGATGTTGTACCTGGACGATCGGTAGGCCCGAGGCCAGGGCCCACTGTGTCGATGCGTAGTCTGGATGAAGATCACAGGCGACCAAATCTGGATCGAACCGATACAGTCGGCAGAGGTCTTCAATCGCACGCTCGAACGCCTGTCGCGACTCGACCGTGTCGAGATCTCCCATGTGTTGGCTCAAGAAAACTTGCCTGCCCAGGGCGATGGCAACTGTGTTCTTCAAGTGTCCGCCAACTGCCAGCACTCGCGGCAGGTCGTGCGGCGTAACCACCGGCAGAGGAGCGTATCCACGGGCGCGGCGGAGAATTTGCGGACTGCCGCCAGAGATACGCACAACAGAATCATCGCAGGAACGCGCAATCGGACGGTCGTGCAGAACGAAAACATCGGCGATATCCTTCAGACGCTCGCAAGCCTCCTCGTTCTCAATGGCGATCGGCTCGTCTGCACGATTTCCGCTCGTCGCGACTACGGGGAAAGGATACTGTGCCATCAGCAGGTGATGCAGCGGCGAATACGGAAGCATGACGCCCAAATAGGGAGAAGATTTTGCCACTTCCGGCGCGAGATCGCCTCCCCCCTGGGGCTGGAGCAAGACAATCGGCGCCGCCGACGAGACCAACATCCCTTCTTCTGCCGCACTCACCGTGCAGTATTGGCGAGCACACGCGAGCGAGGGCATGAGGAGCGCGAACGGTTTCTCTTCCCGGTGCTTACGTTCACGCAAACGCTTCACTGCAATGGGGTTACGAGCATCCACCAACAGATGGAACCCGCCGACTCCCTTGAGGGCGACGACTTCGCCTTGGGCCAGAGCTTCGACCGCATGCGCAACCGCGCTGGCACCTTCCGCCTGCCCAGGCACTGACCAGAGACGCGGGCCGCAGGTGGGGCAAGCATTCGGTTGGGCGTGAAATCGGCGATCATGTGGCGATTCATACTCCCGGAGGCAAGCAGGACACAAAACGAAACATCGCATCGTCGTCTTTGGGCGATCATAGGGAATATCAAGGAGAATCGAGTAGCGTGGACCGCAGAGGGTGCAGTTTGTGAACGCATACCCTGAGCGCCGATCGTCTGGATCGAGCATTTCACGAAGGCATTCCGGGCAGGTGGCGAGATCCGGCAAGACAGCAGCGGACTTGGCTGCGTTTTCGTCACTCGGAAGAATCTCGAACCAAATGAATCCGGCGGGCGCGACTCGGGAAACCTCTTCACTAGTTACAACCGCCGATTGTGGCCGCTCCGCTTTGAGCAAGTGCAAAAAATGGTCCAGTTGCTCTGAGCTGCCCTCGACTTCGATCTCAAGTCCCGCGCTCGAATTTCTCACCCAGCCCGCGAGACAGAGCTTCTCTGCAAGCCGATAAACCATTGGACGAAACCCAACGCCTTGTACCGCTCCGCGCAACACCACGCGGAGGCGCTCGATGCGAATTGGAGCGGTGGTTCCCAGTTTTATATCCTCTATTTCCTTGCGATGGCCGCGACGCTGCGGGAGTCGATTGCATCTTCCAGCCAACCGACCCAGGCATCGAGTCCCACTCCTGTCCTGCAGGATACCTCGAAGATAGTGGCCTTCGGATTCACTTCCCGTACGTTGGTCCTTAGCTCTCGTAGATCAACTCCCGAAGCTGCGGCCAGGTCCGTCTTGTTCAGAAGAACCACATCCGCTTTGTGGAACATCACTGGATACTTCTTCGGCTTCTCCGCTCCTTCCGCCACGCTGCAAAGTACAACTCGGATGCTCTCGCCAAGATCGTAAGAAGCGGGGCAGATCAGGTTTCCCACGTTTTCGATCACCAGCAGGTCCAGTCCTTGCACGGGAAGGTCGGCTAGGGCGCGTGCAATCATTCGAGCGTCAAGATGGCAGACGGTTCCGGTTGTGATCTGGTGAGAGCGGGTGCCCAAGGCTCGGATCCGCTGCGAGTCGAGATCGGTTTGGAGGTCGCCTTCGATCACCGCGAGTTGGTAGCGCCCGCGGAACTCGGGGATGGTGGCTTCGAGCAGCGAGGTCTTGCCGGCTCCCGGCGCGGACATCAGATTGATGACCACCGTTCCCTCGCTCTCGAACAAACGGCGGTTCTCTGCCGCGAGTTCCTGGTTGGCCTTCAGCACGTTGGTTTGAACCGATACGCGATCCATCAGACCCTCTCAGCTTCTGATTCGATTTCGATATATTCCACCTGGAGTTCCTCGCCTGAAATGACTTTCAGCGGCAGTCCGCAATGCGGACAGATCAGGCACACTTCCCGCACCGGATCAGTCACCGATCCGCACGCCACGCACTGCACGACCATCGGGACCCTTTCAATCTCCAACCTCGCATTTTCGGCCAGAGTTTCCCGGCGAGCGATTTCGAACGCGAATTCGAGTGCCTCCCGGACGATCGTCGTAAAATCCCCGAGTCGTATCTTGATCACCTGGACGCACCGAGAATTCTGTTCGCGAGCTTTTGCCTCCGCGATTTCGATGATGCTTTGCGCGATTGAGATTTCGTGCAGGCCGATTCCCCCGCGTAGAACAATATTCATAACGATGCGACAAACTCAGGCCGAACCGGTCAGCCACCAGAGATTTCGCGGGACCGGAGCGTGACGCCTTCGGCAATCAATGGAGCGCTCCGCCAGCAAGCGAGCGATGGTATCAACCGCAGTCAAACTTGTGTTTAACACCGAGACACTGATGCCTTTTCCGAGCGCGCAAGACTCCGGAACGACGCCGACTACGATAACTTCAGACGGACCATGGCCGGCCAGCCTCAACTGCGCCAGGGACTCCTGAACTCCGGGGTCATGGGATGTGAGGCGAAGCTGAGCATGGGAAGATCCAAGATCGTCTTCGCAGTACACGCACAACGTTCCCGGCTCTTCTCCCTCTTGCGCATGAACGGCATCGGCGATCACAACCAGATCTGTGTCGTACAAATACGGCGCAAGGTCGAGTCCAGGTGTGCCGAGATCGAGAATCTCAACATTCGAGTCGCACTCGTATAAGCAACGAAACATTTCAACGGCCAGCGGGCCAAAGCCGTCATCGCCAAGAAGAACGTTTCCTATGCCCACAACGGAGATTCGCGATTGACTCCGGCTGGCGTTTGTGTTCATAAGACCTACGTTCATAAAACTTTCACTCGCGCAATTTCGCGGCCGGTCGTATCCAGGGTGTGACATGCGCACGCCATGCACGGATCGAAAGAGTGCACGGTGCGAAGCACTTCCAGTGGCTTCTCTGGATCCACCACCGGATTTGCAATGAGCGCGGTCTCGTACGGCCCGGGAATGCCTTTCTGGTCGCGGGGACTGGCGTTCCAAGTGGTTGGTACAACCGCCTGGTAGTTGGTAAAAGCACCTTTCTCAATGACAACCCAGTGGGAAAGCGCGCCGCGAGGCGCTTCATGCATTCCCATGCCCATGATTTCGTGCGGCGGAAATTGTGGAGGATTGTAGGTCGTGTCGTCGCCTTTGAGAATGTTGTCAGTCAGCAATTGCCAGTGCTTCAGTGCGAGGTCGGAAAGCATGGCGGAGCGGATCGCGCGGGCAAGATAACGTCCCATGGTTGATTGCAGATTCTCTGGCATTAGGTTTAGGCCGGATCCAGACGAACCAGGTACCGAGGAAACCGTCTTGAAAGCCATGTCCGTCCATTTGCGCGTAAGTGGATGGCCGGAAGCACAGCCGACGAGAACATTCGCCAAAGGACCGACCTGCATCGGATGACCGTTGTAACGTGGCGCTTTCACCCACGTGTACTTTGCCTCTTCGTGGAAGTCGGTGTAGTCGGGTTCAGTCTTGCCTTTCCAGGGTGGTAGCGGCTCTTTGCCTTGGTACCACGCGTGCGTGACATCTTCGACAACCGCGGCTCGGAAGGGGTCGTCACGCCAACTCCGAATCGGCTGCATGCCGCCGAGATTCCCATTCATGATGACGCCACCGGGAAGATCGAACTGCGTGGCCTTTGCGTCCAAGGGGAGATCCGGAACGGAAAAGTAGTTCGCGACGCCGCGTCCATAGCGGAACCACTCGGGATAGGAGGCGGCGAGCAGGCAGGCATCCACCAAATACGCCTGTTGCACGAACGGGATTAATTCCTGAAGCAGGGATTGCAACATCCCGAGACGGTCCATGTTAAAAGTCGCCAGGCTGTTCAGGTTAATCGCGTTCATCACGCCGCCGACAGCCAGGTTTTGGATGTGCGGTGTTTTCCCTCCCAGAATACCGACAACCTGACAGGATTTGCGTTGAAATTCCAGAGCCTGCAAATAGTGGGCAAACAGAATCAAATTCAGCTCCGGGCTCAAGCGCATTGCCGGATGGCCCCAATAACCATGAGAGAAAATCCCGAGTTGGCCGCTGCCAATCAACCCCTTAACCTTATTCTGAACCGCATCCAGCTCACGATGGGAATTTCCCGGCCAATTGCTGACGCCGTCCGCGATAGAAGCTGCGCGTGCTGCGTCTGCGTTTGGAATGGTCGTGATGTCCACCCAATCGAGCGCGGATAAATGATAAAAATGCACAATATGGTCGTGCAGCGCGTGAGCGATTAGAATCAGGTTGCGGATGTACTGCGCATTCGCAGGAATCTCTAGTTGCAGCGCGTCTTCTACGGCGCGCACCGAGGCGATTGCGTGGACCGTGGTGCAAACTCCGCAAAAACGCTGAGCGAATACCCAGCCTTCACGGGCGTCGCGTCCGCGTAGAATCGTCTCCAGCCCGCGCCACATCGTACAGCTTGCCCATGCCTTTTGTACGGCGCCGCCATCGACCTCAACATCGATACGCAAGTGGCCTTCGATACGAGTTATCGGATCGATAGAGATTCGGGCCATCCTGTTCCTCCTTGTTCCGATTTTGTAGCCGGGTGGCGCCAATGCACAAGCCTGGACATCTGATTCCAGTCCTCAATCGCTCCTGGCAGCACGGCGAAGTATTTCACCGCCAGCCCAAACGCTACGATCCCCAGGGAGATATATCCGACGCTCATCACCACTTCGGGCAAAGAGGGAAAATAGATCGCTCGGTGAGCCGGCGTAAACGCGATCGTGGTAGGAACGAAACGATAAAACCCTCCGCCTAAACATGCGAGGGTAGCCATCTTGAGCACGGCTCGCGGCGTTTGGCGTACGGCTTTGCTCCGAAGTGCGACGGCTGGAATTAGGATGAGCGCGGTCTCTGCTAGAAAGAGGATGCTCATCTTATCGAACGCGAAGGCGGCGCGGACCTGTCCTCGCCAGATAAGATCTCCGGCGCGAACGGCCAGAAAAAGAAAACATGCGCAGGACAAGAGGTTACCCAACTCCATCAACACTCCCACGTCGAGCGGCCGCGAATAGCGAAGACTGGCAATCAGCAGCAGAAAAGTCACGAAACCCAGCCCGCACAAACCGGCAGCCAACAAGTAGAGCAACGGCAGGAACGGCGTCTGCCAAAGCGGATTGATCTTGGGCCCAGCCAGCAGGAGCAGCCCTCCTAAAGAAGACTGATGCATGAGCGGCAGAACGTAGGCCCCGACAATGACGAAAGGATAGATCCGGCGCAAGAAAGGCGCGATGGCGCGCAGTATCGACTGAGTCGTGTCGCCGCCTGTGTAGTAGAAGCGTTCCAAAAGCAACGGAATGTTTTCAAAGAAAAGGAATACGGCGCAATAGAGCGGCATGCAGATAGAAATCTCGAGCATCGCCGACTCGGCATTCCATCGCCACGGGAGCAGCGCGCTATAGAAATTCCAGGGACGGCCTACGTCGAACCCGAGCGCGAGAAGTCCCGTAGAGTAAAAAAGAAACCCCGATACCAGGGCGGTCCGCATGACCACGTGCAATTTTCGCCGGTTGAAGACCCATGCCGCGATGCCAACCGCCAGCGGCCCGGAACCGAGAGCAGTCAGGGTCATTACGTTAAAGGTCTTCCAGATACCCCAGGCATATGCATCATTCATGCCGGAGAAGGGTCCCAGCGGAGAGAAGAACCGCACTGCCGCCAGCACAAGTCCAAGTGCGGCCAACGCTGCAAAGAAAAGCAACGTCGGTGTTATTACCGGCTCGCGATACACGGGCACGCCGCGCTGCCAGTGGTTGATCAGCCTGGACCCGGTTGTATCGTGCTTTGTCATAGCGAGCTGGCTCATAGTTGTCCGCGAAGTCCGGTTTCTTTCTCTAGCTCGGCACTCTCTTCCTCGTGGCGATTCCAGTTCTTCTTGATTACTATGCCGAGTAGCCCAGCGACGAGAATTGGCCCCGAGAGCCACTTGTAGATAACGGACGTCACTTTGGTGGCGTAGTAACCCAGCGAAGTTGAGCCGAGTTTGGGGAGCCCGATCTTCTGGAAGGAGACGTTGGACAAATAAAGAACCTGCGTTCCTCCCGCTTCATGCTCTCCGTAGACCCGGTTTTCGAAGTACTTGTCCGGCACGGCGGCGATGCGATCCTTCGCCTTGGCCAGGAGTTCGGTCCGTTTGCCGAAGATGACTGCTCCCGTGGGACAGACGGCGGTGCAGGCTGGTTGCTGGTTATTGTGCAAGCGATCGTAGCAGAACTCGCATTTTACGATCTTCGGATCGAAGTGGTCCCACTCGAACTTGGGCACATCGAAGGGGCAGGCCACCTCACAATAGCGGCAACCAATGCAGAGGGAACTATTCCATGTAACCGCACCCCAGTCTGCTTTTTTTAATGACCCAAACGGGCAGCCGGTCACGCAGGCGGGATCGAGGCAATGCATGCACTGCCGCTTAACGTAAGAAAAGCCAGCCCCATCTGGCTCCTGATAGAGCTTGATAATGTTTTTGGTCTTCGAGTTGAGATCCGCCGGTAGGTCCCAAATGCCCCCGGAGAGCACCGTGTCGGGGGGCAGGCCGTTGGCTTCGTTGCACGCTGGCATGCAGGCTTTGCACCCAGTGCAGATGGTGTTGTCGTAGAGCATGGAGACCGCATCGGGTGCAGCCACAGGGTGTTCCGGGTGCTGACTTCCCGCAGCGTTTACGGCCAAGCCCGTGATCGTTCCTCCAAGCCCAACGATTCCAAACAGCACCTGACGACGATTAATTTGAGGAGGAGTTACCGCGCTGTTCATTCTGACCTCTTCGGGTTTTCGTCGGAGCTTTCGTCGGGTCCCCGGTCGGGCGTCTTTGTGCTACCCGGCAGAGTAGAACCCGGTACGTTCTCATCGTTCTTCACGTTGGAGAACTTGCGCGAGGCCACATAGCCCGCGCCCGCAAGCGCGCCTACCGCAAGCCCGACCAAGCCCGTTGCCAGCGGACTGACTATGCCCTGGGGCGCACTGATAGGCGCGTAAGCCGTTGGCGGTGCGGCCAGCGTATGAATTTGCACGACCTTGAACATCGGAACGCGGAACGCAATGCTTTTTTCGGTGCATCCAATGCAGGGCGCTCCGATTCCGATCGGCCAAACGTCAGGGATCTCATTGAAATGTCGCGTCGAGCATCCTGCGTGAGTGTCAGGCCCCTTGCATCCCATTTCGTAGAGGCACCAGCCTTCGCGGTGGCCGTAGTCGCCGAATTGCTTGACGAAATTTCCGGCATCAAAGTGTGCCCGGCGCGGGCAATGCTCATGAATGTCACGATCGTAGGCGAATTTCGGTCGCCTTTCCTGATCCATCTCCGGCAGTGTTCCAGAGTCGGCAAATTGCAGAACCACCCCAAGCAGAGTGTACGGATTCGGCGGGCAACCAGGCAGATTGACGATCGTCTGATTGGGCAGTAGATCTACCACGCCGACTGCGCCAGTAGGATCGGGATCGGCAGACGGAATGCCTCCCCACGCTGCGCAGGAGCCGATCGCAATAATTGCGGCGGCCTTACCACCGACATCGGCGAGCACATCCATGGCGGGCCTACCGGCTAGTTTCATGTAGACGCCCTTATCCCGTGTAGGAATCGAGCCCTCGACTACGCAGATGTACTTGCCGGAATATTTCTTCACGGCCTCCGCAAGAGCTTGCTGGGCCTGCAGGCCCGAGCCCGCCATCAGCGTTTCGTGATATTCGAGCGAGATGACATTCATGATCAGATCGCCCAAGTCTGGGTGCGAGGTGCGGAGAAGTGTCTCAGTGCAGCCCGTGCAGTCTTGAAACGCCAGCCAGATTACGGGCGGTCGAATCACTTTTCCGAGTCCCGCGGCCACTTCTTCCGGAGTTTTCTTGTCCGTGATAGCCAAGCCAAATGGCGCAGCGATCATGAGAGAGGAACAGAACTGCACGAAGGCACGGCGGGTGATGCCACACCGCGTCAGGCGCTCGTCGATTGTCCCCAGCGCATCGAGAGCTCTGGCAGAAACCACAAGCGGGTTTAATGTTAGGTCCTTTAACATGTCAGCCCTATTTCAATCCCAAGTCACTCAGGATCTTGGGATGTTCTTCGCCCGAAGCCAGGATCTGATGACACGCCGAGCAGTCATTGGTGATCGTCTGGCCATCGGCGCTGGTGTGGTTGCCATCGTGGCAGCGGAAGCATCCCGGCGAGTCGTTATGCCCAAGGTTATTTGGGTGTGTCCCCCAAGTCAGGTTCATGTCAGGGAAGATGTTGCGCAGGTAGATATTCGCCACTTCCTGGCCTGCTTGCTCCACGTCACTGCGCCGCGCGCGATCGATTTCAGGGTAATTCGTCTGATAAAACCGGGTTATTTCACCAGTGATGCTCTGCCGCGCCACTTCGCGACTGGTGTAATTCACCTTGAGGACTTCGACCGCCTTCTTCTTGATATAGGGAAGATCCGCGGGAATTCGGCCGATCGACATTTGCTTGTCCACCCCGTTTTCCGGTAGATCGAAGGTATGCGTGGGGCGGTTGTGGCAATCCACGCAATCCATCACACGGTGATCGCCCTTTTCCAATTCTTCTTTGGTTGGCTTCGCATCGGTCGAAACGAATTCGGTGGTTTTGCCCTTATCGTCGGTGTAATCCACGACGGGAATGGTCTGCCGCTCGGCGTCGGTTGAGATGTAACGGATGCGGACACCGTCGGCGAGGTGATGACCGTGAATCCCAAGGGACCCTTGCCAGGTGCGTCCGCCCACTTTCATCAGGAACACGTCGGTCTGCGGTGTGTTTTTCTCGTCGTCCTTGTAGCTCGTGTTCACCAGGAATTTGTCGCCGGTAAAACGTTGCGGCCAGTGGCACTGCTCACAGGTGGCTTGCGCCGGGCGAAGGTCCTGTACCGGCGATGGAATGGGGCGTGGATAGGTGTGAAACGCTACGGCATAGACTTGTTTCAATCCGGACAGTTTGGACCGAACGAACCAGGTTGCGCCGGGTCCAATGTGGCAGGCTACACAGTCCACCCGCGAATGCGGGGAATTTTGATAGGCCGTGTATTCGGGTCGCATGACGACGTGACAAGTTGCACCACAGAAATTCTGCGTTTCCATGTATTGCACGCCACGGTACGATGCGGTCCCAACGATCAGGAGATTGATGCCGGTCGCCAGCGCCACCCACCCAAAGGTCCGCCGCACCACCGGAAGGTGCAGATCGATGGCAGGGAACGTCTTCGGCAGCTTCCCGCTAGCGCGCAGACTCCGCAGCCTCAGCAAAATGCCAACTAGGATAAGAAGCAGGCCGAGGATGAAGATTCCGGGGAAGATCAGAAAGAACAGGATGCCAATATAAGGATGCGGCGGGCCGGGTAAGAATATCTCGTAGAACCAGAAGGCGACCGTCGTAAGCGCCGTGCTGGTAGTAATTACGGCGCCCGCAAGTGTGACAGTGTTCTGGCCCAGAAAGTAGATCGGCTGCAACCAGCCTCGGGTTCGTTCTCGCAGGTTCATGGACCGGCTACCTGGTAGCTTCTATTCGGTGCTGCGATCACGCTCTCGACTTGGAGGCAGACCTTTTCGCCACGCTGACCGCGCGCTATTTCTTGAGAGTCCGGATGTAGGCGACCAGTCCCTTAATGTCGTCCGGCTTCAGAGATGATCCGTACTTAGGCATTTTGTTCTTGCCATTCGTGATGGTGTCCGTGAGTTCCGCGTCCGACATTCGCTGCACGGCGGCAGAAGTAAAATCGTGAGCGCCCATCTTCGTCCCCATCGCTGAACCGGTTCCGTCAGTTCCGTGGCACGCGGCACATTTTCCTTTGTAGAGTGTTTCCGACGCGCTTTGCGCGTGCGCCGACAGCGAGAGAAGAAACATGACGGCGACCGCCGTCACCGCGGCAAACAGTTGTATCCTCGTCGTTTTCATATTCACGTTCCCTTCGATTTCTGCTGGCACGGTCATATTTGGCTAAAGACAAATAACTTACGACCGTTCTCCTGCCACGACTGTTCAAAATTGCTCACTCTTCGGGAAAAGGAGAGTTGGATGACGATATCGATCGGGAATCAGAATGCGTAATGCACTCCAATGGTTAGGTTGTTTGCGTGGAAGTTCCGAGGAGCAGTGAACCCGTAGGCCGGGCCGCTGATGGCAGTATTTGGCAGCGTGCTGCAAGGCACGACAGGAGCCGGCATAGTCGGCTGCGGAAGCGTGCTGGAGGAATTGCAATACTGTGCTCCCGAAGGACCGCCCTCACCGTAGCCGAAGTAGTCATACTCGCCCTTCCAGATCAGATTCTTTCGCATCGCATAGGAAAGATTCAGAAAAGGCGTCTGGTAGGTAGAGACCAGTGATCCGTTCACATCGCGAGGATCATTGAAAAAGCGGCTGCCGTTGACCGAGCTTATTCGGTAGCCGATGTTGGCGTGGAACTTCTCGATTGGCGAAAGAGCCAGGGCTACTGACACGTACTGTGTCGGTGCGTTCATGAAGTCCTTAGCCGGACCAAAAGTATAAGGACCAGTTCCCCCGCGGGGAGGCGGAGACGGGCAAGCCGCGCCGCTGGGCGTCGCGGCGCCGGGTATGGTGGGGCTTGAGGCCGTGCCCAGAAAGCAGATGTTGGTCGCCGTGTATACGTCGCTGTAGGCATAGCCGATGTCGAACCCGTAGTGCTCGTTCGGCATCAAATCGGCGTTCAAACTCAAGATGCGGCTATGATCGACGTGCCGGAGCGGGCCATCAACGGACGCTGTGCCTGTATTGTTCGTATTGTTGTGGCGCTCGAGGTCATTGTATGCGCCGGAGAACGTCGCCCAGGTCCTCGGCCGGTAGGTAGCGTGAAATCTGTAATGCTGAAGCTGTCGGGGTGCGACCGGAGTGAGAACATTGTCAGCGTACAGAAGCTCGACCGAACCGTTGATGTGCCAGTTTTTCGACGGCTGCACAGCGACGCCGAAGGTGGCGCCCGCCAGAGACTTTGCAAGCGATTCGGCTTGTGACTTGTCGTTCTCGCTGGCGACCTGTCCCCCGAGGGTCACGATGCCCTTGTCGCGATCCTGACTGACGGTGACGTCTTTGAAGCCGGCTTGATCGAGCGATTTGCGAATACTGTCGGAAACATCAGGTGACTTTGTGGCGGTCTGCGAGCATCCGGCCAGAATTCCGACAGCGAGCAACGCAACCATAACCATGGACAATCTGAGCTTTTTCATATTTCTCCTTTATGAATTCGAGATGGAGTCTCGGCGATGACCGGCGGCTCGGCACTTGCCCTTTACGCGAGCCAGCCTCCGCTGAAGCAACCGACATACGATCCCGTCGAACCTTCACAGATGAGAACCAGTCGTCTACTGCGGTTGGTTGATTGCCGCGGGTTGGTTCAGCTCTTGCTGCAACTGTAATAACTGGCGTAGTTGCTCAACATTGGCGGAGTTGGATGTAGGGACGCCACGCCCACTTGGTTGCAGGGAAGTCTGATTGGTCTTGGGTGTCTGCTCAAGGACCACGTAGATCGGAGTATCCGCCGAAATCGTCACCACGATGTGCTGGGTGATCGCTAATCGGGACACCTCCTCATCTCCAGCCTCGCCGACATTGTTGCTGACGCGCTCCCGCATTAGGTCCGACTCGCTCAGCGGTTGGTTCAGACTGCCTTGTCCCAACAACATCGCGCCAGCTTGGCCGATTCCTGACAGCGATCTGACCAGGACGTTCTTTCCCGTGTTCTTCCCCTCAACTTTTCCTTTGAGCGGCCGGAAATCCAAATCCGTGGCGGCGGCCTCGATGGGAACGACTGCACCATCTGGCATCAGCAGAGAATCGAACTGGATGTCAACGTAACCTGAACGATCTCCGTTCCGGATGTGGCCAACCGCTTTTGCACCCGCAGGGACAACAATTTCGCCATTCCGCTCATAGTTGTATTCGATCACAGCCAGGACAGGTGTTCGCACCGCGGTACTAGCCGTTGATTCCAGCCGGGCACGCAATCGCGTACCCGAGGCGAGACCTAATCCCAGTTCCGGCCCTGAATTGTTGATATCCTGGGCCCGAGTGCTGGCTGAGTTGGCAGAGACGTTTCGCACGTAGATCAACGACGCCTTCTCCATGGCCTCGCGTTCTGCTTTACCTAAGTCTGGAGCCTCGGCACCGCCAGTATTTGAGCCTGCCTGATAGGGTGGCGCTTGCCATGCCTGCTGCTCTCCGAAGGGTGGTATCGATCCCAAAGTTCCCGCCGCGCCCGCCCCCGACGCCCTCGGCGCCGACTTGGTTGCAGTTCGCTGTAGATCTCGTTCGTTGAGGAACCCTTCGTGAGATTCTTTCGTGACGGGCCGGCCAGAATCGGTGACCGGAAACAGGCTCTTGTCGTTGCTTGCGTTGCCATTCTCCAAAGCCAAGTCATCAGCAGCAGTGGTACCGCGACTCTTCACTTTCTGCGGCACGCCTCGATGGGGCATAGATGTGGCAACGAAGATCAGCAGGGCGATGACGATCGCTCCGGCTCCAATGATTACGAACCGATTCTGTTGGATCTGCTGCTTGGCTCTCTGTTTTGCTCTTGTCGCGACCTCCGGTAGTGGGATGGACGCAGGCGCAGGGGGAAGTAGCACATCGTTGAGGGCTTCACTTCCTGCCGGTTCCTGAATCGCTCCGGTGTTGCCGTTATCACTGTGCCCGTTGGGACGAGTCACTTTGCACCTCCCGAGACCGGAGCCACAAACGCAATTGGTGCCAGCACAGGGCGATCGACTTCTTCTGCCTGCGCCACCGCAAGCAGGAGCCTTTCGCTGGACTCCTTGAAGGTGGGGCGATCGAACACGACGATGCCATCGGCTCTAGCCCCAGGTGCGAGCCTGCGCGAGGTGATCCAATAATCTTTGATCGCCACAGGCTCAGCCTTAATCGCTTTTCGATGCTTGCCTTTTGATATCCCCGCAAGCTGTATTTGCGGCGGCAGCACTTCAATGGTCCGTGCGGAAGAGTTCAGAACGGCAAACGGCACGGCCATCTGTTGCTCCTTCTCTATCGCCTGCCCTACCGCGACCTGCAGCTGCTTTCCTTCCCAGTGAGGATTCTCAATCCTTTCTGCCCGGAACAAACCCTGTTTCGGGCTGCCGATCTTCTCCTGGGGAGTACTGGCTGGATGACTCTCTGTAGCAACGTTCTCTGTTTCCCCTACCACGAAGATGGGATGAGTCGATGCAATTAGGAAGCTGCGAGGGCGCTCACAGTAGAGGACGTAGTCCACGGGTTCGCTGCGGTCTGCCTTGCCTTGGCTCACCAGGCTCAGCGAGATCTCATGGCCCTCTTTGGTGGTGATCAGGGCGTTGGTTTCCGCAGGTTTCGGGCTGGTTGCTTTGAAAAACACCAACTGCGGCTCAGCATCGGAGTGTTCAGCCTTAAAGGTTCCCGGATCACCCAGCACGACCGAACTGACCTCTTCGAGCACTCGCACCGAACTGACATATCCAGGCCGGAGA
>Ga0302325_10013874_pt1 | contig 17160 bp, 16 predicted proteins | sample Palsa_T0_2_FD_201948 | JGI IMG/M metagenome (GOLD analysis project Ga0302325, IMG submission 201948) | Peat permafrost microbial communities from Stordalen Mire near Abisko, Sweden - Palsa_T0_2 | ecosystem: Environmental > Terrestrial > Soil > Palsa > Peat permafrost | place: Sweden: Abisko... | reverse complement strand
GGGGGCGTCACGTTGGCGTAGTGCTCGGTCACGTGGCGCAACGGCGCGATCCGGTCGTGCAGCGGCGGCAGCACCAGGTAGGAGGCCGACATCGAGAGGCTGTCGCCCTGGCTGGCGGAGTGGACCTGGGCCGAGTTTCCGCCATGCTGCGCGTGGTAGACGGCGGTCGGACCGAGGTTGGCGACGAGCACGACCAGGACCAGCGCGAACGCGGCCAGCCCCGGCCCCAGCGAGCGCAGCCGCGGCCGTCCCAGCAGCTTGAGCACCATCGCCGCGGCGATCATCACCAGCCCGAACACGGCGTAATAGAGCCCGGTCGAGGCGATCACCGCGCACATCGCGACGGTCGCGAGCGTCGGGGGCGTCAGCCCGCGGCGCACGCGTCCGCCGGACGGACGCCGCGTGAACAGTGGCCGGTCGTCGAGCACCGCGATGAACAGGTAGGCCGTGAGCGGCAGCGACCAGTACGAGGACAGGAACAAGTGCGAGTCCGAGCGGAAGAAGTGGTAGGGCAGCACCGCGAACAGGACGGCGCAGACGATGCTCGTCAGCGGACTGACGCCGAGCCGGCGCAGCACCAGGCATGCCGCCGCGCCGTCGAGCACGAACGTGAGGAACAGAAAGACGTTGATGACCACGCCGGGATGCGGCGAGACCAGCCCGATCAGCTTGACCATGAACAGGTTCAGGTCGTCGGCGCTCTGCGGGTAGTCGTACAGCTGCTGATGAAACGGCGCCCCGAGGTTGTGGTTGGTCAGAAACCAGCCGTGGGCGAGGATGCCCTTGATCAGCATCAGGTAGAACTTCGTGTCGTCGACCTCGGAGTATCGGAACGGCACGCTCAGGCGCGCGTCCCACACCTTCAGCGCCCACAGCGCGATCGCGAGCGCCAGCAGACCGGCGACGACGGCGTAGCCGAGCTCGGTCGCGATCGGACGTGCGGCCGCGCGTGACGCCGTGGCGTCGCCGGGTCCGGAAGCAGGCGAGAGCGGCTGGGGTGCCCGCTCGGACTCGATCATCGGCGCAGGGTATCCGCCGCCACCCCGGCCGGAGACGGCGCTGCGGGACTCGATAGCGTCTGCTCGTCATGAGCGTCGCCGTGCAAGACGACACGGGCAGCGCGCGCTCGCTGGGTCCGCGGCTGCTTGCGGCCGTCGACCGCGCCGGCCGGCCGGCGCGCCGCCGCGGGATGGGCGGCGTCTATCTGGCGATCATCGCGCTCGCCCTGCTCGCGGGCGCGCTGTCGTTGCGGCTGCCGTCGACGCCGAACTACGACCCGTGGGTGTGGCTGATCTGGGGCAGGGAGATCGTCCACGGCCAGCTGTCGACGACCGGCGGTCCGACGCTCAAGCCGCTGGCGATGGTGTTCACGACGATCGTCGCGCCGTTCGGCTCCGCGGCGCCCAACATGTGGGTGGCGATCGCCAGAGCCGGCGCGCTGACGGCGCTGGCGCTGACGTTCCTGCTGACCGCCAGGCTGTCACGGATCGTCACCGTGCGGCTGGCGCCGGCGGCCGGCTGGGCGCTGCCGGGGCTCGCCGGCCTGGGCGCGGCCGCGGGCCTGTTCGTGCTGCCGCAGTTCGTCTACGTGGTCGCGCAGGGGTACTCGGAGGGCCTGCTTCTGTCGGTCATCCTGCTGGCGGTGCTGCGTCATCTCGACGGCGCCCCGCGCCAGACCCAGCTGCTGCTGTTCGCCGCGTCGCTGGATCGGCCGGAGATGTGGCCGCCGTTCATCCTCTACGGGCTGTGGCAGTGGCGGATCGACCGCCGCGCGCGGCCGATGATCGTCTGCCTGGCGGCGGCGATCCCGGTGATCTGGCTGGTTCCGGACCTGATCGGATCGGGCTCGTTGCTGCGCGGCGCCGAGTACGCCAGCTACCCGCGCGGGGCCGGGACCACCTCCTGCCCGTTCTGCACCGAGGTGACGAGCTACGAGTGGCCACTGGTCAGGACGCCGTACCGGATCGGGGTGCTGCTGGCGCTCCTGCCCGGGGTCGTCGAGCTCGTGCGCATCGCGGCTCGCCGGGCCCGCGCCGTCGCCGCGGCGCCGACGGCGGCGCCGGACGCGGCGTCGACGGCGGCGCCGGACGCGACGGACCGTGCGGACCGCCGCCTGGACGTCGCGGTGTGCGTGCTGCTGGTCGCCGGGCTCGGCCTGTTCGTCGAGGACGCGGTGCTGACCGAGCTGAAGTTCTCGGGCAACGGCCGCTACCTGTTCGCCGGCGCGTGCCTGCTGATCATCGTCGGGATGGTCGGTTGGGCGCGGACTGTCGCGTGGGCGTTCACGGTCGCGGCTCGGTGGCGCGGGCGTGTCGTCGCGGCGGCGTGCGCGGCGGTGGTGACGGCGATCGCGGCAGCGGCCGTGGCTCCCAGCGCCGTGCGCGCGATCGGCGGGATGTCGTCGACCTGGTCGGGGCTGCGCTTTCAGGCGCGCCTGCGCAGTGACGTCGATCTCGCCGTGCGCCAGGCCGGAGCGGCGGCGCTGCGAGCATGTGGGACCGTCCAGACCAACCCGCAGCTGGCGCCGATCGTGGCGTGGACGCTGCACGAGACGATCGGCGCGTCGGAGGCGACCCGCGGCCCGGTGATTATCCGCGGCCGGGCCGACGCAGACGCGGCTGCCGAGCCGAAGATCCCGCGCGGCCGCGGCTGGCACGTGGTCGCGCGGTCGGGAACGATCACGATCGCGACGAGGTGCTGACGCGTGCGCGCGGACGGTCGCGAAACGTGATCCCAACATGTGGTGTATCGGGAACATCCCGATTCACAACTACATTTGCCTGATGCGCGAGGAATCCGCGGGACCTGAGCCGCGCGTCGTTGCGGCGGCTGGATCCGCGCATGCGATGGCGACCGAGACCCACGAACTGCCGCGGTTCGCGCTGGCGCGACCCCGGTGGCTGACCAGCCCGCCGATCGCGGTCGGCCGGCGCGGCGGGTGGATCGCGCTGTCGGTGCTGCTGCTGGCGACGCTCGCGGTCGTCGCCTACGCGACGTCGGGACCGACGATCCTCGTGCCCCGCTCGGTCCGGGTGTTCCCCAACTGGGAGGCTGGGCCGCTGCACGACATCACCAGCCGGCCGCTGACCGACCCGTGGACGCTCGACCTGATCTTCAGCTTCGTGCTGGTCGCGATGGTGGTCGCCTACGGGGTCGCGATGGCCGCGATCCGGAGCATGACGATGCGCTCGATCGTGATCGTCGTGGTGATCCTGCACCTGATCCTGCTGCTCAGCCCGCCGTTGCAGCTGTCGGACATCTTCAACTACCTCGGCTTCGCGCGGCTCGGGGCGCTGCACGACATCTCGCCGTACACGCACGGGATCTCGGCCGAGCACTTCGACCCGATCTTCCAGTTCGCCAGCTGGGACAACCTGAAAAGCCCCTACGGCGAGCTGTTCACGGCGCTCAGCTACCCGCTGGCATGGCTGCCGCTGCCGGTCGCGTTCTGGGTGATCAAGGTGGCCGTGGTGCTGCTCAGCCTCGGCTTTCTGTCGCTGGTCTGGTGGTGCGCGATCAAGCTCGAGCGCGATCCGCGGTTCGTGGTCGGCTTCGTCGCGCTGAACCCGATCTACCTGCTGTACGCCGTGGCCGGCTTCCACAACGACTTCCTGATGCTGTTCGCGTCAATGGCGGCGATCGCGTTCGTGCTCTCGGGCCGCGACCGCTGGGCCGGCGCGGCGCTGGTGGTGGCGATCGCGGTCAAGTTCACCGCGATCCTGCTCGCCCCGTTCCTGCTGGTCGCGGTCGGCACCCGCGAGCGATCCAAGCGGTTGGTGATCGGCGGGGTGATCGCCGCGATCCCACTGGCCGCGATGAGCGTCGCCCTGTTCGGGACTTCGCTGCCCAACCTTCAGCAGCAGAGCTCGCTGCTGACCGAGCTGAGCATCGCCAACCTGATCGGGCTGGTGCTGCACGTCGGCGGCGGCACCACGGCGCTGCTGGACCTGCTCGACCTGCTCGTCGTCGCGGTCGTGATCTACCAGTTCCTGCGCCGACGCGACTGGCTGGCCGGAGCGGGATGGTCGACCCTGGCGCTGCTGGTCAGCCTCGCCTGGCTGGTCCCCTGGTACATCGTCTGGGTGCTGCCGCTGGCGGCGCTCAGCACGAGCCCGTGGCTGCGGCGCATGACCGCGGTGATGACCGTGTTCCTGGTGCTGACGTTCGCCCCCGGCGTGACCAAGTACCTGTCCAACCACGACATCAACCCACTCAGCACGCCGGCCGGCCGAGCCTCGATGAGCCTGCAGAACAGGCTCGCCGGCTGACGCTCTCGGTCGATCGTCGAGCGTCGCGGCCGGCGTGCGTCCGGGGTTGGGCCGCCGGTGGCGCTCTGGCAAGATCACGACGATGCGTCTGTTCGCGCTCCGCGGGGCCAACAGCGTCGAGCGCAACGAAGAGAGCGCGATCCTCGACGCCACCGATCTGCTGATCCGCGAGCTGATGGCGCGCAACTCGCTGACGCCCCAGGCGATGGTCAGCTGCATCTTCACGCTCACACACGACCTCGACGCGCAGTTCCCGGCCGTCGCGGCCCGGCGGCTGGGTCTGGACCGGGTGCCGCTGCTGTGCGCGCAGGAGATTCCCGTGCCGGGCGCGCTCCCCGCGGTGATCAGGGTGATGGTCCACTATTACGCCGAGGAGGACCACGACCCGCAGCACGTGTACCTGGGCGCCGCCAAGGCGCTGCGACGCGATCTGAGCTCGGCTCAGTAGGAGGTTCTCAAGCGATGGCGATCGAGTTCGCAGACCGCATCCGCCGGATCCCGGCCTACCCGCTGGCGGCCGGCTACGACCTGGGCGACGACGTCGCGATGCTGGCCTCCAACGAGGCCTGCTTCGCGCCCTCGAGCGAGGTCCTCGACGCGGCCATCCGGGTGATGGCCGGCACCCACCGCTATCCGGATCCGTCCTATCGGCCGCTGCGCCAGGCGCTTGCCGACCGCTACGGGATCCCGCGTGAGCGGATCGCGCTGGGCAACGGCTCCTGCGACATTCTGCTGTCGGTCGGCGAGGCGCTGCTGGAGCCCGGCGCCGAGGTCGTGTACGCCTGGCCGGCGTTCAGCGTCTACCCGCATCTGGCCGCCGCGTCGGGCGCGACGGCGATCGAGGTCCCGCTGGACTCCGAGGACCGCCACGACCTCGGCGCGATCGCCTCCGAGATCACCGTCGCCACCCGGCTGGTGCTGATCTGCAACCCCAACAACCCGACCTCGACCTCGATCGGTCTGGAGGAGATCGAGGCGTTTCTGGCCGAGGTGCCGCCACACGTGTGCGTGATTCTCGACGAGGCCTACTGCGAGTTCGCGCTGGTGCTCGGCGACACCTACGCGTCGGTCGGGCTGTTGCGCCGGCATCCGAACCTGATGTTGCTGCGGACCTTCTCCAAGGCGTACGGGCTGGCGGGAATGCGGGTCGGCTACGGCCTGTGCGGCTCCGACAATCTGCGGACCGCCGTCGACCAGGTGCGACAGCCGTTCTACCTCAACATGCCCGCCCAGGCCGCCGCGGTCGAGGCGCTGCGCCACCAGGACGAGGTCGAACGGCGGGTCACGCACACCGTCGCCGCCCGGATCGCCGTCACGGATGGCCTGCGAGCGCTCGGGTTGTGGGTCGCCCAGTCAGACGCCAACTTCGTCTGGACCCATCTGCCCAGCGCCGAGGTCGAGCCCGAGATCGTCTCCGGCCTGCGTGAGCGGGGCGTGCTGGTGCGCGCCGGCGCGTCGCTCGGCCGGCCGGGGTCGCTGCGGGTGACGGTCGGCACCGACGCCGACAACCGCCGCTTCCTGGCAGCGGTCGGCGAACTCGTCTAGCCGGAAGCACTGGCTGTCGTGGACACCGACGCCGCGGTTGCGAGCACGTCCGCGAGCGACGAGCCGGCCGCCGCGAGGGCCCTGTCGCGCGTGCGGTTGCTGTCGCGGTGGGCGGCTTGGGCGCTGATCGCGGCCGCGGCGATCGTCGGCGCGATCGTGTTCGTCGCAGCCACCGGCATGCGCCCGGGCTTCGATGCGTTCGGTTGGATGGTGTGGGGCCACCAGATCCTGCACGGCTCGCTGAACACGTCGGGCGCGCCGTCCTGGAAGCCGCTGACGTTCCTGTTCACGTTGCCCTACGCGCTGTTCGGCCACACCCAGGTGTGGTTGTGGAGCGTGACCAGCGTGACCGGGGCGATCGCGGCGGGCGTGTTCGCCGGCCGCGTCGCCTACCGGCTGACCGGCCCGGTGCTGCCCAGCCGGCGGTTCGCCCCGTTCGTCGCCGGCGCGTTCGCGGGCGTCGCGGTGATGGGCATCCAGACATGGCCGCACCTGGTGCTGATCGCGAACTCCGATCCGCTGGTCGTGGCGCTGCTGCTGGCGGCGATCGACGCGCACCTCTGCGGGCACCGCCGCTGGGCCTTCGCGGCGATCATCCTGGCGTCGCTGGATCGCCCCGAGACGTGGGCGTTCGCGGCGCTCTACGGAGCGTGGCTGTTCTGGACCGACCGGCGCGCACGGATCGGCGTCGTGCTGGCGCTGCTGCTGATCCCGTCGGTCTGGTTCATCGTCCCGGGATTGACCTCCAAGAGCTGGTTCAGCGCCGGCGACCTGGCGCTCAACCAGCACACCGCGATCCACGGCCCGAAGATCGCCGGGGTCCTGCACCGCTGGCGCAACCTGTACGAGCTGCCGATGCAGGTGGCGTTCGTCGCCGCCGTCGCGGTCGGGATCTGGCGCCGTGATCGACGGCTGCTCGGGGTCGTCGCCGCCGCGCTGCTGTGGGTGATCGTGGAGATGGCGTTCGCGCTGCACGGCTGGTCGGCCGCGAGCCGGTACCTGATCGAGCCCGCGGCCGTGTGCATCGTGGTCGTCGGGGCGCTCGTCGGGCAGCTGCTCGGCGGCGCGCCGTGGGTGTCTGAGCTCCGGGCCCCGAGCTGGATGTCGCCGGCGCTTCGGTGGGGCGGACCCGTGCTGGTGGTGGTGCTCGGCGTATCGCTGATCGGGTCGGCGCGGCTGCGCGTCCACGACTGGCGCTACGACCTGCCGCTCGCTCGAGCCGACGGACGCCAGAACCGCCGGCTGATCGCCGTCGTCGACCGGCTCGGCGGTGGCGCCACGATCCGCACCTGCGGCCGGATCGCGACGATCCCCGGCTCGCAATCGACGCTCGCCTGGGCGGTCGGCCTCAACGTCGGCGACGTCTTGAACCACATCGGCCGGGCGATCGACAAGGGGCGGCCGATCGTCGCGTTCACGCCGCACGACCACGGGTGGCGCGTGCGGGTCTACAACCAGCCGCGACGACAGAGGGCCCGATGCGCGCGTCTGAAGACCAACACGGTCATGGGCAGCGGCACGCGCCCATCCCCCAACCGGCCGGTTGTGCTTGCGGGCCGTCGCCGCCGTCTGGTAGAACAGCAGCAGCGCAATGGACGATCACGCCCGCACGTACAGCAGCCCGACCGCTGGCGACCGCTGGTCCTGGTCCGACGTGCGCTTCTACGCCTGGCGATTTATCTAGGCGCTCGGCCACAGCCCCCATCTCGCCGCCGGACGTGCGGCGAGGCCCGCGGGCCCGGGCGCCGGAAACCAACGCGACAGGTCATCTCGACCTGCAACAAAAGCCGCGCTTCGTACAGTTTCCAGGGAATTCCGAAAGGACCGCGTAGATGATGATCGTGATGAAAACGACGGCGACCGAAGGTGAGGTGCAGTCCGTCATCGACAGGGTGGCCCGCGCCGGCGCCCGCCCGCACCTGATCCGCGGTGAGGAGCGTGCGGTCATCGGCGCGATCGGCGACGCCGAGCACGTCGCCGGGCTGGAACTCGAGTCCGTCCCCGGGGTAGAGCAGGTGATGCCGATCAGCAAGCCCTACAAGCTCGCCTCGACTCAGTTCCGCCACGACGCGGGCCCGACCGTGTTCGAGATCGCAGGGCGCAAGATCGGCGGGCCGCACTTCGCGATGATCGCCGGACCGTGCACGGTCGAATCCCGGGAGCAGCTGCTGTCGACCGCTCACACGGTCGCGTCGGCCGGGGCGACGATGCTGCGCGGCGGCGCCTACAAGCCGCGCACCTCGCCCTACGCGTTCCAGGGGCTGGGCCAGGAGGGGCTGCGGCTGCTGGCCGAGGCCAAGGCGCAGACCGGGCTGCCGATCGTCACCGAGATCATGGACGCCCGGGACCTCGAGCCGCTGCTCGAGGTCGCCGACGTGCTGCAGATCGGGGCGCGCAACATGCAGAACTACACGCTGCTGGCCGAGGTCGGGCGATCCGGCTGCCCGGCGCTGCTCAAACGGGGGCTGTCGAGCACGCTGGAGGAGCTGTTGATGGCCGCCGAGTACATCCTCAAGGAGGGCAACCAGCGGGTGATCCTGTGCGAGCGCGGGATCCGGACGTTCGAGACGGCCTACCGGTTCACGCTGGACATCAGCGCGATCCCGGTGCTCAAGGAGATGACCCATCTCCCGGTGATCGTCGACCCGAGCCACGCTCCCGGCCGCCGCAGCCTGGTGCCGGCCCTGTCGCTGGCCGCCGCCGCGGCCGGCGCCGATGGGATCATCGTCGAGGTCCATCCCACGCCTGACGAGGCGATCTGCGATGCCGCCCAGCAGCTGCCCGCCGATGACTTCGCCGGCTACATGGAGCGGGTGCTGATGGCCGCCGCCGTCGCCGGCAAATCCCTGTCGCCCGTCCCGTCGCCCGCAGCGGTCTGACCGGCCGATCGACCGACCGCCTCGCCGATGAGCCTCCAGGACGCAACCCGCGCCACCGATCCGGTGCGCAACACGCGGATCGAGCGGCTGGTTCCGCTCACCTCGCCCCAGTCGCTGCTGCAGGAGTTGGCGCTGGGCCGGCGCGCGGCCGAGGTGCTGATCCGCGGGCGGACCGACGTCCAGGCCGTGCTCGACGGCTCCGATGACCGGCTGCTGGTCGTCGTCGGGCCGTGCAGCATCCACGACGTCGACGCCAGCCGCGAGTACGCGGGTCGGCTGGCGGCCGAGATGCAGCGGCTGCGCGACGACCTGTGCATCGCGATGCGGGTCTACTTCGAGAAGCCCCGCACGACGATCGGCTGGAAGGGTCTGATCAACGACCCGCGGCTGGACGGATCCAGCGACGTCAACGCCGGCCTGCGGATGGCGCGCCGGCTGCTGCTCGACGTGCTCGCGCTCGGGCTCCCCGTCGGATGCGAGTTCCTGGACCCGATCACGCCGCAGTACATCTCCGACACCGTCTGCTGGGGCGCGATCGGCGCACGCACGGTCGAGAGCCAGGTCCACCGCCAGCTCGGCTCGGGCCTGTCGATGCCGGTCGGCTTCAAGAATCGCACCGACGGCGACGTGCAGGTGGCGGTCGACGCGGTTCGCGCGGCCGGCGTCGCGCATGCATTCGCCGGGATCGATGACCTTGGCGGATCCGCGATCCTGTACACGACCGGCAACGCCGACTCGCACGTGATCTTGCGCGGCGGCCGCGGCGCGCCCAACTACGACGCCGGCTCGGTCTCGGCGGCGGTCGCGCTGTTGCGCGCGGCCGGGTTGCCCGAGCGGGTGATGATCGACCTCTCTCACGACAACAGCGGCAAGGACCCCGACCGCCAGCCCGAGGTCGCCGGCGTCGTCGGCGCCCAGGTCGCCGGCGGCGCGGCTGAGATCGTCGGCGTGATGCTCGAGTCGTTCCTGGTGGCAGGGCGGCAGGAGCTCGGCGGCCCCGAGCCGCTCGTCCACGGCCAGTCGATCACCGACGGCTGCATCGGCTGGGAGACGACCGTCGAGGTGCTCGACGGTCTCGCCGCGGCCGTTCGCGACCGGCGCGCCGCCGCCTAGGCGCCCGGCTTGAGCCCTGTCTCGCCGAGTAGCTTGGCAGTTTTGACCGACCCCTCCGGCCATTTGCGCCAAGCTTTCCATTCGATGGCCGTATGCGCATAGCGGTGCTCGGCGTCGGGCTGATCGGCGGTTCGGTCGCGCTCTGCGCGCGTGAGCGGGCGCAGGCCACGGTGGCCGGATACGACGCGTCCGCCGGCGCGCTGGCCGAGGCGGTCTCGCGCGGCGCGGTCGAGGTCGGCTGCGACGACGTCGCCTCGGCCGTGTCGGGGGCGGATGCCGTGTTCGTCGCGGCGCCGGTGTCCGAGCTGGACGCGCTGGTCGGCGAGGCGCTCGCGGCGGCCCCGAATGACTGCGTCGTCACCGACGTCGGCTCGACCAAGCGGGCGGTCGCTGCCGCCCACGACGACCCCCGGTTCGTCGGCGGCCATCCGCTCGCGGGCGCCGAGACCGCCGGCGTCGCGCACGCCCGCGCCGACCTGTTCGACGGCGCTGTCTGGTACCTCACCCCGGGCGCCCGGACCTCCGGCGAGCTGTACGAGCGCCTGCACCGGCTGCTGGTCTCGTTCGGCGCGCGCCCGACCGCGATCGACGCGGACACGCACGATCGGATGCTCGCGTCGGTCTCGCACCTGCCGCACGTGCTCGCCAACGTGCTCGTCACGCAGGCGGCCGCGACGCTCGGCGGTGAGCGGCTGCCCGCGACCGGACCGTCGTTTCGGGACGCGACCCGCGTCGCCGGCGCCCCGAGCGCGATCTGGACCGACATCTACCTGTCCAACCGCGACGCGCTGCTGTCCGAGCTCGACGACTTCGTCGAGCGGTTGGCCTCGGTCCGTGATGCGTTGCGGCGCGCGGACGCCGACGCGATCACGGCCTGGAACGACGGCGCGGCCGGCGACCGCCGGCGGCTGCTGGGCGCCGGGGTGGACGGCGGCGAGCTGTTCGAGCTGCGAGTCTCGGTGCCTAACCGACCCGGGGTGATCGCGCAGCTGGCGCTCGAGCTCGGGCGCGGCGGGGTCAACATCACCGATATGGCCCTGTACCCGACCGCGGACCGCAGCTCCGGCGTGGTCGCGCTGTGGATCGCCGGCCCCGATGCGGCCGCACACGCGACCGAGCTGATCGGCGACCTCGGGCACCCGGTGGCACGGCCATGAGCGACGCGGCCGTATCCGGAGCCGCCGAGCATGCAGCGCCCGCGGTATCCGCGGTCCGCGTGTCGCCGGGCACGCCGCCCGCGCGCTGGGAGCTGCGGGTGCCGGGGTCCAAGAGCCTGACGAACCGGGCGCTGCTGCTGGCCGGCGTGGCCGAGGGTCGCAGCCGCCTGATCGGCCCGCTGATCGCCGATGACACCGAGGTGATGGCCGGCGTGCTGCGGGCGCTGGGCTCGCGGGTCACGCACGTGGACGCGGCGGATGGCCCGGACATGGTGGTCGACGGCATCGGCGGCGCGCCGGCCGGCGAGGCCGACGTCTACTGCGGGATGGCGGGCACGGTCGGGCGGTTCATCGTGCCGATGCTCGCCGCCGGCTCGGGCCGGTTCATCGTCGACGCCCACCCGCAACTGCGCCGGCGGCCCTTGGGGCCGGTGCTGGCAGCCCTGCGGGCGCAGGGGGCGCTGATCGACGGCGAGTCGCTGCCGCTGACCGTGACCGCGAGTGGGCTCGCGGGCGGCGACGTGCAGGTCGACGCATCGGTCTCCAGCCAGTTCCTCAGCGGCCTGCTGATGGCGGCTGCGTTCGCGCGCGCGCCGTCGTCGCTGCGCTTCGGCGCGCTCGTCTCGGCGCCGTATTTGCAGCTGACCGTTGACGTGATGCGCGCGTTCGGGGTCCAGGTGGAGCGCGGCGGCGGCGTGCTCAGGGTGGCACCGGGCTCGTATCGGGCGACGGAGCTCGAGATCGAGCCCGACGTCTCGACCGCGTCGTACTTCCTCGCCAGCGCCGCCTTGACGGGGACGACCGTGAGCTTGCCCGGCCTCGATCTCGACGCGACCCGTCAGGGCGACATCGAGCTCGTCTCACATCTTCGGCGGATGGGGTGCGTCGTCGGTGCCCGGGCGCCGCTGTCGCTGACCGGCCCTGAGCAGCTACGCGGCGTCGATGTCGACATGGGCAACAGCTCCGACGTGTTCATGACGCTCGCCTGCGTCGCGCCGTTCGCCGACGGGCCGACGACGATCGCGGGCGTCGGCCACGCGCGGGTCAAGGAATCAGACCGTGTCGGCGCGACCGCCGAGAACCTCCGGCGACTCGGGATCACGGTCGACGAGGGGCCCGACTACCTGCGCGTCCATCCGGGGCGCCCGCGGGTGGCGCGGCTGCCGACGTTCGAGGACCACCGGATCGCGATGGCGTTCTCGTTGATCGGCACCCACGTGCCGGTCGAGCTCGAGCACGCCGAGGTCGTCGCCAAGACGTGCCCGACGTTCTTCGACCTGTGGGGCCGGACCGGTGCGGTCGTGGAGGACTGCCCGTGACCGTCGTCGCGATCGACGGCCCCGCGGGCGCCGGCAAGTCGAGCGTCGCCCGGGCGGTCGCGCAGCGGCTCGGGTTCACCTACCTGGACTCGGGCGCGATGTACCGATGCGTGGCGCTGGCGACGCTGCGACGGGGCGCCCCGCCCGCCGAGGTCGCCGGGCAGGTCTCGATCGAGCTCGGCGACCGGGTGCTGCTCGACGGCGAGGACGTGACCGCGGCGATCCGCGCGCCGGAGGTGTCCGAGGCGGCCTCGGTGGTCGCCGCCGACCCGGCGGTCCGGACCGCGATGGTCTCCGAGCAGCGCCGGCTGCTGGCGGACGGCGGCTGGGTCGCCGAGGGCCGCGACATCGGCACGGTCGTCTGGCCGTCGGCCGAGGTCAAGGTATTCCTGACCGCCTCGCCGCACACGCGTGCCGGACGGCGCGCCGATCAGCTCGGCGCCGACGCGATGGTCGTGCTCGCCGAGCAGGCGATCCGGGATCAGCGTGACATCGAGCGAGCGCAGTCGCCGTTGCGCCCCGCCGACGACGCGGTCACGCTCGACACCAGCGACCTGACGCTCGAGGAGGCCGTCGCGCGGGTCGTGGCGCTCGTGCGCACCGTCGCGCTCTGACCGGCCGTGACAGTGAACCGGGGCCGGAAACACGCCATATAGGCGTGTTGCTCGCCCCGGTCGCCGACGCCCGCCCCCCTGCGGTCGGGCAGTCGGCTCAGAGCAGGCTGCCGCCCGGCGGCACCACCCACAATTTGCGGGCAAACTCCGCGCCGCGCTCGGGGCCGAGATCCGCCACGCGGGCAGCGCCGGCGGAGTCCATCGCGCGGGCGAGGTCCGACCAGCCGCGTGCGACGCTGGCGACCCGCCCTGTCCCGAAGCCGACGACCGACGAGAGCTCCGCCGCACGGGCGCGCACGTCTGCGATCGTGAACGCCCCGAACGGCTTCGAGCCGCTGTCGCGGCCGCCCGGCGCGGCCACCGGCCGGGCGAGCGGGTCCTCGGCGGCGCTCACGCGGTGAATCCCCACTTGGGCATCGCCGACAGCCCGCCGTTGCGAATCGCGCGCTCGGTGTCCGAGGAGCGCACCGTGACCGGGTACGGCGGGCGCTTCCAGGGGTGCGGCGCGATCGTCCCGTAGTGCTCGCGCAGGTACGCGACCAGATCGCCGCGGTGCTCGGGGCAGGCGTAGCGGCGTGGCCCCAGCGGTCCGCCGCCGAGCCACAGCAGCCAGTGGCCGGGGGCGACCTCGAGGTACTCGCCGAACGCCAGCTCACGCAGTCCCCGTTCCAGGCTGAGCTGCGTCAGCGGGTCGGGGACCGCCTCGCAGCGGTGGCAGCGAAAGATCACGCGAATCGGCATCGCTCCGATCCGATCCGATCAGGCCTGTCGGCGTTCGCGGACGAGCAGTGGTGCGACCCCGTCGCCGGCATGGCCGAGCAGCGCCAGCAGCTCCTCGATCTTGCCGTGCAGGTGCCACTCGTCGCCGTGTCCGGTGACGGCGCCGGCCCGTGACAGCCGCGCCAGCGCGTGCGACACCGACGGCCGCTCGGCGCCGATCAGCCGTCCCAGCAGCTGGTGGGTCAACGGCAGCGGCAGGCGGATGCCGCCCGGCTCAACCCGGCCCCAGCGCGAGGCCAGATGCCACAGCAGCAGCGTGAGCCGGAGCTCGAGCCGGGGCTGGGAGGCGATCGCGCGCTGCACGTTCAGGTTGTGGGCGCGGCGTTCGACCCGTCGCAGCAGCGCCTGGGTCAGCTGCGGCCAGGGCCGGATGCGGTCCGCGAAGGCGCCGTCGAGCACCGCGAAGCGCGCGCTCTCGAGTGCGCGCCACTCGGTCATGCAGGCGACCAGCTCGTCGACGTCGACCTCGCCGGGCTCAAGCAGGTCGCCGGTTCCCAACAGCTCCGAGGCGACCCGGTCACCGACGCGGACGCTGGTCGCGATCACGCCGTCCAGGACCAGTAGACCCGGGCCTTCGGCGGTCCGCGCAAGCGCCGCCGAAAGGTCCACCTCGCCGGCGTCGGTGTCGAACACCACTGCCGTCGCCGCGGGTCGTGCGGCGAGGCGCAGACGGCCGTCGAGTCCTTCGGCCAGGTCCGTGTCGATGTCGAGCAGATAACGCAACGCGCCTGTGCGACCGAGGCTCGGTCCGCTGGGCCGCGGTCGCCACTGGACCTCGGACCCGAGGTGCGAGTCGGTGCTGCGAGGACCCTCCTTGTGCCTCTCCGTCTCCGCCACGCCGTCCTTTGGATGCGCGTTGCCGACCTGTCCCGGTTCCGCAGCATACGCCTCGGCGCGGCAGGTCGCGATTGCAGGGCTTCCCGCGATGTCGGGTCCCAAACCGCGTGTCAGGCGAAAACGGCGGTAATGCTGCTTACGGTCACGCTGATTACTACGGCGCTCGCGACCGTCGTCCACGGGTGGTACACCAAGATCCGGCGAGCCGGGGGGTCGCTCTGAGAGCCACACGATGTCGATGAGAGGAGGGCGCGGGAACCATATGTGCTTGGCGATACCTGGGCAGGTGATCGAGCTGGTCGACGAGGTCAACCAGATCGCGACGGTCGACATCGCGGGTGTGCGGCGCAAGATCAACGTCAGCCTGCTCGCGTCCGGCGGCGACGACGCGCGCCCCGGCGATTGGGTGCTGATCCATGTCGGCTTCGCGCTGTCCAAGGTCGACGAGGAGGAGGCGCACGCGACGCTCGCTCTGCTGGAGGGCATGGGCCGCGACTACGAGCAGGAGCTCGAGGAGCTGAAGGCGAGCTTGATCGAATGACGAACGCGAGCCCGCTCACCGAGCGGCACGTCACCGAGCACTGCACCCCGGGCGATGCCCATTGCATCACCTGCTCCGACGAGGGGATCGAGATGACGGTGGTCAAGCTGACGCAGTGCGGCGCCCAGTGCCGGGACCCGAACGGGATCGACCAGCGGGTCGAGATCGAGCTCGTCGAGCCCGTCGAGACCGGCGACGTACTGCTCGTCCACGCCGGCGTGGCGATCGCGAATGTATCCCGCCCGCCCGCCCCCAACCAACCCGCTGCCTCATGAAGTACGTCGACGAATACCGCGACGCCGAGCTGGGACGCGCGGTCGCGACCCAGATCCTCGCCGAGACCGAGGCCGGGCGCCATTACAAGGTGATGGAGGTGTGCGGCGGCCACACGCACTCGATCTACAAGTACGGGATCGACGATCTGCTGCCGCCCAACGTGGAGCTCGTCCACGGGCCTGGCTGCCCGGTCTGCGTGATCCCGATGGGGCGCGTCGACGACGGGATCGCCGTGGCGCGCAACGATGGCGTGATCTTCACCTGTTTCGGCGACATGCTGCGGGTGCCGGGGTCGACGCAGACGCTGCTCGATGCGAAGGCCGAGGGTGCTGACGTGAGGATGGTCTACTCGCCGTTGGACGCGCTGCGGATCGCGCGGGAGAACCCGGACCGCGAGGTCGTGTTCTTCGCGATCGGATTCGAGACCACGGCGCCGTCGACGGCACTGACGCTCAAGCGCGCCAAGGCTGAGGGGCAGTCGAACTTCAGCTGTGTCTGCAATCACGTGACGATCGTGCCGCCGCTGCGCGCGCTGCTGGAGTCACCGGACCTGCGACTGGACGGGTTCATCGGACCCGGCCACGTCTGCACGGTCGTCGGCGCGCGACCGTTCGAGTTCATCCCCGACGACTACGGCCGCCCGGTCGTGATCTCGGGCTTTGAGCCGCTCGACATCCTGCAGTCGATCCTGATGATCCTCAGGCAGCTGCGCGAGGGCCGCTGCGAGGTCGAGAACGAGTACAAGCGGGTCGTCCCGCAGGACGGCAACCTCAAGGCGCTGGAGGTGATGGCCGAGGTGTTCGCGTTGCGTCCGCACTTCGAGTGGCGCGGCCTGGGGTTCATCTCGCAGAGCGCGCTGCGGCTGTCGGACGCCTATGCGGACTTCGACGCCGAGCTGCGGTTCTCCACGCCCAACGTCCGCGTCGCCGACCCCAAGGCGTGCCAGTGCGGCGAGGTGCTCAAGGGCGTGATCAAGCCCTGGGAGTGCAAGGTGTTCGGCACCGCCTGCACGCCCGAGCACGCGATCGGGACGTGCATGGTCTCGCCCGAAGGGGCATGCGCCGCCTACTACAACTTCGGTCGCTATCAGCGCCAGCGGGAGGCGGTGTGAGCGAGGCCGCCCCGGCACCGCCGCGGACCTCACGTGAGGAGCGGGTGCTCCAGATCATCGAGACCGCCCGTGCCAAGCGCGCCCGGTTCCGTGACGAGCGGATCACGCTCGCGCACGGCGCCGGCGGCAAGGCGACGCAGACGCTGATCGAGGGGTTGCTCGTGCCGGCGTTCGCCAAGACGGGCGACGGCGTGCTGGCCCAGCTCGCCGACGCGGGCTCGATTCAGGCCGGCGGCACGCGCATCGCGATGACGTCCGACAGCTTCGTCGTCAAGCCGCTGGTGTTCCCCGGCGGATCGATCGGCGAGCTGGCGGTCAACGGCACGGTCAACGACCTGGCGATGGCGGGTGCCAGGCCCCAGGCGCTGACGGTCTCGATGATCCTCGAAGAGGGCCTCGAGTCAGCGGTGCTCAAGCGGGAGGTGGAGGCGATCGCCAGCGCCGCGACCGCCGCCGGGGTGGAGATCGTCGGCGGCGACACGAAGGTCGTCGAGCGCGGCGCCGCCGATCAGATGTACCTCTGCACGACCGGCATCGGCGTGATCGATTCCCGGGCGCGGCTGAGCACCGACGGGATCAAGCCGGGCGATCGGGTGCTCGTGTCGGGACCGATCGGCGAGCACGGGACGGCGATCATGCTGGCCCGCAACCAGTTCGACCTCGACGCCGAGATCGACTCCGACACGCAGAGCCTGTGGCCGGCGGTCGACGCGCTGCTCG
>Ga0302325_10013873_pt1 | contig 17161 bp, 19 predicted proteins | sample Palsa_T0_2_FD_201948 | JGI IMG/M metagenome (GOLD analysis project Ga0302325, IMG submission 201948) | Peat permafrost microbial communities from Stordalen Mire near Abisko, Sweden - Palsa_T0_2 | ecosystem: Environmental > Terrestrial > Soil > Palsa > Peat permafrost | place: Sweden: Abisko... | reverse complement strand
GCCCGCCGCGACGTCGCCCGCCTACTCCATCCGATATCCAAATGAGGTAACCGATGTGCGAGCCCCAACTCGAGCGCTCGGTCCTAGAGGCCAAAGAGCGCGAGGAGCTCTATGCCATCGCCGAGGCCCTGGGCACCAAGCCCGGGAGCCGAGCCCGGAAGTCCGACCTGATCCTCCAGATCCTGCGGGCCACCGGCGTGGTGGTCGACGACGCCGAGGCGGTCCCCGAGAAGCCCCGCCGGGCGCCCCGAGCCCGCAAGGCGGTGGCGGCCGTAGTGCCGACCAACGGCCAGGGCGACCTGCTGGCCAACACCGCAGGCGACGGCGACACCAACGACGCCACCCCCCACAGCCCCACCGCCGCGCAAAGCGCCGACGACACCGCCACCGACCCCCAGCCGGCGGCCGGCGACATTGAGGGGCGAGGGCACGACGCATCGCTCCCCGTGCCCGAGGCAACCGACGACGACGACAGACGCGACACGTCGGGCAACGGTGGCGGCTACATCCCGATCGGCTTTGAGGACGAGGGCGACGAGCCGGCGACAAACAATGGTTCGGCCAATGGCAGGGGCGATCTGTCCGAGGGCGGCCCCGGGAGCTACCAGTCCCGACCCCAGACGGCGCAATCGGCGACGGTGCCGGGCGCCGGCCAAGGGCGCTTCGACGGCGACGCGGGCAACCGCCGCAACCGTCGCCGCCGGGGCCGCGAGCGCACCCCGGACCGAGTGGTGACCAACGGCGACCGGGATCTCCAGGCCCAACCGCCCGAGGTCGCGTACTCCGGAGAACCCGTTGCCGTCAAAGGCTTTCTCGATCTGCGGGACGAGGGCTACGGCTTCTTGCGCACCCGCGGCTACTTGGCCAGCCCCAACGATGTGTACGTGTCGATCAGCCAGGTGCGCCGCTTCGCCCTGCGCAAAGGTGACGAGATCGAGGGGGCGTGCCGGCCCGCTGCCAGCACGGAGAAATACCCGGCCCTGCTGCGAATCGACACCGTGAGCGGCATCAGCCCCGACGAGGGCCGGGTGCGGCCTCGCTTCGAGGACCTGACCCCGTTGTTCCCCGATCAGAAGTTGCAGCTGGAGACGCCAGGCGACCCGGCCAACCTGACGGCGCGCATCGTCGACCTGATCTCGCCCATCGGCAAGGGCCAGCGGGGGCTCATCGTGTCGCCCCCCAAGGCGGGCAAGACGACGGTGTTGAAGCAGATCGCCCACTCCATCGAGGCCAACCACCCCGAGGTCGTCCTCATGGTGCTGCTGGTGGACGAGCGGCCGGAAGAGGTCACCGACATGCGGCGCTCAGTGAAAGGTGAGGTCATCGCCTCCACCTTCGACCGCCCGGCCGACGAGCACACCCAGGTGGCCGAGCTCACCATCGAGCGGGCCAAGCGGCTGGTTGAACTGGGCAAGGACGTGGTCATCGTGCTTGACGGGATCACCCGCCTGGCCCGGGCCTACAACCTGGCCCAGCCCGCCACCGGCCGGATCATGTCCGGCGGCATCGACACCGGTGCCCTGTACCCACCCAAGAAATTCTTTGGGTCGGCCCGGAATATTGAGGAAGGCGGATCGTTGACGATCCTGGCTACCGCATTGGTCGAGACCGGCAGCCGGATGGACGAGGTGATCTTCGAAGAATTCAAGGGCACGGGCAACATGGAGTTGCGACTGGACCGCAAGTTGGCCGAGCGCCGCATCTATCCCGCGCTCGACGTGAACGCCAGTTCCACTCGTCACGAGGAGTTGTTGTTCGACCGCCAGCAGCTGCAGCAGGTCTGGAAGCTGCGTCGGGTGCTCAGCGCTCTGGGGGCCGACGGTAGCGATGCCGCAGGGCTCCAGCTCCTCATGGAAAAGATCAAATCGACCAAGAGCAACGACGAATTCCTCGCCGAGATCGCCAAGACCCCGGCGCCCTCCATTTAGGAGTACCAAAAATGCAAGCTGATATTCATCCCAAGTATGTAGACGCCACCGTCTCGTGTTCCTGCGGGAATACGTACGTGACTCATTCCACCAAGGACTCGCTGCACACCGAATTGTGCAACGAATGCCATCCGTTCTACACCGGCAAGCAGAAGCTGGTCGATACCGGCGGTCGGGTGGAGCGCTTCGAGCGCCGTTACGGGCGCCGGGTCGCCAAGAAGTAATTCCGCTGGCCCAGCCTTTCGCGACGAGGCCGGATCAGCGCGACGCGCTGTCCCGGATCAAGCTGAACGCGCTCGTGCAGCACCACTGGGGTGCGGGCGTGGCCGGAATCCCGGCGCCATTTCCCAAGGGCGCCGGGATTCTTGCCGCCACCCCGGGGGGCGTGGCCTACGTATACCTGGACGACCCCGACGCCCGCAGCCTGGGCGGTGTCCTGGCCTGGGGTCTGCGCCACCGGGCGGGCGAAATCCATGTCCTGGCGGACGCCACCGGCGCCCGTACCAGCACGGAGGTCGGGTCCCTGTTGGCCCGCCGGGCCCAGGCGTTCGATATCCCGGTGACGGTGTGGACCGTTGACCCCCCGGCGGTACGTGAAGCAGTACCGGCGGGGTTTTTCCCACCTCCGTTGTTGCCTGCGACAGCCGCTCCGTGGGCCGACACGCTGCGCGCGGCGGGTGCCGAGCCGGTGGTCGAGTTCGGGGTGCTCACGGGCGAGGTGCTGGGGCTGCAGGTGGCCCGGGTGGTGGTGGACGACGACGGGGCCCGCCTCGAGGTCGGCGTGGGCAGCCAGGACCGGGCGTTTCACCGCGACCTGGAACCCAACCGGCCGGTGGCCGAGGTGCTGGCCGAGGTGGTGGCATTGATCCGCCGCTACCGCCGGCCCGAGGGTGCCACCCACCTGGCCAGCAGCCTGGCCCAGGAGCGCTGGCTGCGCTGCGTGCTGGTGGCCCGGCCCGACCTGGTGGGGGCGGCGTGGCTGGCCCCCTTGCCCCCGGCGGTGCCGGGAGGCGACCTGCGCACGGCCAGCGCGGCCATGGCGGCGGGGGTCGATGACCAGGGCCGGCCGGTGGTGGTGGCGGCCTCGACCGGGATCGACCTCGACCTGGTGCCCGCCGCGGCCGATGCCCGCCGGGCCAGCGGCCTGGACGCGGCCAGCCGGCTGATCCTGGCACTGGCCCCGGGCGACGACCACCCCCGGACGCGCCAGCTGGCGTCGCGGCTAAGGGATCCGGCCGAGGTGGTCACGGTTCCGGCCGACTGGAAGGGCCTGACCGGTACCCTCTAAGTCGACATGTTGGAGCGTTTGCAGGGCCTCGAGGACGAGTACCAGGCGGTCCTGCGCCGCCTGTCGGACCCGGCCGTCCTGACGGACCAGAATGCCCTGCGCGACGCCTCGCGACGGCACAAGGCGCTGGAGCCGATCGTGGACGCGTACCACGCCTACCGACGAGCGCTCGATGACCTGGCCACGGCCAAGGAAATGCTGCCCGACGCCGAGGGCGAGGACCGCGAGATGCTGCGAGCCGAGGTGGACAAGGCCGAGGCGTCGATCGCTGAAGTGGAGGAACAGCTAAAGGCGCTCCTCCTGCCCAAGGATGCCAACGACGGCAAGAACGTCATCTTGGAGATCCGCGGTGCTGAGGGGGGCGAAGAGGCCAACCTGTTCGCCAAGGACCTGTTCGAGATGTACCTGCACTTCGCCGAGCGTCACGGGCTGAAGATCGAGATCCTGGCCAGCGATCCCTCCGACATGGGCGGCTTCAACGAGGTCACATTCCTGGTCAAGGGGGCGGCGGCGTGGAGCCGCTTCAAGTACGAGGGCGGCCCCCACCGGGTGCAGCGGGTGCCGGTCACCGAGTCCCAGGGCCGTATCCACACCTCGGCCGCCACGGTGACGGTCCTCCCCGAGGCCGAAGAGGTGGACGTGCACATCGAGGAGAAGGACCTGAAGATCGACGTGTACCGCTCCACCGGGCCGGGCGGGCAGTCGGTCAACACCACCGACTCGGCGGTGCGCATCACCCATATCCCGACCGGGGTGGTGGTGGCCATGCAGGACGAGAAGAGCCAGATCCAGAACCGGGCCAAGGCCATGCAGGTGTTGCGGGCCCGGCTGTTGAAGGCCGAGCAGGACCGTCAGGCGGCGGAGCTGAGCGTCACCCGGCGCAGCCAGATCGGGGGCGGCGGACGGTCAGAAAAGATTCGGACCTACAACTTCAAGGAGAACCGGATCACCGACCACCGCATCGGCCTGACCCTGCACAAGCTCGATCGGGTGCTGCTGGGCGATCTGGACGAGATCGTCGACGCCCTGAGCGCGGACGAGCGGGCCCGGCAGCTGAGTGGTCGGGACGACTGACCCTCAGAGGACCTGGCGAGGGCATTACGAGGCGGCGGCGGCCAGGTTGGGTTCCAAGGCCGAGGCTCGCTGGATCGTTTCCGAGGCGGCGTCGGATCCGTGGCCGCATCTGCTGGACGAGTTGGTCAGCGTCCGAGCGGAGCGTTACTTCGCCCAGATGGTCGAGCGCCGGGCTGCGGGGGAGCCCCTGCAGTACGTGCTCGGCCGGTGGCCGTTTCGCCAGCTCGACCTGATCGTGGACCGGCGGGTGTTGATTCCCCGGCCCGAGACCGAGCAGGTGGTGGAAGTGGCGCTGGGCGAGCTGGCTCTCTTGGGATCGGCCCCGGTGGTGGTCGACCTGGGAACAGGGTCGGGCGCCATTGCCCTGTCCGTGGCGGCCGAGGCCCGGCCTGGGGCGGTATGGGCCACCGACGCGTCACCCGACGCCATCGCCATGGCCCGAGCCAACCTGGTGGGCCTGGGCGGGTCCCGGGCGCCCAAGGTGCGCCTGGCGGTCGGCTCCTGGTGGGATGCCCTGCCCGATGAACTGCGAGGCCAGATCTCGTTGGTGATCTCCAACCCGCCTTATGTGAGCACGGCCGAGATGGGCTCGCTGCCCGCCGTGGTGGCCGACTGGGAGCCCGCGTCGGCCCTTCACGGCGGTCCCCGCGGGCTGGACGCCATCGAGGTCATCGTGGCCGGCGCACCCACGTGGCTGGCCCGCCCCGGCACTTTGGTGGTCGAGCTGGCTCCCCACCAGGCCGCCGCCGCAACGGCCCTGGCCCGCGCCGCCGGGTTCCAAGAAACCAGGGTGGAAAAAGACCTCGCCGGACGCGACCGTGCCCTGGTAGCCCGGCTCCAACCGTCGCCCTAGCCAGCCGGCCGCTTGGTGGCGACCATCGACAACGGTGATTCGGCCGATATCGTCGCGCTGGTGGCCATCGTCGACGCCAACGGTGATCCACCTTCGGCCGAGGCGATCGAGGTGGCCGCCATCGTCTTGCGTGGCGGCGGCATTGTGGGCGTGCCGACCGACACGGTGTACGGCTTGGCCGCCGATCCGTTTCGGGCTGGTGCCACCGACCGGCTGTTCACGGTCAAGCGCCGGCCCCGTACCTTCGAGTTGCCCGTGTTGGTGGCTGACATCGACCAAGCGCTCAGCTTGACCACGACCGTCCCCCCAGTGGCGGAGCGGCTGATGGCGCGCTTCTGGCCCGGCGCGCTGACCGTGGTGTTACCCCGCCGGCCCGATCTGAATGCCGACTTGGGCAGCGACGATGCGACAATCGGGGTTCGTTGCCCCGGCCATCCGGTGCCCCTGGCGTTGTGCCGGGTGGTCGGTCCCCTGGCCACCACCAGCGCCAATCGTCACGGCGACCCTCCGGCGGAGACGGCGGTCGATCTGGCCACCCAGCTAGGGACGTGTGTCGGCGTGGTGCTCGACGCCGGTCCGTGCACCGGCAGCCCGTCCACGGTGGTCGACTGCACGGGCGCCGAGCCCCGCCTGCTGCGTGCCGGCCGCATCCCGTGGTCGGACGTCCTGGCTGCGCTTTAGGCGCTGGCTTTGCCCCCTTTTTGTGTCGTCTGGCTGTTTTGATGTCGATTTCGTGCAAATAACAGCAACCAGACGACACAGAACGCTCAGGTGCCACAGAAAACGAAATCCCGTGGGCCCGACCAAGCCGTGGTCGGGTGCGCTCCGGATCGCCCTGGCGGCGCGCTACCACGGTCCAGTTAGTAGCGTCAATGCATGACCGATTCCGAAGTGTCCGTTGGCCGCGAGTGGAGCTATCGCTTCACCAAGCCCGACGAGGTTGAGATCTCGACTAGGGACCTGAACGGGGACGAGGCCGCCGAGACCTTGGCGAGGGAGCTTTCGAAGTCCGCAAACACTCCGGTAATCGTCCATCGGCTGCAGAAGTTGGCAAACTCGTGGGAGTACGTCATCGAGGTTGACGAGCGTTCCGACATCTGACGACCTACGCGTCTTTATGCTCCTGATCGCCGGCTCGGTGGCAGCCTCAGTGGTAAACCCCAATCATTTGTGGGTGATCTCGAGTTCGGCGCAGTGAATGGCGTTTTCGGCCCGTTCGAGACAGTCAGCTGAACAGGTCGGCGACGCCCACAACGAGATCAGGCAGGCGAGCGGCGCAATGGTCCCCCCGGCCCAACCGTGTGGACCTGGGCGTAGTCCTCGGGGCCGGGGTCGGTGGCGACCTCCAGCCATCGCAGCAAGGTGAGGTCCGGTTGGACTTCGCTCAGGTCGCCAAGGCGCACGGTCCCTGGACCCGAACCGTACCGGTTCTGCCGACACGCCGTTCATGCTACGCCCGGTGCGGAGCCCACCACCGGGCCCACCACCTACACTCGCCCGGTGGCCCGAGACGACGAGTTGTTCGCCATCATCGACCGGGAGGAAGAGCGGCAGCGCACCACCCTGCAGCTCATTGCCTCCGAGAACTTCGCCTCTCGCCAGGTTCGCGAGGCGACCGGCTCCGTCCTGACCAACAAGTACTCCGAGGGCTATCCGGGCAAGCGTTACTACGGCGGCAACCTGATCATCGACCAGGTCGAGGACCTGGCCCGGCGGCGGTGCTGCGAGCTGTTTGGGGCCGAGCACGCCAACGTCCAGCCCCACGCCGGGGCCAACGCCAACGTGGCCACCTACCTCGCCTTGCTCAACCCGGGCGACACCGTCCTCGGGATGCGCCTCGATCAGGGCGGCCACCTGACACATGGCTCGCCCGTGAACATCAGCGGCAAGCTGTACCACTTCGTCGCCTATGGGGTGACGGCCAGTGACGAGCGCATCGACCTGGAGCAACTGGAAGCCCTAGCGCAGGAGCACCGGCCCAAGATGATCGTGGCCGGAGCCACCGCCTACCCCCGGATCATCGATCCCGAGCCCATCCGGCGCATCGCAGACGCCGTCGGGGCGCTGTTCGTGTTCGACGCCGCCCATATCGCCGGGCTCATCGCGGCCGGTGTCCACCCCAACCCGGTGGGCGTCGCCGACGTCGTGACCTTCACCACTCACAAGACGCTGCGAGGCCCGCGGGGCGGGTGCATCGTGTGCCGCCAGGACTTGGCCTCGGCCATCGACAAGGCGGTGTTTCCCGGCCTCCAAGGTGGTCCGCTGGAGCATGTCATCGCGGCCAAAGCGGTGGCGTTCTGGGAAGCGCAACAGCCCACGTTCGCGGACTACGCGGCCCAGGTCATAGTCAACGCCTCGGCCCTGGCCGAGGCCTTGGCGGCCCAGGGCTTCCGCATGGTGTCGGGGGGGACGGACAACCACCTGCTTTTGGTCGACCTGCGCACGTTCGATCCCGACCTGACCGGGAAGAAGGCGCAAGAGGCGCTCGACCAGGCCGGGATCGCGTGCAACCGCAACACCATCCCCAACGATCCCCGGTCGCCCTTCGTGACCAGCGGGCTGCGCCTGGGGACGCCCGCTATGACCACGGCGGGCATGGGCACCGCAGAGATGGCGGAGATCGCCACCTTCATCGGTCGGGTGCTGCGACACCCCGACAACGAATCTGAACGGGCGGCGGTCCGTGAGGAGGTGGCCAACCTCTGCAGCAAGTTCAGCCCGGACTTCTGAGCCATGTCTGATTACCGCGGCTACGCCATCGTGCTGGCCGTGGCCGCCGGGGGGACCTACGCCCTCACGTTCGTGGCCCGGCGTCTGGCCGCCCGCTTCCAATTCCTGGTCATGCCCGACGAGCGCCGGGTCCACACCAGCCCGACCGCCATCGGCGGGGGCGGGGCGATGTTCATCGCGTTCCTGGCCGCCATGGTGGTGGCGTCGCAGCTGAAGGAGTTCCACGCCGTGTTCCGGGCCAACTCCGAACCGCTCGGGGTGGTCCTGGCGGCGGCGGTGGTGGTGGCGATCGGACTGGCCGACGACCTGCGGGAGGTCAGCCCACCGGGGAAGGTCTGGGGGATGGTCCTGGCCGGGACTTTGTTGTACTTCGCCGGTATCACCATGCTGTTTTTCCGGGTGCCCATCTTCGGCACCACGCTGGTCCTCTCGCCCGACATTGCGCCCGCCATGACGGTGATCTGGGTCGTTGGGATGTGCAACGCCGTCAACCTGATCGACGGGCTGGACGGGTTGGCGGCGGGGATCGTGGCCATCGCCTCGGGGACGTTCTTCGTGTACTCCCACCAGCTGCTCAAGGCCGGGTTCATCAGCTCGGACAACTCCGGCGTGCTGGTGGCGGTGGTGTGCCTGGGGCTGTGCCTGGGGTTCCTACCCCACAACTTCCATCCCGCCCGGATCTTCATGGGCGATGCCGGGGCCATGTTGCTGGGGTTGCTGATGGCAGCCTCCACCCTGTCGGTGGTGGGCCAGACCGACAACGCATTCAGCGGGCGGACCTACTTCACCTTTGCCCCCATTTTCATCCCCTTCTTCATCCTCGGCATCCCCATGCTGGACACCGCCTTCGCCGTGGTGCGCCGGGCCGGTCGGCGGGGGAACCCAACCAAGCCGGACAAGGACCATCTCCACCACCGGCTCATGCGCCTGGGCCACGGCCAGCGCCGCGCCGTGATGATCCTGTGGGCCTGGACCGCCCTGCTGTCGGCGCTGGTGCTGTACCCCACGTTCTCCAACAAGGGCAATGCCATCATCCCCTTCGGCGTGCTCACGCTCGGCGTCATCCTCTACACGGTGTTCAATCCGTCGGGCCGCCGAGCCGCCCCCAACGGCAACGGCAACGGCTCCGGGGCCGGGACCAACGGGAACGGGAATGGGATCGCTGCGGGGAGCGACGGGTCCGCAGCGACCGCTGGACCCAACGGCACGGGGACCGCCGCCGGCACGGGGACCGCCGACAAGGGGACCGCCGACAAGGCCAATGGGGCACGGACCAATGGGGCGGGAGGCGTGCCCGCAGCGGGCGAAGCCGCGCCCCGGGCGCGCAATGGCGCCACCAACGGCCGCCCACACACTCCCGGCTCGCAGAAACGCAAGGACCGGATCGACACCTGATCGCGGCTCGGACTTGCGGGATCGGGCGCCCGTTTCATACATTCGCAGCCGTCGGCTGATGCTTGATCGACCCGGCCCCACAGTATCCCACCTAATGACTCCCGAAGACACGCGCCACTGGGCCCGACAAGAGGACGAAGGTTGGAGCCGCGCCATGGAACTGGCGCTCACGCCGGTTGTGGCGGGCATCATTGGCTACGTCGTCGACCGCATCGCGGGGACCGTCCCGCTGTTCGCCATCATCTTCCTGGTCCTGGCCGCCGTCGGGACCTTCATCAAGATGTACTACGCCTACGACGTCAAGATGAAGGCACACGAGGCCGAGTCGCCGTGGGGCAAGGCCCAGGCCTTGGCCGCCGATAAGGCCAAAGAGCAGGCCGCCGGGCAGAAAGACAACCCGACCGACGACGCCCTGAAACCACAAGCGACCCGCCCCCGGCGCGACGCGGCGGCGGACCACGCGGCGGCCGATCGAGCCGCCGCCAACCACCTGGTCAACGGGGCCGACCACGCATGACCGAGCAACAGAACCTCCTCACCACCAAGCTCGACGGCCCGCCCGTGGAACAACAGATCGCCTGGGACATGATCCGCCGGGCACTGCCCGTCGCCCCTGTGCTGATGCTGCTGGCCGGCGTCATCTGGGGTATCCACGGGGCGGAGTCGAGCGGCTTCGCCATCGTCGTGGTGCTGGCCAACTTCGCCCTCTCCGCCGCCATCCTGACCGCCACCGCCCGCATCTCCCTGGCCGTGATGATGGCCGGCGTGCTCGGTGGCTACCTGTTCCGGCTGGCGCTGGTCACCATCGCCGTGCTCGCCGTCATCCACCAGTCGTGGGTCGTCGTCCTGCCGCTGGCGTTCACGCTGATGATCACCCATCTGGGCCTGCTGTTCTGGGAGACCCGGTACGTGTCGGCGACCCTGGCCCATCCGGGCCTCAAGCCTCGCGGCCCGCGCCCCGGCCAACCGGGCGGTCCGGGCAGAAAGGTGGCTGAAACCACATGACGGTCCTGGCGACCCTCAATTTCCCGCCTATCGGCCAGCTGGTGAAGTGGCCGGCGTTCTTCGGGATCCCGGGTTTCAACAAGTTCGCCCTCATTTGCATCCTGGCAACTTTTTTCACCCTCTTGCTGTTCGTCTTGGCTGGGCGCAACAAGTCGCTGGTGCCCAATCCGGTCGGCAACATCGTCGAGTCGGTGGTCGAGTTCATCACCGACGGCATCATCCTCCAGACGATGGGCGAGGAGGGGATGAAGTACCTGTGGTACCTGACGTCGCTGTTCTTCTTCATCTTCTTCTGCAACATCTTCGAGATCATCCCGGTGATCCAGTTCCCAGCCAGCGCTCGCATGGCATTACCGCTGATGCTGGCGGTCATCACCTGGGTGATGTACATCTTCGTCGGGTTCAAGAAGCACGGGGGCCGCTACTTCATTGCCAGCATCAAGCCGCCGGGGGTGCCGTTCGCCCTGTTGTTCCTCATCATCCCCATCGAGTTCCTGTCCACGTTCATCGTGCGGCCGTTCTCCCTGGCGGTCCGGCTCTTCGCCAACATGCTGGCCGGCCACTTGCTGCTGGTGACCTTCGCCGTGCTCAGCGGCGCCCTGATCACCTCCAGCATCATCGTCTTGAAGCCCGTCTTCGTCCTACCGTTCGCCATGGACATTGCCATTACCGGCTTCGAGGCGTTCGTAGCGATCTTGCAGGCGTTTATTTTCACCATCCTGACTGCCGTCTACATCGGCAGCTCTATTCACATCGAACACTGACATTTCAAGAAACTAGGAGGACAGCCGTGATCGACGCCGTGCTGGCTGCAGCCAGCGGAGTAACCATCAACAGCGGGGAGGTCCTGAAGGGTCTCGGCGCTGTCGGTGCCGGCATCGGCTACGGGGCAGCCGCCATTGGCCCCGGAATCGGCATCGGCATCGTCGTGGGCAATGCCATCACCGCCATGGCCCGCCAACCTGAGTCGGCCGGTGTCGCCCGGACGACCATGTTCCTCGGGATCGCCTTCACCGAGGCCTTGGCCCTGATCGGGTTCGTCGTCTTCATCCTGCTCAAGTACACGTAGGGAGTCGGCCCATGCTCGCCTACGCCAGTGGTCTCGCCGCGGGTGTCCACGCCCTGGTCGCCCAGGCCACCACATCGACGACGGCCGCCGCCCAGCAGGCACCAAACCCCATCCTGCCGTCGGTCACTGAGATCGTCTGGGGCTGTATCTCGTTCGCCGTGCTGGTCGCAGCGATGTACTGGTTCGCCTTCCCTTCGGTGCAGAAGCTGATGAAGGGTCGAACCGACAAAATCCGAGGCGACTTGGACGAGGCCGAGAAGATCCGCACCGAAGCGCAGATGATCCTTGACGAGTACCAGAAGCAGCTGGCGGACGCTCGCGGCGAAGCCAACCGCATCATCGAGGAGGCCCGCCAAGCCGCCGACCAGTTGCGCCAGGACATGGTGCACCGGGCCGATGAAGAGGTGGCCGAACTTCGCCGGCGCAACACAGAAGACCTCAAGGCGGCGCAGGAGCGGGTCATGGGCCAGCTCCAGCTGCAGGTGCGGGACCTGGCCATCGACCTGGCTGAGAAGGTGGTCGGGGCCAACCTCGATCGCACCCGCAACCTGGCCTTGGTGGACCAGCTCATCGCCGAGCTCGAAGCTCGCCCGGCCGGTTAAGCAATGGCTGACCTCAACGACGCCTACGCCGCCGCCCTGTTCCAGATCGCCAAGGCGGAGGGCGGACTCGAGCGGGTCGAGGACGAGTTGTTCCGCTTCGCCCGCACTGTTGAGGGCAATGACCAACTGCGGATGACGTTCACCGACTCGACCATCCCGGTGGAGCGCCGCCAGAAGTTGGTCGAGGAGCTGCTCGGTGGGCGCGCCTCGCCGGTGACGGTGTCTCTGGTGTCGTTCGTGGTGGCGGCGGGCCGAGGTCGGAACCTGTCGGAGATCATCGACAAGCTGGTGGCCAAGGCGGCCGAGGAACGCATGGAGGCGGTGGCCGAGATCCGCACCGCCTACCCGCTGGACGAGGCCACCCGGACCCGGCTGGCCCAGGCCCTCAACCGGGCAACCGGCAAGCGCGTGTCGATCAAGGAGGTCATCGATCCCACCGTGCTCGGTGGCGCCACTGCCACGATCGGCGACACCGTGATCGACGGCACCATCCGCCACCGGCTCGAACAACTCCGCGAATCCCTGTAGCACCCATTCAAGAAGCTCAGCACCAACCCCGGAAAGCAGGAGAACCCGGCATGACCGACCTCATCATCAACCCGGACGACATCGCCGCCGCCCTGCGCAGCGCCCTGGCCGGCTACACCCCGGCGGTGGCATCCCAGCAAGTCGGTCGCATCGTCGAAGTGGGCGACGGCATCGCCCGCGTCTCGGGTCTGCCCCAGGCCTCGGTCAACGAGCTGCTGGAGTTCCACGGCGGCGTGCTGGGCCTGGCCCTCAATCTGGACGAGGACACCATCGGCGCCGTGGTCCTGGGCGACGCCAGCCACATCGAAGAGGGCCAGACGGTCAGCGCCACCGGCCGCATCCTGTCCATTCCGGTGGGCGACGGCCTGCTGGGCCGGGTGGTCGACCCGCTCGGCCAACCGCTCGACGGCAAGGGCCCCATCCCCCAGACGACCATCCGCCGCATCGAGATCCAGGCCCCGGGCATCGTCGACCGCCAGCCGGTCAAGGAACCGATGCAGACCGGCATCAAGGTCATCGACGCCATGACGCCCATCGGACGGGGCCAGCGGGAACTGATCATCGGCGACCGTAAGACGGGCAAGACCTCGGTGGCGGTGGACACCATCATCAACCAGCGGGGCCTGTCGGTGAAGTGCATCTACGTCGGCGTGGGCCAGAAGGCCTCCACCATCGCCGAGGTGGTCCGGGTGCTGGAAGAGTCGGGCGCCCTCGACTACACGGTCATCGTGGCCGCCCCCGCCTCCGAGCCCAGCCCCTTCAAGTACCTGGCCCCGTACTCCGGCTGCGCCATGGGCCAGCACTGGATGGAGAACGGGGAGAGCGCCCTTATCGTGTACGACGACCTGTCCAAGCAGGCCGAGGCGTACCGCCAGATGTCGCTGCTTCTCAGAAGGCCGCCCGGGCGCGAGGCATATCCGGGCGACGTGTTCTACCTGCACAGCCGGTTGCTGGAGCGCTCGGCCAAGCTGTCCAACCCGCTGGGCGCAGGCAGCATGACGGCGCTTCCCATCGTGGAGACCAAGGCGGGCGACATCTCCGCCTACATCCCGACCAACGTGATCTCCATCACCGACGGCCAGATCTTCCTCGACCTGGACCTGTTCAACTCCGGCGTGCGTCCCGCCATGAACGTGGGCACCTCGGTGTCCCGGGTCGGTGGCGCGGCCCAGATCAAGGCCATGAAGGCGGTGGCGGGCGGCCTCAAGCTCGACCTGGCCAACTTCCGTGAGCTGGAGGCGTTCGCCAGCTTCGGTTCCGAGTTGGACAAGTCTTCCCAGGCCCTGATCGACCGCGGCCGTCGCCTGGTGGAGCTGCTCAAGCAGTCCAACGGCAAGCCGCTGCCCGTCGAGGAGCAGGTGGTCTCGCTGTTCGCCGGCGTCCGGGGCTTCCTGGACGACCTGGATGTGGCCGACGTTCGCCGTTTCGAGACGGGCCTGCTGGAAGACGTGCGTAGCCGTTACGCATCTACGCTGGCCGACATCCGCGGGGGTAGTGCATTGCCCGAGGAAGACCTGAAGAAGGCCGTCGCCTCGTTCAAGGAGCGGTTCATCGCCGCTGGTGCGCCCGCCGCCGCTGCCATCATCCCTCCCGCTGGTGCCTCGCCGACCGAGAAGCCCGAAGGCTGACGCATGGCAGGTGGGGCAGAGCGGGCACTCAGATCGAGGATCAAGAGCGTCCAGTCGACCAAGAAGATCACCCGGGCCATGGAGCTCATTGCGGCCAGCCGCATTGTCAAGGCCCAGCAGCGGGTGCTGGCCGCCCGGCCCTATATCGAGCAGCTGACCGCCGTCATCGCCAACCTGTCGCGCGCCGGTGGGGGGCTCAACCACCCCCTCCTCGAGGTGCGCCAGCCCGTTTCCACAGTCGGCTTTATCGTGATCACGGCCGACCGGGGCCTGTGCGGCGGGTACAACGCCAACATGCAGCGGGCGGCCGAGCGGGCCGTCGCCCGCGAGAAGGCCGAGGGTCGTGACTATCGACTTATCGCAGTCGGTCGCAAGGGCAACAACTTCTTCCGCTATCGCAAGTTCCGCATCGACGGCTCGTTCGCCGGTTTCAGCGAGAAGCCGACCTACGAGGACGCCCGGGCCATCGCGGCCCAGGTCCTCAGTCTCTACGAGTCGGGCGAGATCGACCAGGTCCAGCTCATCTACACCCGGTTCCTGTCGCTCGGTTCGCAACGCCCGGCGGAACGCCAGCTCCTGCCGCTCGACCCCGATGCCATCGTGGAGACGGTGCGGGAGGACGAGTCAGGCACGGCGGACTCCTATGAGTTCGAGCCGTCGCCCGACGAGATCCTGGCCGAACTGTTGCCCCGCTATGTCGTGGCCCGGCTGTTTGGCGCCCTGCTGGAGTCGGGGGCGTCGGAACAGGTGGCTCGCCAGCGGGCCATGAAGGCGGCCACCGACAACGCCAACGATCTGATCAAGAACCTGAGCCGCATCGCCAACCGGGCCCGCCAGGAGACCATCACCACCGAAATCATGGAGATCGTGGGTGGGGCCGAGGGCCTGGAACAGGCCAAGGGGGATTCGCATTCGAATGAGTAGCGCTTCAGAAGTTGGAGTAGCCGTGACTGTTAGCAGAGTGGAGTCAACGTGACCGTCATCGAAACAACCAAGCCGGCCCTGAAGGAAGGCCGCATCGTGGCCATCATCGGCCCGGTGGTCGACGTCGAGTTCCCGCCCGAGTCGTTGCCCGAGATCAACTGGGCCATCGCCTTCGAGACCGAGGTGGCCGGCACCACTACCACCATCACCGCCGAGGTGGCCCAGCACATTGGCGACGGTCGGGTGCGGGCCATCGCCATGAAGGCCACCGACGGGCTGAAGCGGGGCCAGGCGGTGCGCAACCTGGGCGAGGGCATCTCGGTGCCGGTGGGCGCCGCCACCCTGGGCCACGTGTTCAACGTCCTGGGCGAGCCGCTCGACACCCGGGGCGAGGCGATTCCCGGGACCGAAGAGCGCTGGCAGATCCACCGTCCGGCGCCGCCGTTCGACGAGGTGGAGCCCCAGCGCAAGATCTTCGAGACCGGCCTCAAGGTGGTCGACCTGCTGGAACCCTACGTGCAGGGTGGAAAGATCGGCCTGTTCGGCGGGGCCGGCGTGGGCAAGACCGTGCTCATCCTGGAGATGATCACCCGGGTGGCCAAGGAGCACGGCGGCGTGTCGGTGTTCGCCGGGGTGGGGGAGCGGACCCGAGAGGGCAACGACCTGTGGTTGGAAATGCAGGAGTCCGGGGTCATCAAGAACACTGCCCTGGTGTACGGCCAGATGGACGAGCCCCCCGGGGTGCGCCTGCGCGTCGGCCTGTCCGCCCTGACCATGGCCGAGTATTTCCGCGACGTGGCCAGCCAGGACGTGCTGCTGTTCATCGACAACATCTTCCGCTTTGTCCAGGCCGGCTCCGAGGTCTCCACCCTGCTCGGGCGGATGCCGAGCGCCGTGGGTTACCAGCCGACCCTGGCCGACGAGATGGGCGAACTCCAGGAGCGCATCACCTCGACCAAGGGCCGGTCGATCACCTCGGTGCAGGCGGTGTACGTGCCCGCCGACGACTACACAGACCCGGCTCCATTTACCACCTTCACCCACCTGGACGCCACGACCAACCTGTCCCGTGACGTGTTTGCCAAGGGCATCTTCCCGGCCGTGGACCCGCTGGCCTCGACCAGCACCCTGCTCCAGCCCGACGTGGTGGGCGACCGCCATTACAACGTCGCCCGCCGGGTCGTGCAGGTGCTCCAGCGCTACCGGGAGCTCCAGGACATCATCGCCATCCTGGGCATCGACGAGTTGTCAGAAGAAGACAAGGTGCTGGTGGGCCGGGCCCGCAAGATCGAGAAGTTCCTGGGCCAGCCCATGTACGTGGCCGAGACGTTCACCGGCATCCCGGGCACCACGGTGCCCATCGGCGACACGGTCGAGGCGTTCGAGAAGCTGGCCGCGGGCGACTACGACGATGTTCCCGAGCAGGCGTTCGTGGCCGCCGGCGGTATCGCCGACGTGCTGGCCAAAGCGGAGAAGATGTAGCCCGTGCCCCTCGACGTCGCCCTGGTCAGCCCGGAGCGCATCCTCTACACCGGTTCGGCCGAGATGGTTGTGTGCCGCACCCCCGAGGGGGAGATCGCCTTCCAGCCGGGTCATGCTCCGTTCGTGGCCACGCTGCAGATAGCCCCGGTCCGGGTCATCCTGGACGACGGCACCGAGGTCACCGCCGCGGTCCACGGCGGCTTCGTGGAGGTGCGGGACAACAAGGTCAGCGTGCTGAGCGACGTGGCCGAGCTGCCGGCCCAGATCGACGCCGAACGAGCCCAGCGGGCCCTCGAAGGCGCCGAGCGACGCTGCGCCGAGGCCCCCGAGCCGGAGTGCGAGAGCGCCATCCGCCGGGCCAAGCTGCGCCTCGATGTAGCCAAGACCCAATAGCGGGGGAAAAAGGCAACCGCTTCGGGCTTCACACCCCGGTGGCCCGGCCTGACGCTGCCGGGCGCCCCGTCGGCTAGGAGCTGAAGGCGTACAGCGGCAGGTCCCGCCAAGGCGGGGTGCGGCCGGTGTACAACTCGACGGGCACCGAGCCTGAGTCGAGGTTGTGGTAGCTCCAGTCGGGCTGCTTGCGCAGGTGGCGCTCGTCCAAGATGGCCTTGCCGTCCCGGATGTCGAGCAGCTCGGCGATCAGCACCGGCTCCGT
>Ga0302325_10013870_pt1 | contig 17163 bp, 17 predicted proteins | sample Palsa_T0_2_FD_201948 | JGI IMG/M metagenome (GOLD analysis project Ga0302325, IMG submission 201948) | Peat permafrost microbial communities from Stordalen Mire near Abisko, Sweden - Palsa_T0_2 | ecosystem: Environmental > Terrestrial > Soil > Palsa > Peat permafrost | place: Sweden: Abisko... | reverse complement strand
GATCGCAACCTCCATGTCTGAGATAAGAAGCACAAGCAGGCTGTGGCAGTGGGGCATCATGAGCGCGCTGCTCTGCGTCGCGACCGCGGAGGCGACTCCCGAACCCTTGCCGTTGCCAACGACACAACCGGTTGCGGTGGAGGTGGACATCAGTGGTCTTCCCGCCAGCGAACAGGCCGCCCTCGTTCCGATCATCCGGGCCGCGCGCCAAATGGATGCGTTGTATATGCGACAGGTGTGGCCTGGCACCCGCGCGTTGATAAGAGACCGCCAGGCCGCTCAGACGTCCGCTGCAGAGGCGGAACTCGCTGCGCTGAATTTCTTCAAGGGCCCATGGGGACCAGCCGGGGCCGCCTTCATCGCCGGCGTGCCGCCCGAGCAGCCGATCGGCGACTACTATCCCTCGGGGACTAACAAGCACGACATCGAAGCCTGGCTCGCGACGCTCTCGGAGCCCGACCGCAAACGGGTGCTCGACTCCTTCACGGTCATCGAACGTGGGCAGAACGGTCAGTTCGAAGTGGTCCCGTATGCCCGCCACTACAAGGACGGGTTGACCGCGGCGGCTGCTGCACTTCGTGGAGCAGCGGCGCTCACCCACGAGCCGACACTCAGAAACTACTTGGCCATGCGCGCGCGCGCGCTGTTGGACGATGACTTCTACGCGAGCGATGTCGCTTTTGTCGGCCTCAAGGGACTGATTGATGTGGTGCTGGGACCCTATGAGGTCGACGATGACGCCTGGTTCGGCGTCAAGACGGCTTACGAGGCTTCAATTGCAGTGGTGAATAAGCCCGCGACTGACCGCATCAGCCAGATCGCGGCACGCTTGCAGGAGCTCGAGGATCATCTGCCGCTCAGCTCCGAGCTGCGCGGACGGAAACTGGCCGCTCTGTCACCGATCGTGATTCTCGACGTGATCTATCACGGCGGCTTGAGCGGGGCCGGCGGCGCCGCCGCAGGTTACGGACTTCCAAACGACTTGCGTGTTCTGGACGCTGTTGGGGCGCGCACCGGCACGTACAGCAACATCCTCAAGCTGCGGTATGACAGTATTTTCCGGCCCCTAGCCGACGCCGTGCTCTCAGAGGAGGACCGATCGACATTGCGGTTTGAGGACGTACGCGATGCGGTCGTGTTTGTCCGTATGTTCGACTCGCTGGGTCCGCAGCTCGTGACCGGAACCAAGCAGCCGATCACCGAAGCTTTGGGCGAAAACGGCAGCGTCGCGACCCAGATCCGCTCGATGCTCCTGTCGTTGTGGGGTCACCGCTATCTGATCGAGCATGGTTATCTCGATCGGCACGAAGCCGCCTCGCGTTATAGCGGGTTTCTGATTGAGGCATTGGCGCGCGTTCACGGCATCCAGGGCGGTAGTCCCGCCGCCCGTGGCTCCACCTACGTGCTTAATCATCTTCTCGAGTCCGGGGCGATCTCTGTTGGCGCTGACGGCCGGTTAAAGATTGACCGCGCCGCCGCTGACGCCGACGTTGAGCGGGCAGCGATGGAATTCATCCCACCGATGTCGAAGGGCGATGCGGCCGCCGTCAATACGTTGCTGCGGCACTATGTCGTAGTGACTCCCGAGATCCGCGCCGTATTGGCGCGGCGCGGACCCACGCCAGCGCTGCAGCGCCCGGTGTACTCCACCGCCGATCGCCTGAGCCCGCCTGCCCCTTAGTTCGGCGGTCCTTTCTTGGTCAGACGAACAGCGGACCGTGGACAAACCGGTCAACGGAACATTCGCTGCTTTTGAAGGCAAATTCTGCGTCGGTGAGATCGAGCGGCGTGACGCGAAGTCTGCCGCCGATTGGTGCGGTGCGTCCATGTAGTACCGGAGGGCGCTCCAAAGGATCGCGGCCGCGCCACGCGCCATTTCGCGGATGGCGGTTAGCGGCAAAGACAGGCGTCCAGCCCATCGAATTGGGTTCCCTGAAGCGGCAGTTCCCTGACACCACATTCCCTGGAGTTGCCAACCCCGAAAGCATCCGCGACGATGCCGCATAAGTGGCGGGGGCACAGGAAATGGCCGTGGGCGGCGGCGGAGAGAAGGCGAGCGGTGGTACGCCCCCCGTCTTCATTAGCTACGCCTCGCAGGACACGGCCGTTGCAGCTGCCTTAGTCGAGGCGCTGGAGCGGTACGACATCACGTGCTGGATGGCACCGCGGGATGTCAAACCCGGGGCGCTGTATGCCGATGCGATTGTTCGGGCGATCAGCGCTGCCAAGGCCCTCGTACTGGTGCTCTCTGAACGTGCAATCGCTTCTTCACATGTCAGCAAGGAAATCGAGCGCGCTTCCTCCAAGAAGCGCCCGATCATTGCGTTGCGAATCGACGCTGCGCCGCTGACCCCGGCACTCGAGTACTTCCTCAGTGAATCGCAATGGGTTGAGGTTCAAGCCGGGAACATCGACGCTGCATACGTCAAGCTGGTCGACGCGATTCGCGAGCCTGTCCCGCCGGCCGTCGATCCCGTGCGTCACCACTCGGACGGCCCTGTTCTCGCCGTCCTCGCTTTCGACAACCTGTCTGGCGATCCGGAGATGGCCTACTTTTCGGACGGGGTATCTCAGGAGATTCTGGACACCGTCGCGCGGGGCTCGCACCTAAAGGTCATCGCCCGCTCGTCGAGCTTCCAGTTCCGCGGCGCACAGAAGGCGGTGCGCAATGTGGCCGCCGACCTTCGGGCGACACACCTGTTGGACGGCTCGGTGCGCCGGGCCGGAGCGCGCGTGCGAGTCTCGGCCCAGCTGGTGGACTGCGCCAGCGAGACCACGTTGTGGTCCAGCCGTTTTGACCGGGCACTCGACGACGTCTTCGCCCTGCAAGATGAGATCGCGCTGGCAGTCGCCGAAGCCCTGAAGGCCACTTTCACCCCGGCGACCCCGGTCGGCCAGATCGACGCGGCGGTCTACGAGCGTTACCTCAAGGCAAAGGACCAGGGTCTCGGGTCTCAAAATCTGGGGCTGAGCCTCGCTGAGCGCGCGCAGCTACTTGAGCAGGTCGTTGCCGCAGCTCCGCAATTCGCAGCCGGATGGGCCTGGCTAGGCCAAATGCGCGCGCTATTGGCTCGCGGGGCCGAGCGGGGGACGCCGTTTAAGCGCAAGCGCGCCGAGGCGCTGGATGCTCTGGACAAAGCCATTGTGCTCGACCCGCAACTGCCCACGCCCTACATCGCGCTGACTCAACTAGAACCCGAGGGGGCGTTCGTCCGGCGCTGGCGGCACGTTTTGAAGAGCCTGAAGGTGGCGCGGGATCACGCTGATTCCTTGGCTCTCGCCGGGCATTTCTCTTTCACGGTAGGCTGGGCGGGAGACGCTCTAGACTATGGGCGACGGGCATTTGAGCTTGACCCCTTGCACCCCATGACCGCGCAAGGTTATGCGAGTGCGGTATGGGCCTGCGGAGACCCCGACGGTGCGCGGCGACTGCTGCTGGGTTTTCGCGAAAAGCGGGCCGCCGATGTCGGGCTGAACCTCAATCTGGTGAACCTGGCTATCTTCAGCCGTGATTGGCTGGCATTCGACGACGCCGAGGCTTTCGCCCGCGCCAATGGGCACAAAGCCGACCCGGTCATGCGTGCAGCGCTGGCATTCGGCGACGCCGTCCGTAGGGGAGACGCTGCCTATCCGGGCCTATTGCTTGAGATGGTCGAGCGCGAACTGGGGCGGACGGGAACTGCGCCCCTGCAGTTGCTGAATGCGCTTTGTGAGCTGGGGCACAACGACGAGGTGTTCAACGCGGTCGATCGCGCCTCGTTCGCTCAGATCTTCGATGATGAAGGCGGGCACGCGGCCGGCGACTACAATCCGGGGATCATCTTCAACCGCTGCACCAACTGGCCGATGATGTCAGACCCGAGGTTCGTGCGCCTCTGCCATAAGCTGAGGTACATCGAGTTCTGGGTTGAGACGGGGCGCTGGCCCGACTGCGTCGATCAGGTTCCCTACGACTTCAAGGGCCACGCCCGGCGGCTGACTGGCGGCGACGCCTGACGCTTCATCTCCGATTCTCGGAAGCGGACGGGCGCGTCCGGTGATTTAAGAGCGGATTTCAAGGGTGGATGCCCGAAAATGCTGCCGACGGGGCGCCCTCGCGCCGGCCGGACTCCGAGCCTGCGCCCGCCGGACTGCGCTCAATGCGCATCCACGACGCCCGACACACGCGCGCGTCGCTCCTGATTGCGTCTGGCGCGGACATCGTCGCTGTCAGCTGGTGACTCGGCCACGCGAAGCCTTCAATCACCTTGACCGTTTACAGCCATGTGTTCGCCCGCCGCGATGCCGCGCCGCTAGGTGAGCGGCTTGCTGCGTTTATGCGCAAGGAAGCTGCTTGTTGTGTTCTGGTTGCGCCGGGCACTTCTGCCGAAGCGCAGTGCCCGTAAGTTGCCGAATGGTGGCCAGGGGCGGAATCGAACCACCGACACGCGGATTTTCAGTCCGCTGTCGCTGGTTCTAGGGGCTCAATAATCAACCACTTGCAGCGCTTGCCAGCCCCGTCCCCAGGCACACCAAGGCACAATTACGGCACACCCAATCTGAGTTCGGCACGTTCCCGGCACAGCGGCAGCGATCACCGCGGCGGCATTGCCGGCATCCTCCTCGCGTACTACAATGTAATACATGGCTACCATTACGCTGCGAGTCCCCGACGAGCTGGACGAGGCGCTGGAACGGCAAAGCAGTGCCGCGGGCGTCTCCAAGAGCGATCTTGCTCGGGAAGCCCTGCGCAGGTTCCTGGCAGTGTCAGAGTTTCAGCGTTTGCGCGCGAAGCTGGTACGACGGGCTCAGGCCCAAGGGGTCCACACAGACGACGATGTGTTTCGCGTCCTTGACAGGTCGTGAAGGTTGTTCTCGATTCCTCGGTCCTGATCGCCGCCTCGATCAGCCGGGCCGGTGTGTGTGCCGAACTCCTCGAGGACGTGCTGACGCATCATGAGCTGGTGATTTCCGAGTTCATTACCGAGGAGCTCAGCCGCAAACTTCGCGATAAGTTCAACTTTCCCGAAACCGAAGTTCGTCAGCTGCGCCGCTTCTTGGCGAGAATGGCGAGCACGGTCGTGCCAACTGACCTCCCGACCAACGTTTGCCGTGACCCTAGCGATATTCCAGTTCTCGGCACCGCCGTCGCTGCCGGCGCATCCGTCTTGGTCACTGTAGACAAGGACCTCCTCGCACTCGGCGAGTTTCAGAGTATCGCCATTATCAAGCCGGGCGAATTCTGGCGGCAGACGACTGGCTGAGAGGGGACTGCACATCCTCGGCAAAAATCCGCTGGGAATTTGCCTTGTCGAACCTCGCTCCAGACCTCGCGGCTCAATGCCCGAAATCGACCCGGAGCGGTCCTCGAGCTTTCCCGATACCGGTCATTGTCCCGAGGTAAAGCGGACCCTCGCGTAGCTGCGTTGCCTGAGACTGCCTCCTCAGGGCATGCTCCCGCGACCGGTACAAGCTCAAGAGGCTCGGATGGGGGAAGGGTCGCCTAAGCCGGCGAGTACACCGACGGGAGCGGTGTTCTTAAGCTACGCCTCGCAAGATGCCGAGGCGGCCCAGAAGATTTGCGAGGCGCTGCGTGCGGCAGGCATCGAGGTTTGGTTCGACAAGAGCGAGCTTCGCGGCGGTGACGCGTGGGATCAAATGATCCGCAGGCAGATCCGCGCGTGTCGGTTGTTCGTCCCGGTGATCTCGGCTCAAACCGACGCACGCCGCGAGGGGTACTTCCGTAGAGAGTGGAAGCTGGCACTGGACCGAACGCACGACATGTCCGTGTGGTGGCCAGGGGCGGAATCTCAAAACGCCTGTAACGGCATGATATATCGCGGAAATTGTAGTTCTGAAAACCGGGACAACCCCCAAAACAACCCCTACCTTACAGGCAGGAAAATCCGTCGTCAGTCGTGAGCAGCGGGCCCCCACTCTGCTCCCTGCTGCGGCGCTTTGGTGCTCAAGCGTCAGGCCAAGGGTCGAGTGGCGTTCTTGGTATCAACGCGAGCTGTTTACCGTCATCGCCGATTGCCGCTCCGATCTGGCGAAGTGCCGCGAACGTCGTTTCCGCCACCTGCTTCGGCGTTCCGGGAATTGACCACCCGATGCCTTGTCGCCAGTACCTGAAGATAAATGGTCCGTCGTACTGGTAGCCCAAGGTCATCAACCAGCCTGTTGGAAACTTAACCTCCAGACTCTGACGGCGGCACTCTTCCCAAGCTGCCTGGAGGTCATGGCCAATTGACCGGAGACGTTGCTCGTCAGCCCCCGTAAATAGTAGGTATGACTTCAGCCCCAGCTCGACGCTGTGACACACGAGCTGCGCGAAGGGAACGATGGGATGGAATCGATCTCCCGCTAGCATCCAAGCGGCGCGGCAGTATTCGCACGCCCCCGTAAAGAGCGTCACATGTGTAACAGGGTGGTCGGCGCTCTCCACATAAGACTGAATCGGGGTGCGCGGCGGTCATGGCGGTCCGAGTATCACTCACTTATCAGATTGCCGGGTGGAGCCACGCGGCTGGGACCGACGCGCGGAACGCGAGAGTTGGCCCGGGAGGCGGGTTCGTCGAAATGTCCTACGTCCTCGGGGCCGTCTCCTCAAATTTCGCGCGGACACTCTCTACCAGGCCCGAGGCGTGCTTGAGGACGGTTAGTGACGCGAACACTAAGTTTTCGTTTCGCCCGTGTTCCTTCTCACCTTCCATCTGGATCTTGGCGCCATGAACGATGTTGTTCCGGACCGCGCGGATCACATGGAAGGCTCTCTGCGTTTCGGTTTGCTTGAAATCGAGGGGCAGCGGAATAAAGCCGGTCTTCGCTTGCTTCCGGACGGGATCGCTCAGAAGGGAGTGGAGCGCGGCTTGAAGATCGTTGTCCTGGATGGCCCGGAGAGCCGCATCGATGTGATTCGCGAACCGATCCCATGCCGGACTTACACTTTCCGCACCCCCATCTGCATACGTGCCAGACGCCTTCAACGCGTGCTCCACGCGCGTGAAGACATCCATGAACGCGTGACCAAGCGCAGATGGAATATGCATGTAGCGGAAGTAATCGTCGTTCATGGCTCACCTCCTTTCGGGCCATCTTTCTCTCTCGCTTCCAAGTCCAAAATTTGGCGGTTCGCAACATTGAAGAAATGGCCGCGCCTTATATGGGCGGGAATGGCGTCGGGGAACTCCGGTCCCAACGCGACCCGATAGGTAAGATGGTTGAGCAGGGAGACCTGGGCGAAGACCGAAACCCCGTCTATTGCGATGCCTGTTGTAATCAGGTTTCCGAGCCGACGCTCTCCCTCGATTGGCTCGTCTGCGAGAATCGCTTCGTCGGCGACTTGGAGCAGCGGATAGTCGGGCCGCTCTCCATACCTGACGAACCGGCGGATCACATCGAAGGCGGGATGTAGGGCGAACTCTGCGCCCTGCCAGTACGCCAGATAGTTAAACGCGATCTTGGCGACGGCCCTCCCCACGATGTCATCGATTGTGAGCGCCATTTCTACCAGTATGTCTTTCCGCGAAGCGTCCGGCGGGATCTCACCCCCTACGTTGAACGTGATCCCCTTCTCGGCGAGAGCGTGTTTCGAGACCTCGGGATCGACCCCAAGCGAAACGATCGATCTCGGATGGTCCCCGTTGAACCCCTTCTTCCGCAGCTCGTCCAGTGTCGGGATGTCAGTCAGCAGAAAGTATTCGTATCGGACAGCCGGCGCGAGGAAAAATCCGACCTGGGGCATCGGAAACACCCGGATCTCACCGGCCTCTTCCACGAACTCCGTATAAGCGTGGCTGCCCGCGAACTGCCCTTCCGCGATTTTAAACGTGACCCGCTTATTGCGTAGCTGCTTGAAGTCTTCGGCGCTCTTAACGCCGTGCCTGAACCTCGCGTGCCCCTCGAACGTGTCCCTGCCGAGAACCAATTCCAGAGCACGGCCGAAATAATGATTACAGTCATCGCAGACAACGCCGCGCAGCGTGAAATTCTGCTCGAACTTCCCAAAGGACTGAGGCATCACATGCTCGGCCTTCGTGAAGTGACCTTCGGTTTTCTCTTCGAGGCAATAGATGCAACGAGGCATTTGCGTACCTAGAGGATCTCCGACCCACCCCCGTCAGCAGACAACAGCTCCTTCAGGAAAGGGAATTCTTGACAACAGATTGCGTCTATTTGGGTGCGCAGCTCTCCATCATTCCCGTCGTGGCGACCTAGACAGAGATAGTAGTTCCTTCCTTCGTGCATCGCGTAAATGAGCCACTCTCCAGTTAACGCGTTTCGCTGCATTCTCCGGAGCATCGAACCGTGTGATGCTTCGTAGGCAATCCACTTGGCGTCCTCGACGGTAAAGTAACGCTCTTCCCCCGAGGCTTCCGCGTCGGCCACCTTCTGCTTCAGCAGTGGAATTCCCGAGCGGTCGAGTTCGTTCTTCATGTTCACAGCCAAGCTCTTCAAGCCGTCGGAGAGATAGTGCTTATGAATCAACCCCCGCAGTCGAAAACCCGTGAATGCCTGCGCGGTCTTCGTGCGGCTGGGCGCGCCGAGGCCTTCGAGCGCTCCGATCTCCCGAATAATCTTGGCCGGGTTCTGCATTCCAGACTTGAACCCTCCAAATAGTCCAAGGAGTAGTGCAATGCTGTAGCGCCCAGCAGCTACTCTCTCAAGACCAATGACTTCGGCGAATGCGCGGAGTTCGGATGTCACGTCCTCGCCATTCTGATTCACAGCTCTGAATTCTCTACGCACGACCCTTAACCGTATGACGAGAACTTGGTCCGCCGGCATAGAGTGCCAGGTTGAAGATCATGCCCCATTGGCGATTGGCCTCGGAGAAGGCATCGCGAGCCTCTGCCTGTAGTGCGAGAGCAGCGCGGTCCCTGGCCGTCGCTGCGGCGTCCGCACCGGCAGCGCGATGCTCGTTTTCTACCTAACCGCGCGTGAGCACGCGCGCCACCGCGACGACGCTATCGAGCTCCTGAACGCCGAAGGCATCAAGACCGGGACGATCCGCGAATCTAACCACGGACTATCGGAGTCTACGCTGCCTTTTCTTAGGTTTCTTCGTCCAGCGCCTCGGTCCAACTCTCTTGCTGCCAGGGCTCAGGCCTTACAGGTGCGAGAACCAGTTCCGAGAGTCGGTTGTGCCTTTGCAGGAAGCGCTCGACGTGCTGGACGGTGGTCTCGATGTGAAGATTGGTATCTCGAGCTACCCACCCCGTTGCATTTTCCACGCCTCCGGACCCGTGTCCCGCCCTCCTGATCGAGTCTAATCCCCAGCACCGTGGTAGCTCGCGCACGCCGGGGTACCTGAGTGTTCTTTGGCAGAGGCCGCGATAGTCCGTTGCCTCGGCTCGAAAGAACACTTGATGCTCTTCGAAGGGGATTCGGACTCGAGCGGGCGGGGGACCCCCTCCCCCGCCTCCAGTATCAGGCTGTCGTGGGTTCCAGACGCCGGTATCACCGAAGAGCACCAGTGACGCGCCTGGACGCGACATGTGCTGTTTCCAGACCCGAAATTCCTCGCGAGCAAAGGTAAGGGGCTTGCCGTCGTCCGTGCCACGCAGATTTTCCGGAACGCTCGAGCCGATGAACACTACATTTCGGAAACGAAACGGATCACTGACCCGCAGAGCTTCGAATAGCTCTGCTAGCAATTGTTCCTCACTAGAGAGCTCAGCGGGCATGAGCGCGATGCTTTCGGCATCGAGAAACAAGTCGACCTGCTCGGAGGGTAACGCCAGGTTTTTTAGCCCGGCCTCCAATTCACGGCTGAGCGTATCTGGGTCGCTGTAGTCTGTGTGAGATATGCGTAGGGCAGCGCCACGACCGGCGCGTCCTGCAATTCTTGCGACTGCCTCGAGATAGGCCGCTCCCGGTCCTCGCTCCAACAACGTTCCGGCGACCGGTATGGCCTTCAGGTTTCGCTGGGACGCGCAATCGAATAGGAACTCCGCAACCTGGCGCCCACGCCGGTCCGTGTGTCCGGGGTGGTAGCGAGTCAGGTCGACGTAGATCGGGTGCTCAGTGCCCCAGGCGGGTGTCAAGGCTGCGATAAATCCGCCAACGTAATCGTCGAGAGATTGTGAGTCGTCGGCGGCACCGGTAGGTAGGTCCACAAGAGGCGCGATCCGCGCCCGGGCAGTTGGCGACAAGTGATGTAGGGCGCTGATCTCGCCCTGCCGTCCGCGAATTATCGGATAGTAGAGTGCCGACGGCATACGTTAAGCCCATCGAATCTCGGGAAACTGAATTCGCGCCTGGTGGTAGCCCACAAGCTTGGAAAAGAGCGTGAAGTTCTTGCGCTCGTGCCGAATTCGGCCGGCGACAATTGCAGGACTGATCTGCAGCTGCCCAGCGAACTTATGAATGCTCTCGGCCGTCGGACGCAGGTAAGCCTGACTCCGTTTCCATTGGGCGCGAGGAATCAGAATCTCTCCGGCAAGCTGATTTGCCTCCTTCTCAATCCCCTCATTCTCCTCGCCAAGCTCAATTCGCTCGTCCACGATTGCTCGGTACCCTTTGGCGTTGAGGTGCTTCCACGCATGGATAAGTTCATGAATTAGGGTAAACCAGAAGTTGTCGAGGCGGTCCTCACGTAGCGTCAATCCGATCACGGGTGTGCCTTGGCTGCTGAGCGTCGCGGCGCCGTCCAGATGCGTCGCCGGGAGGTGGGGTTCCACCACCACCGAAATGCCTCGGTCCTCAAGAAACCTAGTGGCCAGACGGGGACCATTGGGCATCCAGCTGAGTCGCGAAACGTAACGAATCAGATCCTCCGTCAGCGAAGACTTTTCAAATCGCTGATGGACACCTTCTCGCGCGTCGGCAATGTTGCGAACCTGGGCCAACCAGAGCCATACATTCGTGAGATTCGTACTGCGATTCTTCCCGAAGGTCACCGTATGCTTGAGGTACGCGGGGCTGCCGGGGTGTTCATTGATGAGGCGCTTCCACAGGTTAAGGGCTCCAGCCTCTGTGGCTGACCACCCCCTGCTAACGATCAGATCAATCGGCGCCACTGATTCGTTGATCGTACTTTCGAGCGGATCGGCGCTTGGATCGTCGAATTCGTAGATCAAGAGCTGAGCTGGAATCTCGAGCTTCGCGTTCAAAGCCCGAATCATCGGGAGGGTCAGGGCACGCTTGCGCGAGAGAATCTCCGAGGCGCGATTCTTACCACCCAGCAGCTCCGCGATATCCTTCTGGCGAAGCCCCTGCTGCTCCATGCGAAAGAGGATTGCCGCCACAGGATCGGGCTTATCGAACGGAAACCTCGCCTTCTCGTAGTCCTCCACGAGCTTGGCGAGTACCTCAAGGCGCGCCCCCGCTGCCGAATCCGGCTCCGGATCCTCACCAGCGAGCCGCGCTACTTCCGCCAGGAAGTGGCGGTACTGCTCGTCAGTCTTGATGATTCGGACTTCCATTCTCTCCAAGCTCTCTCTAGCGCCGTTGGTTGCGATGATCGTATTCGGCATGCGTTCCGGCCCAGTCCACTACCACCACACCAGCCTTAAAAGCGACGATCACTTCCAGCCGATAGTCGTTGCCCTTGACGTTAAAGATCACCCGTCCGCCCGGGAGGAAGCTTGCCGAGGCATAGCGATCTTTGATGTCCTGAGGTGTTTTCCAGGTGGCCCCTTCCGCTTCCGCCAGCCAGTTCTCGATCCACCGCCTCGCGTCAGCGTGTTCCTGCGTAAAAGCGGCGAGCACGCCTCGGCCCGTGATCTTCATGAGACCTCAATACTTCGCAGAAGGGAGTCTACCACTAAGTTCCCGCTATGGGAACCTACAGTTGATTGGTTCCCGTAGGCGTCGATCAGCATTGTGTTACATAGCATTGCGAAGATACTAAGCTTATGCTTAACTCTCTGCGTACTTCATGACTGAATCACCATGACTCCCGCGCAGATTGTCACGCTTAGACAAGCGTTGGGGCTCTCCCAAGCGGAATTCGCCCAACTCTTCGGCGTGCATCAGATGACGGTGAGCAAGTGGGAGCGGGGCCGCCAAGCCCCTCTCGCAATCCCGACACCCTATCAAACGGCATTGATGCAGGCCTTTGGTCGTGCGGCGCAGGCAAAGCGGGCTGATGTGCAGCACGAGGTGAAGAACATACTCGTTGGCGCCGGCGTGATTGCTGCGCTCTTTTTCTTATTGTCGCAGGCCAGGAAGTAGCGGGAATTTACGGAGTGCTCGCATGTATCTTTGGAATCCACGTCCCCGAATGTTCGTGATCGCACGCCCGAAGCACAATGGCGCCGGCGAGCATTGGGGCGTTCTGCTTCCCAGCAACTGGGTCGCGCACAACACGCCCGAGGGAGGCGAGCACATCTCGCCACTCACCGAGTTCGCGCCAAACGGATATCGTATTATCCGAGAGGTACCGCCCGAGCGCGTTCATGACTCTTTGCGGCGGATACGGATCGCCGTGCAGTCGCCCACTGCCCGCAGCGCATATCACGCCACGAAGAACAACTGCCAGACTTTCGCAAACCGGGTCACCGGTGAGATGCCGCGAAGTCCCGCGGTCGAGGGCGTGGGGTTGCTCGCTCTCGCCGGAATCTTCGTGTACGCCTTGGCCAGGGCGGAATAGCTTGTAGGCGCCATGAGCGAGCCCGAGAAGCACCACCACCTACCCATTTTCTATCTGAAGCAGTGGGCTGCCCTCGACGGTCGTGTAATTCGATATTACCGACCGCATCGGGAAGTCGTTGCACATCCGATCGCACCCAAGAACACGGGCTACGAGGAGAGCCTGTACAGCCTTGAGGGCTATAAGCCCGAGCAGCGCAACATCATCGAGAAAAACTTCATGGCGCCGGAGGTCGACGATCCGGCCGTCGCACCGTTACGGATTTTTCTCGAACGACGACCGGTTTCAGAGTTGACGCTACCGATGAAGCAAGCTTGGACGCGGTTCCTGATGGCACTGCACGTGCGCAACCCCGGACGCGTAGAGCGGATCACGAGCCAGGGAGCTGAGGCGCTGCGCGCGATGCTGAGCAAGGATCCTGAGGAATACCAGGCCGTTCGCAAGCCCGACGATCCACCCACTTTGGTCGGTTGGGTCGAGCGCTATGCGCCCGCGCTGATCGAGAACTATGGAAAGACTCTGCTGCCGGGGATCGTGACGCACCAGGCGACCGGGAACGAAATCATCCGTATGCACTGGGGCGTCCTGGGGTCGAGCGGGGCGAATCCGGACATCTTGACCTGCGACCGGCCGCTCTTCCTTTCGCGTGGCATCGACGACCCGAAATGTCTCATTGCCCTACCGATCTCGCCGCATGCAATGTTCCTCGCCTCGCGCGACCAGAGCACGCTCGATAAGCTCATCGCGATGGAGACTTCTGCACTGATGCGCGCGGCCAACGAGAGCATCGTAACCCAGGCCGACCGCTACGTGTACGGCGCGCACGACGGCGCTCTAGGATTCGTCGAACACTGGCTAGCGCCACTCAGCGATGGCTCGGCCGTCACGGGTAAGTGAACCGCGAGTCAACTTGTGTCCCGGCTGTGTTCAAGACTCTGAAGCCTGGCGATACTCGACGGGGAAGCTGTTAAACGCATGATAGTGACTCGCATCATTGGTGACTGTCCGGGCTGTGGCGCCAAGGCTTCGTACGGCAACGTCTCGGTGATCGGGCAGGAGCTCATTGCGGGTGCCGGCGCTGCGACTACAGAACGACCGTTTTCTTGCCCCCACCACAGAAGAAGGTCATCTATCTCGACCAGTTCTTCTTCTCACACGCGTATCGGGGACGTGATCCCCGTTTTCTAGATGCGGCAGATCGCATCAAACGGCTAACGCACCGTCAACTACTTGTCTCGCCGTATTCGTCCATTCACGAGGATGAGACGCATCAATGGCGCGGATACGAGGGCAAGACTCGCGATGATCTGATGGAATTCATCAAATCCACGTCTCGTGGCGTGACGTTCGAGCCGGCATATCGAATTGAGCGAGCGCAGGTACTCAAGGGATTCAATGCTTTCTTAGCCAACGCGTCACCTCAACTCCCGCTAGTTCAGACGGACGGGCTTCGAGGCAATCTGCATCAATGGGACGGTTATTTTCGAATTGATGTCCGAACCTACACACGGGATATAGAGTTGAAACGCCGACTGAAATCGGAAGGAGTCCGAGGTCTCGTCGGACTATTTGATCGCTGGATGAACTCCGGGGAGAGCTTTGAACAGTACGTGGCAATCGAGATGCGGGATGCAGGAAGGCTGTACGTGGAAGCATACTTGGAGATGGCGACGCGTGTCGCAAGAGGCGACTTCATGGCGGTCGTTGACTCACCGATTGCTGCCACGGTAGTCGAGGGAATGCTCGACATACTCCCGCCCACGATACAAGGACCTGACAGGCTTCGGCGCTGCGGTGAATTTTTCAACTCCGGCTACTTCGAGCAGGTTTCCAACGAATGGATCTCGGCGCATCTATTCGCAACCTTGAGGGAGATGGTTAAGCGAGGCGCTTACGCAGACCGCGACGAGGCCATGAAAAGGTTGAGTGGCATTTTTGACGACATAGCACATGTCTGCATGTATGCGCCCTACTGCGACGCGTTCGTGATGGATACGCCCATGGCCGAGCTCGTTCGGCAGCCTACCGTTGCTCTTGAGCATCGATATGGCGTTAGGGTATTCAGCCTTAGAAATTGGGACGAACTGTTCTCCTGGTTGGATCAGCTCGAGGCCGGGATGTCCGACGTGCATCGAGCCGCGCTTGCCGCGGTGTATCCATGATCGAATGACCGCTACCGCGGCCCGGGCGTCGGATTCAGCGGTTTGGGGGGTGCAGTACATACACGTTGGTGTAGCCGAGCAGAACTCTGTTTGGGCCCAACCATGATTTTCCGTCGATCGACTGAGATCCCGCGATTCGAGCAGCTAAAAGGTTGGCGCTCTCCTCACGCTTAGCCTCGGAGCGCAAGTGGTCGAGATAGTCGGCCCAGGCTTGCATCATCTTCTCTCGCTCCGGCAGGTACTGCGCGTAGTTGTAGACGGCCCGACTGCCCTTCCGCTCGCCGTGCGCAAGCTGCCGCTCGATGGCATCACCGTTCCAGCCAAGCTCGTTAAGCAGCGTGGATGCCATGGCTCGAAAGCCATGTGCCGTGATCTGATCTCTGTCGTATCCAAGACGACGCAATGCGGCGTTCAACGTGTTGTCACTCATAGGTCGATCTGACGAGCGCTCTCCCGGAAAAAGGAGGCGATTGCCTCCGGTCAACATCTTCAGTTCGCGAAGTATCGAAAGCGCTTGCCGTGAGAGCGGCACGATGTGCGGCAGTCGCGCCTTCATTCGGCCCGCCGGAATGCGCCACTCCCTTAGCGTCAAGTCGAACTCGTCCCACATGGCATGGCGCAGTTCGCCTGGCCTCACGAACAAGAGAGGTACTAAGCGCAAGGCAAATTTTGTAAGAAGTCGGCCGTCGTAGCCGTCAATCGCGCGCATGAGTGCACCGACCTCTCGCGGACTCCGGATGGAGGCGTAGTGCCTGCGTCTGCGCGGCGCGAGCGCGCGGTACAGATGTCGCGTGACATCGGTCTGGGCTCGGCTCGTCAAGATCGCGTAGCGAAGTACCTGGCCGCAGATTTGCAGAACCCTCCGCGCCGTCTCGTAGGTATTCTGGTGTTCCAAGCGACGCAAGCACCCAAGGATATCGACTGCGGTCACCTGGGTGATTGGCAACTTGCCGATCCAAGGAAACACGTAGCTTTCCAGGCGACTCAAAACGCGATCGCCATGAGAATCAGTCCACCTCGCCGCCAGATGTTCGTGCCACTCGCGCGCGATCGCCTCAAAGGTCTCCTCCTTGCGCACCAGCTGCCGTTTGCCTTCTTGACGAAGCTCCGCTGGATCGAGACCTGACTCGAGCTGCCTGCGGATCTCGAGGCAGCGGCGCCGTGCGTCCTTCAGGCTTACCACCGGGAATATGCCTAGGGACAGTCGCTGGTCACGGCCGCTGATGTAGTACTTTATGCGCCACCACTTGCCACCCCTTGGCGTGACCTCAAGGTACAGGCCCGAGCCGTCGAAGAGTCGATACGTCTTCTCGCGAGGCTGCGCGTTGACGACGAGTGTTTGAGTCAGAGGCATGGCGTCTCCCGAAAGGGTTGTGGATAGCGCGTGAGGCTGCCGCCGCGCTTATCAAACTCTCGAGAGTTGCCCCGGCAGTTACCCCGACCGACTGCAAACCGTCAGGTGTCGGTCACTGCAATTGCAGAGAACGCGCAAGAAATTTCGGCGAAAGCGCGCGCAACTCACCGATTCGATTTCCGCGGAGACGAAGCGGTATATCGAGGAAAGAGCAGCAAAAGCAAGGTGTTAGGTAAGTGGTGGCCAGGGGCGGAATCGAACCACCGACACGCGGATTTTCAGTCCGCCGCCAGGGGTTCTAGGGGTTTATCAATCAAACACTTGCGGCGCTTGCCAACCCCGAACCCAGCTTCACCATGGCACATTCCTGGCACACCCAATCTGAGCTCGATGCATTCCTGGCACAGGCGCGGGCGAAGTCACTTCCGCTAAAGGAGGACGAGCTCCGCGATGTCGTTGAGGGATCCGAGCACAACGTCTCTATAGGTGAGCGGATTCGTGCTGGGCGGCTCCCACACGAACCGGTGCTCTACCTGGTAGGCGTACTTGAAATGCTTGGACAGGGGCACGTCTATACGGGCCGACCGCGGCCGCAAGGGATCGATATAGATGGCGTTGCCGTCGCGACTTCGGGCGCCGGGAAACGCTGCTGCGCCTGCGGCCAGTAGGCGCCGGCGGAATTCTTCCCTGTCTCGGATGATCACGCAGGCGGCGGCGTTGAAGTCCACGAAGAGCCGCGGCTCCGCCGACGAAGTAACGCAATAGAGCCAAAAGTCGTTCGGTCGCGAGAAGCGAAAGTCTACTCGCTTCCATTCCAGATCTTCGGGAACATCCTGCGGATTGCTCACCACGTTGCGAATCGTCTCCCTCGTTAGGTACAAGTACACTTCCAGGGCGAGTTCATCGTCACGCACCGCTCCGTTGTGATCCGGTTTCGCGTATTCACTCGCGGGCTGAACGCGAAGCTGACCCTCCTCGAAGAGCGCGGTCATGTACTCGGGCTTCCCGTACTTCAGGAACACCTCACTACTTGTAAGCCCGCGAGCTGCGAGCGCAGACGCGGCCCTCTGCGC
>Ga0302325_10013869_pt1 | contig 17163 bp, 16 predicted proteins | sample Palsa_T0_2_FD_201948 | JGI IMG/M metagenome (GOLD analysis project Ga0302325, IMG submission 201948) | Peat permafrost microbial communities from Stordalen Mire near Abisko, Sweden - Palsa_T0_2 | ecosystem: Environmental > Terrestrial > Soil > Palsa > Peat permafrost | place: Sweden: Abisko... | reverse complement strand
GACATGCAGAAGCCGCTTCTGGTGGCCGTGCGCTCCGGCGCCCGTGATTCGATGCCGGGCATGATGGATACGATTCTTAACCTGGGCCTCAACGATCAAACAGTCCTGGCCTTGGAAAAAGTCAGCAACAATCCCCGTTTTGCCTGGGACTGCTACCGCCGCTTTATCCAGATGTACGGCGACGTTGTCATGGGAGTGCAGAAAGCCCCCCACGAAGACCACGAACCTTTTGAAATCGTCATCGAAGGCTTGAAAAACGAATTGTTCCCCGGCGAATCCCATGTCGAAGATACGCGCATCGATCACGCCGGATTGCAGGAGTTGGTCAAGCGTTTCAAGGCCCTCATTAAGGAGCGCACCTCCAAGGAATTCCCGACCGACCCATGGAAGCAGTTGGAAGGGGCCATCGGCGCGGTTTTTGGTTCGTGGATGAATGACCGCGCCATTGTTTATCGCCAGAAATACAACATTCCCGCCGAATGGGGAACCGCCGTCAATGTGCAATCAATGGTCTTCGGCAACACGGGCGACAAGTCCGGTTCCGGCGTCGCCTTCACGCGCGACCCGGCCAGCGGCGAGAAAGTCTTTTACGGCGAATTCCTCATCAACGCCCAGGGCGAGGATGTCGTGGCCGGCGTGCGCACGCCTAAGCCGGTGGCCGAATTGGCCAAGATCATGCCCGCGGCGGCCAAGGAACTGGAACACGTCCGGCAGACTTTGGAGAGCCATTTCCGCGACGTGCAGGACTTCGAGTTCACCATTGAGGAAGGCAAGCTCTTCATGCTCCAGACCCGCAACGGCAAACGCACCGGCCTGGCTGCTGTGCGCTTCGCCGTCGAAATGGAAAAGGAGAAATTAATTTCCTGGGAAGAGGCCGTCCTGCGCGTCCCCGCCGAGCAACTGGATCAGGTGCTCGCGCCCGTCTTTGACCGCGCCGCCATCAAGGCGGCCAAGGTCATCGCCAGAGGATTGCCCGCCGGCCCCGGCGCGGCCACCGGCAAGATTTATTTCAACGCCGACCGCGCCGTCGAAGCGCATCACAAAGGCCAAAGAGTCTTGCTGGTCCGCGTGGAAACTTCGCCCGAAGATTTGCGCGGCATGATCGCCGCCGAGGGCATCCTGACCGCGCGCGGGGGCGTCAGTTCGCACGCGGCGCTGGTGGCGCGGCAGATGGGCAAAGTCTGCGTCTGCGGCGCCAGCGCGTTGCATGTCGATTACGCCGCGCGCACGTTGGAAGTGGGCGGGCAGTTGTTCAAGGAAGGCGACTTCCTCTCCATCGACGGCACATCCGGCGAAGTTTATGCCGGGGAATTGAAGACCGCGCCGTCGGAGATCATCCAGGTGTTGGTCGGCAAGACGCTTGAGGCCAAGGAGAGCCGAATCTACCAGAATTTCGCGCAGTTAATGAAGTGGTGCCAGAAAGCCACCCGAATGAGTGTCCGCACCAACGCCGATTCCCCGGAACAGGTGGCCAACGCCATCGCTTTTGGCGCGGCGGGCATCGGCCTTTGCCGCACTGAACATATGTTCTTTGAAGGCAATCGCATCGACGCCATGCGTGAAATGATCCTGGCGGACAACCTGGAAGATCGCAAAAAGGCGCTGGCCAAATTGCTGCCTTATCAGCGCGACGATTTTGTCGGAATCTTCCGTGAACTGAAGGGATTGCCGGCCACCATTCGCACGCTGGACCCGCCCTTGCATGAATTCCTGCCGCACGAAGGAGCGGCCCAGCAAGACCTGGCCGCCAAAATGGGCGTGCCGGTTGAGAAGATCAAAAAGCGCGTGGAGGAATTGCACGAATTCAATCCGATGCTCGGCCTGCGCGGCTGCCGTTTGGGCATCGTATTCCCGGAGATTACCGAGATGCAGACCCGCGCCATCATTGAAGCCGCGCTTCTGGTGCAAAAGGAAGGCATCCCCGTCAAGCCGGAAATCATGATTGTGCTCGTCGGTTTCCCCAAGGAGCTTCAATTGCAATTGGAGATCGTCAACCGGACGGCCAAGCTGGTGCAGGAGGAAAAGAAGGCCAAGGTGAAGTACATGGTGGGCACCATGATTGAAATCCCTCGCGGCGCGTTGGCGGCGGACGAGATCGCCAAGGACGCCCAATTCTTCAGCTTCGGCACCAACGACCTGACCCAAACCTGCCTCGGCATGAGCCGCGATGATTCGGGTCATTTCCTGCCGCGCTACCAGGAATTGGAGATCATTAAACAGAATCCATTCGCGACCATCGATCAAAGCGGCGTCGGCGCGCTGGTGAAGATAGCCGTCGAAAAAGGGCGGCAGACCCGCCCGGACATCAAATTAGGGATTTGCGGCGAACACGGCGGCGACCCCGCCAGCGTGAAATTCTGTCATCGCACCGGGTTGACGTATGTGAGTTGCTCGCCCTTCCGCGTGCCCATCGCAAGATTGGCGGCCGCTCAGGCGGCATTGGAGGAAAAGGGCCAGGGCAAGGGGAAGAAGAAATAATTGACGGTGGCGCAACGTTTGGGGCCGGGATGAGCTTAGGCCTCAAACGGGTTGACCGTGTCTACGAACGGATAGTGTTTAGAGTTGCGTGTCGCCACAATCCAACCCAGGCTCCGGGCAATTGACGCAATTTGCAAATCGCGAACATCGGCCGCTTTTAGGCCGTCGGCCCCTTGATCCGCTTCGTACTCGGCCACATAGCGCCCGAATTCGCTGGCGGCGGCCTGATCGAAATCCAGTATCCACGGCTGAAAATCCTGAAGTATAAACTCGTGTTTCCGAGCCAGGGCGCGTTTTCGTTTCCCTTCCGGCAACCGCTCCACACCAAAGAACATCTCTGCCATTGTAATCGTGGTCAAACAGCAATCGTCTGCATGATCAAGCATCCAAGCCACGCAGCGAGGATCGGGCTTGGGTTTTGTGGATTCGCTAACAACATTGGTGTCCAAAACAAACTTCATAGTCGTCCTTTCATTGGGCAATGCCGTTCGGGAATCTCCAAGCCTTTCAATTCAAGGAGTGCATCCACCAGAGTTCTTTTTTTTGGCCCCCCTCCTAAAGCGCAAACGATTTCGGGCACCCCTCTGCGGAGGCCCTGCCGCAAGACTTCGCTCTTGGTCAATCCGGTGCGCCGGACCGCTCGGTTGACAAGCGCCGTCAAATCAGGTTCCAAGCGGATTTGTAAAGTGTCTGTCTTCATGCCGGAAATTGTACTGCAAATGTCATGTTTGGTCAATCTACATCGGAGAAACGAGCCCACCATTCCCAACCAATTTTGCTTCGTGCTGCGTGTCTCCCGATAGAAATCTCGCTCTCCCAATGGTGGGAGCCGGTAAGGAGTGTTGGAATTTGCTTCGTGACACCGCGCGAGTTTCTGCGAGAACTGAGAAAGTAAAACATGACGACCATTGAAGCTAAAGTGCCTGATTATCTTGCCAGGTTGGCGACCGAGGTTGCGGAACGAGAACACGTGAGCGTAGATCAAATCGTAGCGCTTGCTCTGTCCTCGCAAGTGGAAGCTTGGCGAATTCGTGATGATATGGAAACCCATGCACGCCGCGCAAACCCGGCGGATTTTGATGCGCTGCTTGACAAAGTGCCCGATGTGCCCCCAATCCCAGGAGATGAATTATGAACTGTAATATCACCCCGCCTCGGCCGCATGCGTATTGAAGAAACAGCGCAGTTCCTCCTCCAATTCGGCGGGGGTGGCCACCAGGTTGGCCATTTCCTCGCGCAGGACTTCCCCGTAACGGTCGCGCAAACTTTGCACCATGTTCTTGACGGCGTTTTCAGCCATGCTCAGGCGCGCGGCCAATTCGTCGTAGGACACCGCCACACTGGAACCGGCCAGACAATGCTTCATGGCGGCGAACGTTTCGCCCTTCCCCAATTCCTCATATTCCCGCTTCAAACGGTCATACACAACGTTAGCCACCGCCAAGGCCCAGTTTTGCTCGAAAACCCTTTCCGTCAAAGGTGAGTCCTCGGGTGCTTCCGGCCTGGCCAGGCGGCCTTTGCGCGCCTCATCCACCAGGAAATGGTTCATAGCCGACATCAAAAAGGACCGGAATTTCCCGCAATCCCGCCTCATGTAGGCCAGCGTCTTGTTTTGCAACAGCTTGGAAAAAAACTCCTGTGTAAGGTCCTTGGCCTCGCCCGGCGAATGGCCGCGCAACCGGACGTAAGCATATAAAGGATACCAGTAGGTTTGGCACAGGCGGGCAAGGGCTTCCATCGCCCGCGCAGTGTCTTGCCGCCGCGCCTGAAGCACGACGGACCATTGATGGGCGGCGCAAGCCTGCCCAGATGTTTCGGGATTCATGCGTGTCTCTTTTCTTCCCATTGGTATAGCAAACCACCGCGCTGATAGCAAACATATTTCTTGAGGGATGGACCATTGGCAAAATCTTGACCAAAAGCGGTTTGACGCTGCGGCCTAATTGTGTTACCCAGTCATCATGCCTACGAAGGGCCAGCCACGTTACGATACCTGTTGGCGCAAGTCGCGCATTGCCGCGCGGATTTTGCTGCGCGAACAGGCGGGCAAACTCACGCCCCGCGATGTCGCGCTCGGGCGCAAACTGGCGCTTGATAAAGGCGTCACGCCAAGATTGATTGATCAGGCTTTGTATGGATTTTCAGGCAAATCATATCGCTTGGCACTCGCCCGCCGGAAGAAGGCTTGACGATTTCGCCCGTGCGTTCCCCCCAAATCCGAAGCTGGACATCACCGTCTTTGGCTCGGCGTCCATTCAACTTTTCATTGATGAAACGTTCTTGAGTGCGGACATAGACCTGTTCGGCTCAGAGGAATCCTACGAGCTCCTCCTCGCTTTTGTGGACGCTCAAGGCCTGACCAAAGAAAAGGCTGCCTTTTACATCCAAGTCTGCGACCCATATGCTTTCAAAAGCACGGCGGACTGGCCCTCTCGCGCCATCGAAGTCGAACGTCACGGACATCTGTTTCGCATTGTGCATCCCTGGGATGTCCTTGTGAGCAAACTTCAGCGCCTTGAAGAAAAGGATGTGGAAGCCTTCAGGCTCGTCCTCGCCAAAACCGGCCATCCGACGGAGCAGGAATTCATCCGTCATCTGCAAAAGGCCGTGGATCTTTATCGACCGAAATTCGACGAGGAAACTGCGCGTGGCGACATGTTTGCCAACACGAGCGAAATTTGGAGAATCTTGTGGAACAGGGAAATTGACGTTCGCGCCGAGATTATCCGACCGGCGTTGGCGCGGGCCGTTCACGATTATGAGCCGCCCGATCCCAATCTCAAAACTCGCCTCGCAAACTTGAAATTGCCGGAAAAGAAATGAGTTTCAGCTCCGTCGGTAAATGGGGCGGGCCACGGTCATGGCCGGGACGCGCCGACCGCGGATTTCTATGCCAACAGCCGTGTTGGCCGGTGAAAACTCCGGCGCGACAAATCCCAATCCGATGCCAATACCCAGTGAGGGACTTTGCGTGCCGCTGGTCACGCGCCCGATCGGCTCCGCATTCAAAAATGTGGCAGAGGCGTCCCGCCTTGGTTGCTTTTCCTCACTCGGCGGCGAGGCGCCGTTGCCACTTTTCAATTCACTACCGCCGACGGCGCTCCAGATGGAATATCCAGGACGGGGCGGAGCGCCGCGCTCGGCCATTTTGAAAGCGGCCAGCTTGCGAGTGGTGCCTTCCGCCTTTTGCCGCGCCAGCGCCGCGCGGCCCACGAAGTCTCCCTTGCCCAGCGCCACGAAGTGGCCCAAACCCGCCTGCAGCGGAGTCGTATCCTCGTCCAATTCATGACCATAAAGTGGATAGCACACCTCCGTGCGCAAGGTGTCGCGCGCGCCCAACCCGGCCGGTTTGAGGCCGGCTGCCTGGCCTGTCTCCAGCAGCTTGTCCCAAAGAGCCTCAATGATATCCGCCTCGGCCACGATTTCAAATCCGTCCTCTCCCGTATAGCCGGTGCGTGAGACCAGGACCATGCGTCCGGCAAAGTTGAAACGGGCGATCTCATTCTTCTGCAAGGCCGCCGCCGTTTGCGCGCTGGCGGGAAAACAATGGTCCAGGAAGCCTGCCACCTTGGGCCCTTGCACGGCCACCGCCGCCAGTTCCTCCGATCGGTTCTTCAATTCGACCTCGCCGCCGCCCGGAAAGGCCGTCAAATGACTTTTGAGCCAGGTAAAATCCGCCTCGGTGCGCGAAGCATTGACCACCAAAAGATATTCCTCCTGGCCAATGCGATAGATATAAAGATCGTCGATAGCACCGCCGCGATCGTTGCAGAGGATGGTGTATTGCCCCTGGCCCGGCTGCAATTTGCGCGCGTCATTCGTCAGCGCGAAATTCAGGAAGTCCACCGCCCCGGCCCCGCGCGCGGAAATCTCCCCCATGTGGGAGATATCAAAAAGGCCGGCGGCGGAGCGCACGGCCAGATGTTCCTCAATGATGCCCGAATAACATAGCGGCATTTCCCAGCCGCCAAATTCCACCAGGTGCGCGCCGAGTTTTTGGTGCGCCGCGAACAGAGGAGTTCTTTTCAACATGCGGTTGAGGTTAAGCCGTCGCGGCCATTGGTCAAGGGAAAGGCTGAGGCCAAGTATGAAGGATGAAGGATGAAGGATGAAGTGGCTCGGTTTGCCTTGATTAGGTTCGTTGACCGAATTAATAAAGCATTTGATGAAATCAGTCACACTCCATTTTTTTATGGGAGGGATGGCCCTCTTTTTGGTTTGCGGGCTTGCGCCGGTTGCTTCGGCTCAAACCAGGACCTTTCGCGTCGTTTGCTACAATATTGAAGATGACATTACCAATCACAGTTTCAAGATCGACGCCACCACGCCCCTGCCGGGCTTGATTTTCCCATATTCCGGCGGATCGACCACGAACGGCGGTGTCCTGGAAGGCATTGGCGAAGAAGTCCTCGCCGATGGCGTCGCTCAGCCGATTGATATTCTGGCGTTGGAAGAAACCAGCAGCAACCCGCAGACCGTCGCCCCAATCGTCGCGGGCTTGAATGCTTTTTACAGCGTCACGAATCCGTTGGCCTCCAATATGTACGCCATGAGCACCTACCAGGCCACCAATAGCGGCGGCACCAACGACGGCAATGGACCCAATGCCCTGGTCTATAACACTTTTACGGTGCAGCTTCTGGCTTCGGTTCCGGTGGACCCGCCCGGCGGCGCCGCTAATTTGGGCGCCACTTATGGCGAGTATCGAGAGGTGATGCGGTACGAGTTCGCCCCTGCCGGCGTGACGCCTGCGGCTTCCAATGAGTTTTACATTTACGTGAGCCACTACAAATCAGGCACGACTTCCACCGACATGACCGACCGCAACGGCGAGGCCCAGATCATCCGCAATGACGAGGCGAACAATCTACCGGCCAGCGCACGAGTGATTTACGTGGGTGATTACAACGTCGATACAAGTGGCGAAGCGGGTTATCAGACCATCCTCGCCGCCACTTCGCCCGGCGGTGTGGCGCAGGGGCAGGGCATCGATCCGCTGAACGTGTCGGGCTCGACCACCATTGATTGGGAAAGCGCCACAACCAACAAATCCATTTTGGTCATGTTAACCGAAGAGGACTACGAACTGCGCTACCGGGATGATTTGCAGATTATGACCAGCAATGTTTACTACGGTGTGCCGGGCGGGTTGAGTTTGGCGACCAACACCTACCATGCCTTTGGCAATAATGGTTCGCTTACCTACGGCGCTTCCGTCACGGCCAGCACCAACACCGCGCTGGCCAGTGATCTGGAGGAGGGCGCGCCGCTCAGCGCGGCCATGATTTACCTGGACCTGACCAACGCTAGCGATCACCTGCCAGTCGTGGCTGATTACACCATCCCTGTGAGCGTGCCGCCGGTGAAACTGGGCGGCGGCGTCCTGTCCGCGACCAATGGGTTCAAGTTTGCCCTGAGCAACGCGGATGGAAGCGCCGTCACGTCCGGCGAGGAATCGCGCATTGGCTTTTACGCGACCACCAACCTCGCGCTGGCGTTGAGCAACTGGACGCCTTTGAGCAATTCGGTCCTGCTCACCAACGGCGTTCTGCAAGTCAACGACAGCAACAGCTTGGTTTATCCGCAGAGGTATTATCGCGCGGTCGAACGGCCGTAGAAATGTCCGACGACTGCCCGCTCAAACCAAACTTTCCAGAATCGCCGGGATGCGCTCCAGGCTCCGGTTGAGGCTGGCGCGGGTGATGGATGTTTCGGCGTCGGTTTGATGGCCGAACAGAATCTTCCAACCCTCCGATTCAAGCCAACTGTCGAAGACCACTTCGGCCTTGTTGCCACTGTCGCCGATCTTGGTGTGGCGCACCAGCAGGTCGGCCACGTGAACGGCGGCGGTGACCTGGGTTTGCAGGCGCGCCTGCTCCGGATGGTGATGGAATTGCACAATTTCCACGAAGACCTCCGGCAGTCGCTGCTTGCGCAGATACATCGTCCCCAATTCCGCGTGGTCCACGCCCAACACTTCCCTTTCGCATTGGAGGAGATCACCGGTCATTTCAGCGCGGTTATGATAGATTTCGTTAAAATGGACCGGGAAAGCCGAGGCCATCACGATCTTGCCCACGTCATGGATGAGTCCGGCCACGTAATCGATTTCATCATCCTGATTTTGCAGCAGATCCGTGATTTCGCGTGTCATCAAGGCGACAGCGATGCAGTGGCGCCAGAATTGACGCCACGGAAAATGGCGTCCTTCGGCCAGGCGTTGAAAATCCTCGATGATGGGGGTGACCATGGCCAGTTGGCGGATTTGGCGCACGCCGAGGTAAAAAACGGCTTCCTCGATATTCTTGACTGGTTTGGCCATGCCGTAATAAACGGAGTTGACCAACCGCAGCAGGCGGGCGGTCAAACTGGGGTCGCGGCGGATGATTTCGGCGATTTGAGAAGTGTAACGCTGGTCGGCGCCCAGCAATTCGCGCAACGCGCTATCGATGCTGCCTAAAGAAGGGAGACAGGCGCAACCGCTTAAGCGTGCGTCAATATGCGTGCGGTCCAATCGTTCACAAGCAACGGGAGGAGCCGAAATTTCAAAGCTCATTCTCTCATTACATCGGATGAACCGGCTGAAAGTTAAGTTGTTTTCTGCTAAAGTTCCGCCGCCAACAAGTCGATAGGCAAGGAAGAAAACGAGTATTCATGTTTGGACGCATTCACCAATTGCTACCGGCGGTCGTGGGATTCCTGGGGGTCGCCACCGCGTGGGCGGATGCGGGCTATTTGCCGCAGGCCGGGCCTATGGCTTTGCGTTTTCGCGTTCCACCTGCGCCCGTCGCAGAACACCCCCACGCTCCGCCCGCTCCAACTCCGCCTCCGCCCGCGCCCATTGCGCTGCCCTCGCCCTCCATGCTCTCTGCACCGCCGGAGACCACCAACGCCGCGCCGACCATGATTTTCAAGCCCGCGCCCATGACCAACGCGCCCGCGCTGGAATTCGAAGCGAGGGAACCCATTTCCGGCCCCGGGCCAACAGCCGCACAGGACGGTGTTATTTCTCCTCAAATGCTGATCAAATACTTTACAACCCCGACCAACTCCTCCACCAATGCAGCCGTCAGGGGAGTAGTCTCGCCGATTGGCTTTACCCCGCCGCCAGTCACACCACCCGTCCCAACCCCGCCAACCGTGAGCAACGGCAAACCTTCGACCCCGCCGTGATTCCAATCCGCCAATCTTTGTTCGTCTTGCTGGCTTCTGTTTTGGGCGCCGCAGCCCAATCCAACGTGGTGACCAATGTGGTGATGGAATCCAACATGATGGTCGCCCCGGACCTGGGGGGCATCACCAGTTCCAATTTGGTGCAGGCCACCCACAGCACTAACGCGGAAGAGGAGGCGGTCCGTTTTCAGTTGCAGATGGACCTGGCCATCCAGCAGAGGCACGACAAAAATCCCACTCTGGCGGCCCAAACATTGATCAACATCCTGCAAGACAATGCCGGGCCTGAGTTCAAACGCAAGGCCTTGTTTGAGCTGGCGCTGGCCGAGCAGGACAAAAACGATTTCGTCAAGGCCCAGCAAGTCTATTCCCAATACATGCAACGCTACCCCGAAGACCCCAGCGCGCCTGAGGTTTTGCTCCGGCAAGGATTGCTGTTCCGCCAGATGGGCGTCAACACTCTCGCCATCTCCAAATTTTACTCCGTCATGTCCACCGCTCTAAGACTCCGGCTCGATAAATTCGAATATTACAAGAATCTGGTGCTCCAGGCGCAGTCGGAAATCGCCGACACCTATTACCTTCAGGGGCAGTTCCACGAGTCGGCCGATTTCTACACCCGCCTGCTCAAAGCGGACAGCCCGTCGCTCAACAAACAGCAAATCGAGTTCAAACTAATCCGTTCGCTATCCTATCTGACCAACCAGGACGAAACCCTGGAAACCATTAACCGCTCGCAAAAATTCCTGGACAGCTTCCCCAATGATTCCGACGTGCCCGAAGTCCGCTTCATTCTGGCCAGCTCCTATAAAACAGTGGGGCGCAACTCGGACGCTTTGAAACAAGTGTTGTTGCTCTTGCAATCGCAGCAGGAGAACGCCAAGGGCAATCCGGAGCTGTGGGTTTACTGGCAGCGCCGCGCCGGAAATGAAATCGCGAATCAGCTTTACAAAGAAGCCGATTACCTGGACGCTCTGCAAATCTATCAGAGCCTCGCCGCGCTGGACACCACCCCCGCGTGGCAGGCCCCGGCTTTGTATCAGGTTGGCCTGGTCTATGAGCAATTGCAGCAATGGCAGAGGGCCTCCGACACTTACAGCCAGATCACGGCTCGCCGCACTGAGCTGACCGGCACCAATGCCCCGCCCAGCCTCTCCTCGCTTTGCGAAATGGCCCAATGGCGCAAAGATTACATCGCCTGGCTTCAGAAAGCCCGCGGCGCCGAGTTGGAATTTCAACACAGCAACCTTTACAAACCGCCCTCCACCAACACCACCGCCGCCCGATGAAACCGCCCCAGGACATGATCCAATGTTTGAACGAGCATATTCGCCTCTGCCAGGAACTCCTGGAGGCGACCGAACAGGAGGGCCAGGCCCTGCGCCGTCCGGGCAAACCTTCCCTGCTTGAGTTTTATGAGCGGAAAAAAAACTTGCTTCCGCGCTACAATCAGTCACTAGATGGATTGCGGAAGCATCGTGTGGACTGGCAGAAGCTGAGCTTGGACGAACGGGCGCGCCGGCCGGCAGTGGGCATGTTGCTGCGCAAGAATCAGGACTTGACGATGAAAATCATCGTCCTGGACCGCGAGAATGAGCAGGCTCTTCTGCGTCGCGGCCTGGTTCCACCGCGCCAACTGCCCTCGGTCAACCGTCAGCGCCCTCATTTCGTGGTTGATTTATACCGCCGCCAGGGTGTTTCATGATGCGATGCATCGATGCCAATTGAGAAAATTATTGTCCTGGAAGACGACTTGATCGTCCGCCGAAATCTGGAGCAACTGCTGCGCCAGCAGCGCTACGACGTGGCTGCCACCGATACGATTGCCGGCGCCCGCGAATTGATGGCCAAGGATTCCTTTGACCTCCTGTTTTTGGATCTTCGGCTGCCCGATGGCGAAGGCACGGATTTGCTGCGCGAATTGCAGGCGCAGGCGGAAAAACCGCTGGTCGTCATGATCACCGGCTTCGGCTCCGTGGAATCGGCCGTGGAGTGCATGCGCAATGGGGCTTTCGATTACATGCTCAAGCCCTTTTCCTCGGACCAATTGCAGGTCACCCTCAAGAAGGCCGAGAATTTCGATCAACTGGTCAAGGTCAACGCCTATTTCAGCAACGCGGAGGAGGACGAAACGGGTTATGAACTCCAAGGTAACAGCCCGGCCATGGAGAACCTGCGGCAATTGATCCGCAAGGTGGCTCGCACCCAGGCCACCGTGCTTATCGCCGGGGAAAGCGGCACCGGCAAGGAACTGGTCGCCCGCGCTCTCTACCGCCAAAGCCCGCGCCACAACAAGCCATTCATCAAGGTCAATTGCGCGGCCATTCCCGAAAACCTCATCGAAAGCGAATTTTTCGGCCACGAAAAAGGCTCCTTCACCGGCGCGTTCACCAAGCGCGAAGGCCGTTTTGAACTGGCTCACAGCGGCACCATCTTGCTGGACGAAGTGAGCGAAATTTCCCCGCAAGTGCAGGCCAAGCTGTTGCGCGTTTTGCAGGAGCGCGAATTGGAGCGCGTGGGCGGCAACCGGACCATCAAAGTGGATGTCCGCGTCCTGGCCACCACCAACCGGCACTTGGAAGAGAGCGTCCAACGCAAGGAATTTCGCCAGGACCTTTTTTTCCGCCTCAATGTCGTTCCCATTCAGGTTCCGCCTTTGCGGGAGCACAAGGAAGACGTGCCGTTTTTGGCGCGGCAATTCATGCCCCGCTTCGCCCGCAAACACGGCGTGCGCGTGCGCGGCTTTTCCGATGATTGCCTGGCCGCGTTGCAGGCGCACCGCTGGCCGGGCAATGTGCGCGAACTGCAAAACGTCATTGAACGCGCCGTCATTTTGTGCGGCGACGCAGGCCAGTTGGAACCGGAGCACCTTGGGTTTTCCCCGCAAACCGTCCCCGGCCCGCTCGGCGCGCCCGAAATTCCGATGCTGCTCCCGGCCGCATCCGCGCTCGCCGCTCATGCGGACACCGGGCCGATTTCCCTCTTCGAACTGGAAAAAAGGCACATCCTGTCTGTCATGGAAAAGACACCCAGCCGCACGGCGGCGGCCAAAGTTTTGGGCATCAGCATCCGCACCTTGCGCAACAAGTTGAGGGATTACGGAGTCCAGAACAAGGATGACGAGGAAGCCGGGGACACGACGGAGCCGGAGCCGGGCTGACCCGGAGAGGATGCCGATTTTGAACAGAAGCAAACGAAGGCAACGAAAAAGGAAGGCACATGGCAACGAGCCTCGGAATCGCATAGCTCTACTTCGTTTCCTTTGTTTGCTTCTGTCGCAACTCCGACAAATCCTCTGTAAACAAAATTTTGCGCTTCTTGCGCCTTTTCGCGGCTAGCTTCTTTTCTTAATCAGGAACAGAAATTCCTTGTTGGGCGCGCCGGCGTCGGTCACCCATTTGTGGGTCCAACGCATCGCGGCCATGACGTTTTTGCGGTGGTCCAGTTCGACCACTTCCACCAGTTGTCCGACGGAGTGGATGACCTCGTTCAATTCATCCGCCGTCGCGCGCCCGCCGGAACTGTAGGAGAGGATGATGTGCCTGGCGCCGGCGGTTTGCAGCAGCCGTTCGATTGCTTCCACAGCCACAAATCGCCCCGCATCGCTTTTCCGAAATTCCTCAAAGACGGAACCGGCCCGCGTGTCCGAAGTGTCGGCGCGCCGCCTGGCTTTGCCAAACAGCACCGGATTGTCAAATAAACAAATCGAAGTCCAAACGTGATAATAGGCCGCATAACGCACGCGCGAGGGCGGCATCTTTTCGTTGTTCGAGCCGTAAGGCGGATCGAAATAGGCCAGGTCGGCTTCGACTGTGGGCAGCAGGTCAAAAATGTCGGATTGATAAACGGCGTGTGGCTCCAGGGCAGGAATGAGCCGGGGAACTTTGAGATGCAGCCGGTTGTAGGAGCGCGGCGACCAATGATGGAGATAGGACGCGAAATGGCCGAGCGTGCTGTCCACGCTGTCAAGCGCAAGAATCAGGCTGGTCAGCAGCACCGCCTTTTCGATTTGGGAAAGCGGTAGACGTTCAAGCTCCTCCCGCACGGCATCGAGCCGCCGCGTGTTATGTATTTGCCACGGTTTTTTAAGTTGGTCCCGGCCCACCGAAGAACCGCCGTTGGCTTCGCCGCCGTAATGTTCCGTAAACCAGCCGTCGCGTCCCGGCAGCGCATTGAGATGATCGACGAGCGGCTCATAATGACTTTCCGGATGCGGATTGAGCAGGTAACACGTTCCGAAGATTTTTGACCATGCGGAGACGTCATTGGCTATCACGCGATAACCGGATCGGGCCAGGGCTTGGGCCACCCGCGTGGTGCCGGCAAAGCCATCGAGGACCGTTTTGGGATTTACCTTGCGAACCAGTTCCAGGATGCACGGCAGCAATCTGAGTTTTGACCCGGCGTACTTGACGCCTTCCGTTGTGACGGCCTCCTTGCCTAAAAAAATATGGCTCATAGGTGGGATTAGGTAGGATTAGGTGGGATTAGGTGGGATTTGGTCGGATCAAGGCCGGATTGAAGCCGGATGAGCGGCAGAGTGGAAGAGGCGCAGGCGGAAGCGTTGGCCGCTGCCACTTGGGTTCCGACGATCGCTACCATGGCCCTCATTTCCTGAATTTTTTCAATGTTCATGCAAATCATATTACCAGAAGCCCCCAAAAACAGAAAACCTACGGTAGGTTTTTCGGCACGATTTTTTTTGGAGCCTTCCAAAATCTGCAAGATGCTGCCGGACAAAGACATGCAAACGACGAAAACCATCAAAACGTGAAAAAGTGCAAAATAAAGTACTTTTTTTCCGCGCCCAACCCCCTGTTTTCCTGCCAAAACGACCCAAAAGAGGCCCTTTTTCGCTGTCAGTACGTTTTTTTGAAGGCGACCCAGGGTCGGTTATACATTGATGGCGAGTAACTTGCAAAAGTTTCTGAAACCGCGCCTTTTCGGAAAGAACTTATCGGTGGCTGTGCCCCCAAGCGCGAGGATTTCAACGCACAGTCGCAAGGACGCGATGACTCAATGACGCAGCGCGGCAAGCCGCAACCGGAGCCTGATAACGCTGGACTTGCGCAGAGGCGCAGAGTCCGCAGTGAGGAACTTTTCTTCTTGTTCTTTTCTCTGCGATCTCTGCGCCTCTGCGCGAGAAACGAATTGCATGTTTACGACCAAGAAAAGTGAACAAGGTTGCTAAAAAACAAAAGTCGGAATAATTTACAGCTCATGGTTGTCGAAGAGTTGAACAAAACAACACAATCGTGAAACTTGAAAAACTCATTGAAGTCTGTTTTCTTTTTCTGTTAGCCGCGTTATCGGCTCAGGCTCAAGGCACGTTCCAAAACCTTAATTTTGAACAAGCTAATCCAATCTCCGTTTTTGATCCCGCCGATCCATACTTGGTCACGGTTGCAAGCGCATTGCCCTTCTGGAGCGTTTATTATGGAAATGTCCAACAGACAGAAATGATTTACAACGGGGTTTCCACAGGCGCTACGGCGGTAACGCTCGTGGGTTCCGGTGATCAATACGCTGCTCCAATTGATGGAAAATACAGCGTCCTTATACAAGGCATTGTCCCTGGCACGACGGCCTCCATAAGCCAGACTGGCCTGGTACCATCTGGCACGCAGTCTCTACTGTTCGAGGCAGCGGATCCTTTGACTGCGGTGCAAGGTCCTTTGGAAGTTTACTTGGGAACCCAAACCATTCCATTTTTTGCCGTTGGGACAGGTCCAAATTACACCCTATATGGAGCCAACATTTCAGCATGGGCCGGCCAGACGGAGGAACTCACATTTTTGGCACCCGGTGGCACCTACAACAATTGGGAAATCGACGAGATCACCTTTTCCCCAAACCCCGTGCCTGAACCAAGCACGCTGGCGCTCATGCTTGCGGCCGTCGGAGCTTATGGAGTCCGCCGCTGGCGCGCAAAGGAGTCAGTCAAAGTCGCCAAACGATAGTCTTCATCCGCCCTGGCAAATCTTCACCAATCGCCGTCCACCAAAAGAGAGACGGCGTTGCGGGCCAGGTCGTCGGCCAGCAGCGGGATGGCTTGGCGCTCGGCGCTGCTTTGATCGTTGCCGATGCGGATGTAGGTTTGCCCGAGCACTTGCTTGTTGAGGTTGGTCTTGCCTGTGTTGACGTTGATGGCCACCACGTGCGCCTCCAATGCCAGGGTGTACTCTTGCGGCGTGAGCACGTCGTTGGTGGTGTAGCTCAATCCGCTGCGGGTAAAGCGCATGATTTCGCCCGTGACCATAATATCGCCGTGGCCGAAAGTTTCCAGGCGGAAGGAGCCGTCCTGCTGCAATTGTTTGCGCAGGGAATTGGCCAGGTATTCGGTGATGCGCGGTTCCTTGGTTTTGTTGACAAAAGCGCGCACCTCCACCGTGCGGCTGCCCGCGGGAAGGCCGTTGGTGGGGCCTAATTTGTAACCCGCGCAACCCGCCAAAAAGGCCGCCAGACAAAATAATAACAGCGGGCGCATGGCTTCTCCTATTTCGGCGGCGGTTGCCCTGGCGGCGCGGGCTGGGCCGGCGTCGCGGGCTGCGGCGTGCGGTTTTGGATGAGTTCGATGCGGTGGAGCGCCTGCTTGGCCAGGGGCGAACTGGGGTTTTTCCTCCGCGCTTCGTTGTAATAAATCAACGCGCCCAGCCACTGTTTGTGCTTCTCGTAATATTCCGCCACTTTGAAATTGCCCTCCGACTCCACCGTGTTCAACTGGCCAATGATGCGTTGGGCATCGGCCACGCGCGGGTCGTTGGGAAAGAGGGCCATGAAATCCGTGAAAGCCGAGATGGCCTGGCCGGCCACGCTTTGATCGTATTCGGCCCGGTGGGCCTGTTTGTTGTAAGCCAGGGCCGCTTTGTAGAGCGCCTCCACCGCCACGGCCGGCTGTTCGCTGTAACGGTCAGCCGCCAATTCGTAAGCCTGCACCGCCAGCGGATAATCCTTCTCCTTCTCCCGCGCCGCGCCGATATTCATTTGCGAGGGCGGCCCCAGTTCCCCGTAAGGGCCATAGCTCACAATCTTGGCGAACATTTCGGAGGTCAAATCCATCGAAGGGAAGAAGGGAACGCGTCCCCAGAGCTTCCTCCATTGGCCGTGGAGGAAACGCAGAGCGATGACGTATTGGCGATGTTGCGCGTCCTTGGTGTCCTCGGCCGTGAGATATTTGGCGTATTTATCCAGAAAAGTCTGATAGGCATCGAAGGCTTTTTCATCCATTTTGCGCGCCTCATAACAGCGGCCAATGAGGTATTGGGCCTTGTGGGGATAATCCGAAAGCGGCCAGACGGCGATGACGCGCTGGGCGGCCTTGAGGGCAAGTTTATACTCTTTCTTGTCGAACGCCTGTTGCGCCACCTCCAACTGATCCTTGGCCCGCAACTTGCGCCAATCCCCCTTTTTGCCGGGCACCTCGTAAGTCCACCCTTCGCCTTGGCGATAAATCAACGGCGCGGGCGCGCGAAATGGCAGCGCCACCAGGAGCAGCAAAACCAGACCCAGCTT
>Ga0302325_10013868_pt1 | contig 17165 bp, 15 predicted proteins | sample Palsa_T0_2_FD_201948 | JGI IMG/M metagenome (GOLD analysis project Ga0302325, IMG submission 201948) | Peat permafrost microbial communities from Stordalen Mire near Abisko, Sweden - Palsa_T0_2 | ecosystem: Environmental > Terrestrial > Soil > Palsa > Peat permafrost | place: Sweden: Abisko... | reverse complement strand
CGACGACACAAGAACCTGACGCGATTGCTCGAGGCGCTCGCCCTGATTCCGGTCGAGCGACGCCCGCTGCTCGTCCTGACCGGTTATTCCACTCGGTACGAGCTTCAGCTACGAAAGACGATGACCGAGCTTCGGCTCGGAGCCGATGTCCGGTTCAGCGGGTGGGTGCCGAACGAGGATCTCGATGGCCTCTATCGCCTGGCGACCTGTCTTGTCTTCCCGTCGCTGTACGAGGGGTTCGGGCTGCCGGTCATCGAGGCAATGGCGCGGGGTCTGCCGGTTGCATGTGCCGACCGATCCTCGCTTCCCGAGCTGGCTGGCGGGGTTGCCCTCCTCTTCGACCCGGAGCGACCAGCCGCGATCGCCGGAGCGATCGAGAGGCTACTGAGCGACCCACAACTCGCAGATCGGATGCGTGAGCGTGGCATCGCTCGCGCGGCGGAGTTCACGTGGGAGGAGTGCGCGCGAGCGACGATCGTAAGCTACGAGCGCGTGCTCGGTCGACAGTAGACCAGCAGGAGCCCTGAGGCATTGTGCTCGCGGTCCTCTCGAACTCGAGGGCTGACTCGCCAACAAGGGTGCATCGCCACCGTAGGCATCCCGCGAAGGTGTCTCGATCCCGTCGTTCTCTCATCCGCTCGATGGGCGGCGGTACGCGGCGGCCACCACGTCGAGTGAGCCAGCGAGCGCGAGTTCGGTGCGATTGCGTTCGAACCACGTGACGGTAGATTGGCGCAGCCGGTCGCCGGCCTCGTACACGCGCAGGATCGCGGCAGCGAGTTCGGACGCCGAGGCGGATGGGGCGACCGCTCCGTTGACGCCCTCGGCAACGAGTTCGAGCGCGGCGTTGTCGTCGCCCTCGACGATGATCGACGGTGTGCCGTGCGCGGCCGCCTCGACGACAACGAGCCCGTAGCCCTCGCGGCTGGACGGCAGAACGAGACAGAGCGCGGAGGCGAGCACTTCCTCGATCCGGTCCTGAGCAACGAAGCCCGGGAGATCGACCGCCTCCCCAAGACCGAGTTCCGCGACGAGGCCCAACAGCTCGGCTCGCTCGGGGCCGTCACCGAAGATCACGCTTCGCGCGGCAGGAACCGTCCGGCGAACGTACTGAAGGGCTCGGAGGAGCGCCGGGATGCGCTTCTCGCGGACGTGGCGCCCGAGATACACGAGGACCGGGGGGGTAGCGGCGGGAACCATCCTCTTGGCAGACCCGGTGTACTGACCGCGGAGCACCGTCAGTTCACCGCGCAGTCCGGCCGCGCGCAGCCGCCGTTCGTACAGCCGCGAGAAACAGAACGCGCGCTGGGGGACGTGGACGCAGAGCTGCTGGACTTGCCAACCCGCCCGACCCGCGACAGGTCCCAGATACTCGCGCCAGTAGGCTCGCGTCCAGAACTCGTGCCAGTCGACGATGAGCCGGAAGCGCCCGACCGGGAGGAGCGCAGCCGCGGCGAGGACCGAGAAATACGGAAACGACGCCATGTGCACGACGTCGTACCGGTCCCGTCGCCGCGCGAGATGCGCAAGCACGCCGAGCCCGAAACGAAGGGGCGGCAGAATACGCCGCCGATCATTTGCATAGAGACCCATCCGGGGCCCGACCGCGACCACGCGGACTCCCGCGACGCCCGCGTCTTTTCCTTCCGGCCACTGCCGAAGTGTCAAATAGTCGACCTCGTGCCCGTCGGCGGCGAGCCGCTCAGCCAGGTTTCGGTACCAACGCTCGGCGCCTCCGACGGTGTGTGGATAGATGCAGTCGTAGACGATGCAGATCCGCACATGGGAAGCCTAGCCGCGACTCCGACGCGTACCCGGCTGCGCGTGCTACTCCATTTGTTGAGCTCGTGCAAGAATTTCTCTCAAAATCCTGCTTCACGTGATACCCGCGCAGTGCGATCCGCGAGGCAAGGATGGCTCCCGGTGTCGGTTGTGACCTTTGCTTGAACGATGTCCACAATTTGGCGAAATCCTTTAACACGAGCGCGATCGCCGAGGTACGAGTGGTCTTCACGCTGAGCGTGCCGAGTCTTGTCTCGGATCGCGCCTCCGATGAGCCTGTCATTCCATGACAGAGGGCACCAACCGCGGTTTCTCTGAGGCGTGGTGACCCGTTCGGCAACCGAGCAGTTTGAACAGCTGACCGTCGCGAGGCGACGAGTCTCGGTCGTAATCCCATGCTTGAACGAGGCCGGGAATATCGAGGAATGCATCGCACGTGCCCGCAGCGCGCTCGCGAATCTCGCCAGTGAGGTGATCGTCGTCGACAATGGCTCGGATGACGCGAGCGCCGCGCTCGCCCGCGCCGCGGGCGCCACCGTGGTCCTGGAGCCCAGGCGTGGCTACGGTCAGGCTTGCCTTTCGGGTTTCGAGGCGTCCTCGGGCGAGTACATCGTGATGATCGATGCAGACCTCACCTACGACTTCGACGAAATCCCGCGCTTTGTCACCGAACTCGACAGGGGTGCTCAGCTCGTAATGGGCAATCGCATGGAGCACATCGAGTCAGGAGCGATGTCCCGCATGAGCCGGATCGGCAACCCGATCCTGAGCGGGTTCCTCAAGCTGGTCCACGGCTCGCGGGTACGGGATGCACACTGCGGGTTGCGAGCGCTGCGCCGGGATGCGTTACCGGCGCTCGACCTCCACGCGACCGGAATGGAGTTCGCCTCCGAGATGGTCATTCGCGCGGCCAAGATCAACCTCGACGTTCGCGAGCTTCCGGTTGAGTTGCACAGGCGGCGCGGCGAGTCGAAGCTCCTGCCTTTTCGGGACGGCTGGCGCCACCTGCGACTGATCCTCATCCATAGTCCGACCGCGCTCTTCATCGTCCCGGGCGCTGCGATGGTGGGACTCGGAGCGGCGATGGAGCTCACGGTCTTCGCACACCTGAGCCTCTTCGGCCGCTCCTGGTTCCTGCACACGCTGATCGCGGGTTGCGCGCTTGTCATCGTCGGCGTGCAGGTCATCGGTCTCGGGCTCTGCGGCAGGGCTTACGCCGTCTTTGTGCTGGGTGAACGTGACGCCTGGTTCGAGGCCGTAGGGCGACGCGTCGGGCTCGAGCAAGCGCTCCTCCTTGCACTCGTCGTTGTGCTCTCCGGGCTGGCGCTCGGCGGGGTCGTCGTCGCCGAATGGGTCGCACACGGCTTCGGTTCGCTCGGGGAGGAGCGCGTCGCGATCGTCGCGATGACGCTCGTGGTCACCGGGATCCAGCTCTTCTTCACCTCATTTCTCATCTCTCTGCTCGGACAGCGACGTCAGGGTTGACTCGCCGGCCGCGCCCGAGCGGTACTGAGCGATCCCGTTCCGGGCCGAGATTCGCGGGTGCGTCGGGGGACGTCGACAACGGCGAGGAGCTCGGGTTGGAAGGACCGCCGCCCCAGAGCCCGTGTCCAACAGCGCCGTACGGTCACCTGATAACGGGGACGGCTCAGGTCAGCTCGTCGCGGAGGGCGGAGCGGCTCGTGACCGGGCGGCCCATGACGAGCACGCGGTTGGAGTGGAGAGCCCGGTCAAGGCCATGTCGCCGCTCGGGACGTGAGCGCACGTGGCTTGCTGTTCGAGATGCGAGCTCGACCTTTGACCGGACCCCGCGCGGCGAGATCGCCTCAGTCGACCCTGGGCGCTTTCCGGCCCTCGCGTCGCCAAGCGCCGCTCGGAGCCCGATCCCCAGCTGAGGAGCGCCTTCACCGAGCCACACGATCAGTCCCCCGAACACCGCCCAAGCAACGCCCTTGTCCCCGAGTGTCAGCGACCCCCCGCCGCGGTTGACCCACAGCAGGAGAGGGACGAGCCAGGCCGCAGACAGCCGCTGACGTCGCAGCGCTAAGGGGAGAAAGACGGCGGCGAAGTAGTTGTCGTAGACATACGGCGTGGCGGTCAGCATCGCGCCAATCGCGTATGCGAGCCCGCCCGCGACATCGCCGCGGCGCACGCGGTTGAAACAGCGAGCGAGGGCCGCCAGCGTGAGCGCGGCCGCGATCCACCGACCACCGCTGAATGCCGCGGCGACCGAGTAGCCGACCTTGCCCTGGCCGGCGCTCACCGTGCTGAGGAAGTGCGGGTAGGCAGCTAGACCTTCAAAGCCGATCAGCGCCCAGGAGCCAAGCACGAGTCCGATCACGATCAAGGCCGAAGAGGCCGCCGAGCGGATGCCTCTCACCGTCGCTTCCCAGAAAAGCAGCGGCCACGCAATGAGCTTGAGTGTTACGGCAAGTCCCACGCCCGCCCGGGGCGAGCGCCAGGCGAGCGCAAGGAGAGCGAAGACCAAGAGCGATGCGTTCGCCACCTCGCAGCCGTGGAGCACAGGTGCGGAGCAGAGAGCCACGCCGAGTGCCCGCACGTCGCGAACTCCGAGCGACCAGAGACCGGCGACGACAAGCGCTGCGCTCGCGAGCGCCGCGATCCAGCATGCCACGCCGAGCGGCAAGAGCAGGAAGGGCGTGAGCGACTCGGCGTAGAACGGCGGATACACGTAGTACACCGGCGAGTGCGGGCCGTAGAGCGGGCGTCCGTGCACGAATTGCGAGGCCGCGGCGAGTCCGATTCGAAAGTCGAACGCAAGGATGCCTCGGCGCGAGTCCGACGCGAAAATGTCGAGGAGCAGCGCAGGGCCGACGGCGACCGGAAGCCAGGCGAGGCTACGGCGAGTTGCGAGCGCGAGAGAACGCGTGGACATCGACCAGAATTACCGTCCCCCGCAGCGCCCTCCTGCTTGGGGTCGCCCCGCATAAGAGGAGCCGGCCGTAGACGACAAGCGCCTGCCCGGCCGCGCAGGCGGCCTCCGACGCTTCATGATGGATTCACCACGATATGTGAGCGGCTCCTGGTGCTCGCGCGCTCTGGTCTGTCGGAGCGTCGGTCAGCAGGCCGTTTCGCTGTGCCCAGCGGCTTGCCTCCGTCCGGTTGGTGACGGCGAGCTTGCGGTAGATGTTGGAGAGATGGAACTTTACGGTCTTCTCGGTGACCCAAAGGAGGCGCGCCACGCGGCTGTTCGGGTACCCCTCCGCGACGAGCTTCAGGATTTCGCGCTCACGTCTGGTGAGAGTGCCGCCGGGGCCGCTCGGCTCGGTCTGTGCGCGAGCGTGGCCGGAGAGAAGGGCATGGGCAAGGTAGATCGAGGGTTCGAGGGCCTGGCCGACGGCGAGCGCGACGTCGTCTCGCTGGCCCGCCAGAGAGACCGCCGCGACGGCCCCGACTTCGAACGCTTCCTCAACGGCTCTCGTATCGGAGGTGTCGGTGAGGACGACCGCCTTGATCGCGGGCGCGACTGCAAGCGCCTCGCGGATGCTCTCGAGCCCAACCATGTTGCTGTCCCCGCCCGGGAGCGCGACGATGAACACGCCCGGTCGCTTGGTGCGGATCGTCTCGAGTGCCTCCTGCGGGGTCGAATGCTTGGCGATGGTGGCGACGTCGATGCTCTCGAGGACGCTTTCGAGGATCTCGAGCATCAGAGGGCGGGAATCGAGGAGAACTGCGGAGCGGCGGACGTCGAGAAGATTCCTCGCCGGGTGGGAAGCCGCGCGGTGTTCGTCAAGCATGGTGGCCATGTCGGGTCTCCTTCTGCTGGATCACCCACGCCGGGCGTTTTGCGCGGCGCTCGATCAAGGAAGAGCGAGCTGGCGCCCCTGGTGATACACGCTTTGAGAGGAGATCAGCACCGTTGCCCCGATGAGCGGGCCGGTTGACGGTGTGCGTCTGTCGCTGTCGAGGAGCTTCCGTCTCAGATGTCGAGGACGACCCCTATCTCGGGATCGATCGGACGATTCGAGCTCGCGAGCACGGCTGCGGCCGCCGCGCGCGGGTCGGCAAGGCCCCGGCGGGTCATCGTCGCTGCGATAGCGGCCACGAGCCGCGGGGCGGCAAACGACGTTCCGCTCCAACGCGCCCAGCCGCGGAAGTTCTGAGGAAGGCGTCCGGGGATCGGGGCGGCGTGTCCGGCTTCGTCGAAGTCAAGAAACGTGCTGAGCGCGTCGACGCCCGGCGCGGCCGCGTCGACCCACCAGCCGAAGTTCGAGAAAGTCGCGCGTTGCATCGTTTCGTCGACGGCCGCCACGGCGATCGCGCGCTTATGGGCCGCGGGCCAGAGCGGCCTGTGGGTCGAATCATTGCCCGCTGCAGCAACGACTACCGTGGTCGGCGCGACCTGCCGAAGCGCCTCCGCGAGTGCGAGCGGCGGGAGGTCATCGTGGCTGTAGCAGCCGAGCGAAAGGTTGATGATGTTTGCCTCGGCCGCGTGCTCGATGATCGCCTGCGCCACGACGAGTTCGGGGCCGTAGCCCTCGCTGTCGAGGACCTTTGCGATCTGGACCGTCGAATCGGGTGCACGCTCGAGTATCAGGCCGGCGATGAACGTACCGTGCCCGGCCTCGTCGTCCAGCCAGCCGTTCCGCGGACTCGTGTCGGTCTGCTCGAGCGCGTCGGGTGGCGCCATGACGTGAGCGTCGAGCCATGGATGGAGCTTCGGGGTGAACCCGGTATCGAGAAGCGCGATCTGCACCCCCGTCCCCTCGCCGGAGGAGAACTCGAACCGGTCGTCGGCCGCGGTCGGGAACCCCGCCGAACCGCCCTGGATGTAGGGCAGAGCCGCAAGCACATGGTGGGGTCCAATACGCACCGGCCTGTCGCCGCCGCGGACGCGCAGCCGGCCGACCAGCGGGGCGAGGGCCTCATTCGCCGGAATCCGGAACCGAAGCAGTCGCCGATCGAGCGGCGCTGGCACTGCGAGTTCCTCAGCGCCGAGTTCGCGAAGGTCGCTCTCGACGAGCGGCAGGTCGTCGCCTAGCAGGAGCAGTTCGTTGGGCACGTGGAGGTGGGGCCGCTCGCCGTGTGCCTCCTGGATGTCCTCCCGCTCGCGCAGCCGAGCGACGCGGTGCTCTTGGATCGAGGACCGCGAATCGGTCGACGAGGGTTCTCGCGCCGGCGCCATGCCGACCAATCGTACGGATGAGCCGCATCCGAGCGCGAATCAGAGCCTCCGGGTGCGTCAATGTATCGGCGCCCCACCCGGGCGCTTTACCCGGAGGCGCGATCGACACGATGGTCATCGGAGCCGTCGATGAGCGCGCTCTGTCTCCCGACCGACGCCCGAGGGCGGTGCGCGGCGGCGGCTCCTCGTCTACCGTCGGGTCCCGTGACACCCGAGCTGCCGGTCGTCGACCCGCACGAGAGCTCCCCGATCGCCCAGGCTGGGCGCGCGATCGAGCTCGCGGCCGGCTCGCCTCGCCGTGCCCGTGCCCTTGCCGAAAGCGCGCTCGAGAGCGCGCGGTCGACGAACGATCCGGAGGCCGCCGTCTTGGCGAACCGCGCGCTCGGTCTCGCGGCCCTGGAGCTGAAGGAGGGAGCAGCAGCGGTTGTCTATCTCCGCCGGGCAGTGAAAATTGCCGACAAGTCCCACCTCGATCTCCGCGCTGCCGAGGCGCGGATGACCCTGGGGCGCGCCCTCCTGCATGCAGGCGACTCGCGTGGTGCGTTTCGTGAAATCGAGCGCGCCGGCTCGTCGCTCTCGGGACTCGACGCGGCCCGGCTCCAGTTCCAGCGTGCGGTGGTTCTTCACCACCAGCATCGACTGGACGAGGCCCTTTCGGGGTACCGCGCGGCCCTCGTCGTCTTCCGTCGTGCAGGCGACCGACTCTGGGAAGCGCGTGCCCTCAACAACCGGGGGCTGATCCAGGCGGACCGCGGATCGCTGCGGGCCGCCGAGGCCGATCTTCTCGCGGCCGCACGTCTCTACTCGACGCTCGAGCTCGACGTCGCCCTCGCCGATGTCGAGCACAACCTCGGCTGGGTCGCGGCGCGGGGTGGCGAGGTGCCCGCGGCACTCGTCTGGTATGACCGCTCCCAGGAGCGGCGGCGCGCAAACGGCGTCCCGCTGGCCAACGGCCTCAGCGATCGCTGCGAGCTTCTCCTCTCGATCCGGCTCGTCGTCGAGGCGCGCGCGGCGGCCGAGCAAGCGGTCGAGGAGCTTGCGGCTGGCCGTATGGTGTCGGAGACCGCCGAGGCTCGCCTCATGCTCGCCGACGCCGCTCTGCTCGATGGCGATCTCGAGACGGCCCAGTTGCAGGCCGCGACGGCCTTCCGCAGCTTTGCGCGCCAGCGGCGGCCGCATTGGGCTGCACGTGCTCGCTACACGGCCCTTCGCGCCTCGCTGCTCGCCGAGGGAGCCTCGCCGGCGCGGCTGCGGGCAGCTCGGCGTGCCGCGAGCGCACTCGGACGCGCGGGTTGGGCAGCCGCCGCGCTCGACGCGGAGGTCCTCAGCGCACGCATCGCGCTCGACCTCGGAAGAGCGACCCTCGCGCGAGGCATCCTGGCTCGTGTCCGGGTGAGCGCGCGCGAGCCCGTCGACCTCCGCGTCCGCGACAAGCACGCGAGCGCCCTCCTTGCCCTCGCGGTCGGGAAGCGCCGCCAGGCATACACGGCTCTGCGAGCCGGTATTCGCCTGCTCGACGAGCACCGCGCCACACTCGGCGCAACCGAGCTCCGCGCGCAGGTGACAGGGCAGGGCGAGGAGCTCGCACGCCTTGGTCTGCGCCTGGCCGTCGAGGACTCCGATCCACCGGGCGTGCTCGCCTGGTCGGAGGCGTGGCGCGCGAGCGCACTTCGTCTTCGACCGGTTCGGCCCCCCGACAACGACGTGCTCGCCGCCGAGCTGACCGAACTTCGCCGCGTCGCATCGGCCGCTCAGGCCGAAGGGCTCGTGGGCGGCGACGCCCGCAGCTTGCGCCGTCGCCAGGCCGAGCTCGAGGAGTCGATTCGACGTCGTACGCGCCGTACCCCTGGAGGCACCGAGGTCGCGACGCGGCGGCGCTCGCTCGCCGAAGTCGAGCCACTGCTTCGCGAACACGCTCTCGTCGTGTACGTCGAACTCGACGGCGTCCTTCACGCCGTAACCGTCTCGGACGGCCAGACGCGTCTGCATGTGCTTCTGCGGGCTTCCGAGGCCTACGACGAGCTCGACGCGCTCCGATTCGCGCTTCGGCGTCTCGTGCGTGCCGCGACGTCGCCGGCATCGTGCGCGGCTGCGCAGGAGTCGGCCGCCTACGCGGCAGGCCGGCTCGACGCGGCGCTGCTTCGACCCCTCGAGACGGCGGTCGGCGACCGCGCACTGGTGATCGTCCCGAGCGGCAGGCTCCACGCGATGCCCTGGTCGATCGTTCCGAGCCTGGTCGGCCGTCCGGTCGCGGTCGCCCCCTCGGTGGCCGCCTGGGCGGGAGCCGAGGCTCGTCGGCTCGGCGCGGACGCTCGTCAGAGCCGCGTGGTCGCCGCGGCGGGCCCGGGGCTGCGCTTCGCTCGCGCCGAGGCGAGGTCGGTCGCGAGGCTCTACGGCGCTCCCGAGCCGCTCACCGGCTCGGCGGCCACGACGACGGCCGTGCTGAGCGCCCTCGAGGGGGCAGGCGTTGCACACCTGGCCGCGCACGGCACGTTCCGGGCCGACAATCCTCTCTTCTCGTCGATCAGCCTCGCGGACGGTCCCCTGACCGTCTACGACCTCGAGACGCTCGACAACGCTCCCTCGCTCTGCGTCCTCTCGGCCTGTGAGTCCGGTCTTTCTGAGGTTCGGGCCGGTGACGAGCTGATGGGACTGGCAGCAGCACTGCTCGCGCTCGGCGCGGCCACGATCGTCGCGAGTGTGGTTGCCGTGGCCGACGAGACGACCAGAGCGCTCATGACGGCCTTTCACCGTCACCTCGTCAGCGGGCGCCGACCTGCCGATGCGCTCGCGCGCTCCCAGGCCGCTGCGGGAGGAGCTGGCGCCGAGGGGCTGATCGAGCGCTCTGGATTCGTATGCTTTGGGGCGGGGTGAGCGGGCATGCCGGCGCTTGGCATTCCCGTGGGCTCTGGCCCGCTCCGACCTCCGGAGCCCGGCAACGCTTTTGGAAGGGGGAACGACACGCGGTGGAGTTGGCAGAACTCGTCCAGTCTGCGTCGGAGGGAGATCAGGCGGCGTGGAACGCGCTGGTCGAGAGGTTCAACGGCCTGCTCTGGGCAACCGCCCGCGCGCATCGTCTGAGCCCGAGCGACAGCGCCGAGGTCGTCCAGACGACCTGGCTCAGGCTCGTCGAGCACCTCGATCGAATTCGCGACCGCGATCGCCTCGGAGCGTGGCTCGCGACCACCGCCCGACGCGAATGTCTGAGGCTGATCCGGCACGGCTCACGCGAATTCGCCGCGAGCGACCTCGCCGAGCTCGACGGCCGAAGCGAAACACCGGTGGGAACGGCGATCCTCTTCGCGGAGCGCGACGAGGCGTTGTGGAGGGCGTTCTCGGCGTTGGGCGAGCGGTGCCAGGCCCTGCTGCGACTGCTGATCGCCGACGAGCCGCCGAGCTACGAGGAAATTTCGGCCGCCCTGGGGATGCCGATCGGGGCGATCGGGCCGACCCGGCAGCGCTGCCTCGAGCGGCTCCGCCGCGACCCCTCCCTCGCAGATCTCAGCCTTGGCAGCGGGGAGGCGCGATGAGCGACGCGACAGGCCCCGCGGCCCCTCTGACCTCCGACGAGGCTCTCCTCATCGCGTTGCGAAGGGTCGCGTCGCGCGTCGACCCCGTGCCCGATTCTCTCCTCCGCGCCGCCCGCGAGACGCTGACCTGGCGACGAGTGGACGCCGAGCTCGCCGAGCTCCTCTCGGACTCCGCGCTCGAGGACGCAAGGCCTGCGCTCGTCCGGGGCGACGGAGCCCCTCGCGCCGTCTGCTTCGAGGCGGGGGAGCTGACGATCGAGCTCGACGTTCTCCCCGACGGGCCGCGGCGGAAGCTGGTTGGGCAGCTCGTCCCGGCTGAGCCCGCCATCGTCGAGGTCCAGTCCGCCGAGCTCCGCACGACCGTCACCGCCGACAGCCACGGGCGATTCCACGCCGAGGGAATCTCGGCCGGAAGAATGCGGCTCCGCATCACCGCGCACGTTCCCGCCGGCCGTCCGATCGAGACGAGCTGGATCACGATCTGAGCGCCGGCAGCGACCGAGAGCCTTCCTCTGCCGCCGCGAACCCGACGGGCGGCCGGGGTCAGGTCGGGAGCACTCCTCGGCGATTCGGCGCGCATCTCATGCTCTGATCACACGGGCCGCGTGAAGCTCTCTTGGCCACGGGGGGCCCCTGCGATCGTCGGCGGGGCGGACCGACGCCGTCCCGCGCCGCACGGACGAGCTGCCCTTGTTGCCTGCCTGCGCGGCCTGCACCCGTGCCGTGACGCGGTGTACCCGGATGGCGCATGTGGCCGCTCGGCGCGTTCGCAGCCCCCGAATCGGACGCCGCCGAGGAGAACCCATGTGCGGAACGGCGCGACTGTTAACCCGATGGAGCCCCGGTATTAAGCACATGTTAACCGGGCAGCACGCGGCCTTCTGGGACCCGGACCACTCGCTCGAGGGCGAGTAGCATTGCGTCGATGCGGGCCGCTCGCGCATTTGCCGGGGGCTCCCGTGTGCAACGACGTCCGATCCGGCGCGGTAGCGGGACGCGGGTGTCGGGTCTTGCGACTGCGGCTCGCGCGGGCGCCTGAAACACGTCCGTGCCCGTCGCGATCGTCACCGGTTCGGGGGGCCTCGTCGGCTCCGAGTCGGTCGCTCACTTCGTCGAGGCGGGCTACGACGTCGTCGGCCTCGACAACGACATGCGCGCGACCTTCTTTGGCGAATCGGCATCAACGAGCGCGCAGACGGCGCGGCTCGAGCGTGCCTATCCGTCAGAGTTCCAGCACGTCGATCTCGACATCCGGGCCGCGGAGGCGATCGACGACCTGTTCGCGAGCCACGCGCGCCGGCTCGAGCTCGTCATCCATGCCGCCGCACAACCCTCCCACGACTGGGCCGCATCGGACCCTTCGACCGACTTCTCCGTCAATGCGCTCGGGACTCTGAACCTGCTCGAGGCAACCCGCAAGCACGCACCGACCGCGACATTCATCTTTTGCTCGACGAACAAGGTATACGGCGACCGTCCGAACCTCTTGCCGCTCCGGGACATCGGAACGCGGCTCGAGCTTCCGTCGGGCCACCGCTACGCCCGCGGAATCGACGCGACGATGTCGATCGACACCTGCCTGCACTCGCTCTTCGGCGTTTCGAAGGCGGCGGCCGACCTACTCGTCCAGGAGTACGGGCGCTACTTCGCGCTTCCGACCGTGTGCTTCCGAGGCGGCTGCCTCACCGGGCCCAACCATGCAGGGGCGCGCCTGCACGGCTTTCTTTCCTACCTCATGCGCTGCACCGTCACGGGTGAGCCTTACACCGTGTTCGGCTACAGCGGAAAGCAGGTGCGTGACAACATCCACAGCGCCGATCTCGTCGCCGCCTTTGCCGCCTTCCACGCCGATCCGCGTCCTGGCGCCGTGTACAACATCGGCGGAGGCCGCGGCTCGAACTGCTCGGTGCTCGAGGCGATCGAGCTCTGCGAGGGGATCGCCGACCGGAGGCTCGACTGGCGACTCGATCCGACACCCAGGGTCGGCGACCACCGCTGGTGGATCAGCGACCTCGACCCGTTTCGCGCCGACTACCCGGGCTGGGATCTCCGCTACGGTATCGAGGAGACCCTGCGCGAGATCTACGAACAGAACCTCGAGAACTGGTCGGTCGCGGTCTGAAGCTCTCGGTCGTCATCCCCGCACACGACGAGGCGGGCTCGATCGCGCGCACGGTCGAGCAGTCGGTGGCCGCGCTCGAGGAGGCCGGGATCGAGTACGAGGTGCTCGTCGTCGACGATGCGAGCAGCGACGCCACCGCCGCGATCGTCGAATCGCTTGCCGAGCGCAACCTCGCCGTCCGCTGCCTGCGGTCACGCTACCCGCGAGGGTTCGGCCTCGCGGTGCGCTACGGGCTCGAGTCCTTCGACGGCGACGCGGTTTGCGTCATGATGGCCGACGCCTCGGATTCTCCCGCCGACCTCGTCGCCTACTATCGCCTCCTGGAGAGCGGCTACGACTGTGCCTTTGGTTCGCGCTTCGTCCGCGGCGCCAGGGTCTCCGGCTACCCGTGGTTCAAGCTCGCGCTGAACCGCATCGCGAACACATTCATCAGGATCGTTTTCCGTCACGGCTACAACGACACGACCAACGCGTTCAAGGCCTATCGTCGCGAGGTGATCGACACCGTGCAGCCGCTGCTGTCGAACCACTTCAACCTGACGGTCGAGCTCCCGCTCAAGGCGATCGTGCGCGGCCACAGCTACGGCATTATCCCGATCGCCTGGACAAACAGGGATGACGGAGTCTCGAAGCTCAAGCTGCAGGAGATGGGGAGCCGCTACCTCTTCATCGTCCTCTACGTCTTGCTCGAGCACCACCTGAGCCGCGGCGACTACCGGCGTGTCGGAATCTCGCAGCGGCGGCTGCGACCCGGCCTGCGCGAGACGTTGAGCCAGCGCGGGCACGCGGGCTAGCCCCGGTCCCCTGACGGTGTCGCGGAGGAGCCTCGAGCGCGGAGCGCTTGCCGCGTTCGCGCTGGCAGCGCTCGCACTCGGCTACTGGAGAATCTACTACGGCGTCGATTTCACCGACGAGGCGTGGTACGTCGCGGTGCCGTATCGCTTTGTCCTCGGCGGGAAGCCATACGTCGACGAACTGAGTGTGCCCCAGACGACGACGGCAGTCGTCCTCACCCCATTTGTGTGGCTCTATCACGCACTCGTCGGCCGCACCGGCCTCATCCTCTTTGTCCGTCATCTCCACTTCCTGATCGCGACCGGCGTCGGCTTCGCCGTGTGGTCCTCGCTCAAGCGAGCGGCCGGTGCGGGAATCGCGACGCTCGCCGCTGTCGCGGCGTTCGCGTTCGTCCCCTTCGACATTCCGAGCGTGAGCTACGACAGCCTCGGGAGCGGCCTCTTCACGGCCGGTTCGTTGCTCGGCTTCCTCGCGCTTTCTCGCCCGCGGGCCCGCTTGTCGGCCGGAATCTGCCTCGGATTCGCCGCGTTCGCCTATCCGCCGCTCGTGCTCGCCGTCAGCGCAAGCTGCGTGCTTCGCCTCCTGCTCCTGCGCCGTGGGTGGCGGGGCGAGGCAATCGGCGTCACGCTGCCGGCGCTCGGGATTCCGGCGCTCGGCTTCGCGGCGCTCGGAGCGCTCGCCGGTCCCCACCGGGTCGCATCGGACTACCGGCGCTCCTCCCACTTCCTCGGCCAGGCGGGGGGCCTGGCCAAGCTGCAGCTCATCGGAACCCACCTGCGCCTCACGCTTCCGCTCTGGTATTTGCTTGCCGCCGCCCTGCTGTGTCTCGCCTGGACGTGGGCCCGCGGTTGGGGGCGGATCGCCGCCCTGCTCGTCGTCCTGCTGCCGCTGACCACCCTTCCGCCGCGACTCACAACGTTCTCGACCTCGCTCGACTTCGTCGCGCACGCGGGCTTCCTCGCGCTCCCCCTCTTCCTTCTCCTTCGCAAGCGCCGCGACGCGGTGGAACTCTTCCTCGTGGTTTGGGTCCCCGGGCTCGTCGGGGGCCTCGTCACCTCCTACAGCAGTGCCAACGGCGGAGTCAACTTCGGCGTCGGCTTCTTCCCTGCGGTGATCGTGACATTCGTCTTCGGCGCCTGGTCGATCGACGGCCTCCTGGGAGCACGGCGTCCGCTTGCGCTCGCGCCCGCCGCCACCGTCACCGCGCTCCTCCTCTACTTCGGAATCGTCCCTGTCTACCGTGACGCTCCGCTCTCCACGCTCGATGCGCGTGTCTCAACTGGACCCTATGCCGGGCTTCTCACCAACCGGGCCAAGCGCGCATTTCTGGTCACGCTCGGCCGCGACCTTGCCGGGGTGAACGCCGGCTGCACGATCGCCTTCTTCAACGACTTCCCGGCCGGGTATCTCCTTACGGCGGCGCGGCCTGACACGAGCGCGGTCTGGACGGCGACCGTACCGAGACGCCTCACGTTCGCATACCACGAGGATCTCGTCCGCTACTACGCCCGGCACGGGTTCCCCGACGTCATCGTCTTGATGCGCACGATCCCCTTCGCACTTCCACGGAGCGCGCGGCGCGAGCACTACGCCGCCGCAGACCCTCTGATCGTCGCCATCAGCACCCATAGCTACCGGCGCACCGCAAAGCGACACGACTACCTCGTCTACCGGCGCGCTAACTGTTAGCCGGCGCTCGCTGGCGCGTGTTCGCGAGGCGGTCTTCATGAAGCGGTGTTCGTGCGGCGGTGTTCATGAAATTCTTTGTGCTTCGACTGGTTGATCGGCGACCGGCCGCTCGAGCCCGTCCGGTCGTCAACGCGAAGACTCCTCGGATATGTTCCCGCGATGCGAGTCCTCGTTACCGGTGGCGCTGGGTTCATCGGCTCCCACCTCGTCGCCCGGCTGCTTGTCGCTGGACACGAGGTGAGGATCCTCGATGCGCTCGACCCGCAGGTACATGACGGCGTCCCGGGCCACCTCGCCTCCGACGCCGAGCTCGTGATTGGTGATGTGCGCGATGGCGATCTCGTCGTTCGCTGTCTTGCCGACGTGGACGTGCTCGTGCATCTCGCGGCTGCGGTCGGCGTCGGTCAGTCGATGTACGAGATCGAGCGCTACACCTCGGTGAACGCGCTCGGCGCTGCCGTTGTACTCGAGGCGGCGATCGGCGTCCGCGACCGTCTGCGCAAGGCGATCGTCGCCTCGTCGATGTCGATCTACGGTGAAGGCCTCTACCGTTGCCCGACCGAAGGGACAGAGGTCGCGCCGCCGGCGCGAGCGGCTGAACAGCTTGCGGCGCGACGCTGGGAGGTCGTTTGCCCGTCGTGCGGTGCCGAGCTCGAGCCGCTTGCGACCACCGAGTCGAAGCCGCTGCAGCCAACCTCGATATACGCGATCGGAAAGCGCGATCATGAGGAGATGTTCCTCGTGTGGGGCCGCGCCTACGGCGTGCCCACGACCGCGCTGCGCTTCTTCAACGTCTACGGCCCGCACCAGGCGCTCTCGAACCCCTACACGGGTGTGGCCGCCATCTTCGCGTCGCGTCTCCTCAACGGCCGGGCTCCCGTGATCTTCGAGGACGGGAGGCAGAGCCGCGACTTCGTCCACGTCTCCGACATCGCCGCCGGGATCGAGGCCTCGCTCGACCCCGCCCGCGCTGACGGCCACGCGCTGAACCTCGCTGGTGGACGGAGGGTCAGCGTGCTGGAGGTCGCAAGGGTTCTCGGCGAGGGTCTCGGCGTCTCGATCGAGCCGGAAGTGCTTGGAGACTACCGAGCGGGGGACATCCGACACTGCTTCGCATCAATCGACCGCGCACGCGACCTGCTCGGCTTCAGCCCCAAGGTGGAATTCGAGGACGGCATTCGAGAGCTGACCGCGTGGCTCGCAGGTCAGACGGCCGTCGACCGCGTGGAAGAAGCGACGGGCGACCTTCGCTCACGCGGCCTCGCCGGTTGACGGCGCAGGCCAGACGGCCCCCCTGACGACAGGGCGCTGCGGTCGTCGCGAGCCGTCGGTGTCGTATCGGGAAGGTGTGAGCATCTGGAGCGTCTGGGTTGCCAGCCGACGATCCGATCGAGCTGCACCTCGCGCCGCGGGGTAAGGGCGGCCGGCCCGCGAGACCAATTTGAGCGAATTGCCCCGATCGGGGGAGACGTTCGCCGGGCGCGGCGGTGATTAATGAGCGAGTTCGGTGTGGACCCGGCGGCGCCCAGGAGCGAGGAGAAAACATGCGGCTCAAGAGCATTCTCGCCAGACTCGGACTTCGCCGGCACGAGGCCGAGCGACCACTTGTCGTTGTGCCGACAGGAGGCGAGACGGAACGCCCCGGTGATGCCCACCGTGAGCGACGGCTCGAATTGGGTGATCGACGGGAAGTACATCGATCCCTTCGGCGGGCGGCGACAGGTAGCCGCGGGGTCGGGGTTCGAACCCTCCGCATGACGGCGCGCGGTTCTCATCGACGGCGTACAGGATGCGCATGCGCGAGAGGGCTGCAAGTCGGTCGGCGTGGACGTTTCGCCGACGCACTCCGTCTGAGCTCAGCGCCTCGAGCCGATCGGACCGAGAACGCCGCGGTCGGACCGGCCTCGACCCTGTCTGAGGGCGTGAAGGACGCGGTGGCCATGAGTTCGCGATTTCGAAGCTGCCCCTGGCAGCGTCCGCTGATCGCGTAGTCCAGGGCGCTCGAGGAGCTGATTTGCGCGTCCTCTGATCGGTGGTTCTCGGGGCGCTCGGCCGAGGCCCGTTCCGCGGCGTACATCGAGCGGGCGCCGAGCATGCCGAT
>Ga0302325_10013865_pt1 | contig 17168 bp, 14 predicted proteins | sample Palsa_T0_2_FD_201948 | JGI IMG/M metagenome (GOLD analysis project Ga0302325, IMG submission 201948) | Peat permafrost microbial communities from Stordalen Mire near Abisko, Sweden - Palsa_T0_2 | ecosystem: Environmental > Terrestrial > Soil > Palsa > Peat permafrost | place: Sweden: Abisko... | reverse complement strand
CGACCGGCTGCGCCGCTACGAGCGGGTGAGCGCTGCGGTCGCGCAGCGTAAGGCGGGCGGGCAGGCGCTGGCGGCCAGCGCGTTGACCGGGCTGACCGAACTCGCGCCGCCCCTGCTCCACGCGAGCCTCGCGGGCCAGCTGTTTGCCAAACGGCTGTTCAACGTCACGATCACCAACGTCTCCGGCTCGCCACGGCGCCTGTATGCATTCGGCGCGCCGATGGTCGACGTCGTGCCGATCGTGCCGCTGGCGGCGGAGCACGCGCTCGGGATCGCCGTCATCTCATATGCCGGCGGGATGACGTTCGGGCTATACGCCGACCGCGCCACCATCCCCGACCTCGAAGTCATCAAAGACGGGCTGGTCACATCGCTGCACGAGCTGGCGAGGCTGGCGAGCACAACGTCAACGGCACGTTAGGCTCACGGCTCACGGATGGTTCAGTGTGTCGCGCAGCGCCTCGAGGCTGGTGTACTGCGGGCGCCAGCCGAGTTCGGACTTGGCTTTACTCGCGTCCATGATCGCCGGGTGGGTGATCGCTTCGGTCCAGGCGGCGAACGGGGGGACGAAGGGCAGGGCGGCAACGCCACGCGCGGCGATGCGTACCAGCCGCGCCGGGGCGGGAATCGGCGCAAAGCCGAGCTCGCGCAGAAGCTCCGCTCCGCTCAGCACGCCGTCGCCGGTGATGTTGTAGATGCCCGGCGGCCCGGCGCCGACGATGCAGAGCAGGAACGCCTCCCCCACGTCATCTTGGTGGATGAACTGGATCGGCACCGGCGGCGTGATCACCGGGAGCGGCACGCGCCGTCTGAGGTCACCCAGCCCGCGGATCAGCGGCGCCAGCGGCCCCGGGATCAGTGCCTTGGCGCCCACCGCATCGGGTCCAAGCACGATCGGCGGGCGCAGGAGGTAGACCTCGAGCCCGACGTGGCCGGCGGCCTCCACCGCGAGCAGGCGCTCGATCTCCGCTTTCTCCTGAGCGTAGAACAGGTGGGCGGCCGGCCGCGTCGGCCAGTCCTCAGTCATCCCCACCGGGTTGTCGCGATGAAAGCCGTAGGCGGCGACCGACGACGCATATACAAATCGCCGCGCGCCCGCCGCGGCCGCGGCCCGAAAGGCGTTGAGGGTGCCTTCGATGTTGATCTGGCGGATCGCGTCGCGCGACCCCGCCCCGGTGATCATGAATGCGAGATGAACGACGACCTCGGCGCCCTGGAATGCCGTCTCCAGCGCAGCCCGATCGCGAACGTCGCCCTGGCGGTAGGTCATCTTCGCCCAGCCGTGCTCGTTCGGGTCGAACGGCCGGCGGGCAATCCCGACGACCCTGGCGATCCGGCTATCGGCCTCCAGCAGCGGCATGAGCCCGGAGCCGAACGTCCCGGTCGGACCGGTAACCGCTACGGTGAGGTTGGAGTCGGAGGACATTGTCGCTCATTCTCGCTGAATGATGCACCAGCCGTATACCTCAACCAGCCACGGCTAGCCCGCTTCGCACGACGGGGGAGCTCACATGCCGGTTGAACACATTGACGTGCTCATCGTCGGAGCGGGCCTATCGGGCATCGGCGCCGGCTACCACCTGCAGGTTGAGTGTCCCGACAAGACCTATGCGATTCTCGAGGCCCGAGACTGCATTGGTGGGACCTGGGACCTGTTCCGGTATCCGGGCGTCCGGTCGGACTCAGACATGTACACCCTCGGCTACGCGTTCAGGCCGTGGGCTGAGGCAAAGGCGATTGCCGACGGAGCCTCGATCCTGAGCTACGTTCGCCAGACGGCAACGGATTATGGGATCGACCAGAAAATCCGCTACCACCATCGCGTCGTCCGCGCCGAGTGGTCGACGGCGGCCGCGCTGTGGACGGTGCAGGCCAGGCGAGGCGACTCCCACCAGGCCGTGCGCCTGACCTGTGGCTTTCTCTTCATGTGCAGCGGCTATTACCGCTACGACGAGGGCTATACACCCGACTTCCCAGGCCTTGAGCGCTTCCGTGGCCGGATCGTGCATCCGCAGCACTGGACCCCCGATATCGAGTACGCGGGCAAGCGCGTGGTGGTGATCGGCAGCGGCGCGACCGCCGTGACGCTTGCCCCAGCGATGGCGCGGCGTGCCGCGCACGTCACGCTGCTGCAGCGCTCGCCCAGCTACATCGTGTCGTTGCCGGCGGAGGACCCGCTCGCCGCTGCGCTGCGCCGCGTCCGGCCGGCCAAGGTTGCGTATTCCATCGTGCGTTGGAAAAGCATCCTGCTGACGATGCTCAGCTTTGAGCTCAGCCGGCGTCGGCCGAAAGTCATGAAGGCGCTGATCCGCAAGCTCATCGAGCGTCAGCTCCCGCCCGGATACGACGTTGACACGCATTTCTCACCGCACTACAACCCGTGGGATCAGCGGCTGTGCGTCGTGCCCGACGGCGATCTTTTCGACGCGATTGCCACCGGCCGCGCATCGGTGCTCACCGATCGGATCACGACCTTCACCGAGACGGGCCTCGAGCTGGCATCCGGGGTGGAGCTCGACGCCGATCTGATCGTGACCGCGACCGGGCTCAACCTGCTGCCGCTCGGGGCGATGGAGATCGCCGTCGACGGCCGCGACCTCGCCCTGTCTGAGACGATGAGCTACAAGGGCATGATGATCAGCGGCGTGCCCAACCTGGCCAGCGCGTTCGGCTACACCAACGCCTCCTGGACGCTCAAGAGCGAGCTGACCTGCGGGTACGTCTGTCGACTGCTCCACTACATGGACGCTCACGGATATCGGCAGTGCACGCCCCGTCAGCCTGGGCCGTCGATCGCCGAGCGACCGTTCGTGGATTTCTCCTCCGGCTATGTGGTGCGCGCAATCGACCAGTTTCCCCGACAAGGATCGAAGCCTCCGTGGCGGCTCCACCAGAACTACGTACTTGACATTCTGAGCCTGAGGTTCGGCCCGATCGAGGACGGCACGATTGAGTTCTTAAGGCCGGGCTCGGCGGTCGATGTGGTTGAGCCCGTCGCCGCCTGAGCACTGGTGCCACACTGCTCAGGGCCAACGGTTGGCAACCAATGAACGAAGGGACCCCAAGATGACTGAGCCCAAGATGACTGAGCCCAACCTGAGCGAGCCTCGTCGTGAGGCCGAGCGCGCCGTGGGCCCTCTGCTCACCGAACCCGAGGATGAGTTGTTCGCAGAACTGGGCATCCGCGCCCGCGCCCTGTCGCGACACCCGGCGGCGGCCGGGAGCTTCGACCCTGACGTGAGATACAACGAGGTCTGGATGGGCGACGTCGACGACGTGCGTGCATTCGGGAGGCGCCTCTTCGAGCGCTGGGACCGCGAACTGCACGACCTCGTCTGCGGGAACGACCCTGAGGGCAACGCAGAGCGAAAGGTCCTCGGCGATGCGCTCGGCGCCGGCGAATCCGCATTTGCCGTGTCCCTGGCCATACTCGTGGTCTCGAGCCTGGGCATCGCACCCGCGCTTGCCTCCGTGGCCGCGGCGATCGTCGTCAAAAGGTTCTTCAACCCCACTCTGGACCACCTGTGCCAGACCTGGGCAACCAGCCTGGCCTGATCCCGCCCGATGCTGCGGCGACGGGCTAACGGGACGTGCCCGTGCGGACGGCACGTCGTCGCGGCGTGACGCCGGGGGGCCGCACGAAGGTCATCTCGGCCGACGCGGCCACCCGGTTGATCTTCGATGGTGACACGCTGGCGGTCGGTGGATTCGTCGGGATCGCGGTCCCCGAGGAGCTGATCATGGCGCTCGCGAAGCGCTTCCGCGAAACCGGCGGGCCGCGCGACCTGACGCTCCTGTTCGCCGGGGGCCCGGGCGACGGCGGCGCCCGCGGGCTCAACCGCCTCGCTCTCGAGGGTCTGATCCGGCGTGCGATCGGAGCGCATTGGGGGCTCGCCCCCGCGCTCGGCGCGCTCGCGCTCGCCGGGCGGATCGAGGCCTACTGCCTGCCGCTGGGCGTGGTGTCCCATCTCTACCGCGAGACGGCCGCCGGCCGGCCGGGCGTGATCACGCGAGTCGGGCTCGGCACGTTCACCGACCCGCGCATGGAGGGCGGTCGGATGAACGCCGTCACGACCGACACGGTGGTGCGGGTCATCGAGATCGAGGGCGAAGAGTTCCTGTTTTATCCTCGGCGCCCGATCGACGTGGCGTTCCTGCGCGGCACGACAGCGGACGAGCGGGGCAACGTGACGATGGAGCGGGAGGCGGCGACGCTGGACACGCTCTCGATCGCGCAGGCGACGAAGAACTCAGGCGGGATTGTGCTCGTGCAGGTCGAGCGCGTGACCACCCGCCACCGGCTCGCGCCACGCGAGGTCCGCATCCCCGGCATCCTCGTCGACGGCGTCGTCCTCGGCAGCAGCGCCGCCCACATGCAGACGTTTGCCGAGAGCTATAACCCCGCGTACGCGGGCCGGGTGCACGTCGCGGCGAGCGCGACGGGCCAGACGACGCTCGACGCACGCGCAGTGATCGCCCGCCGCGCCACAATGCTGCTGAAGATCAACTCGGTCGTCAATCTCGGCATCGGGATACCCGAGGGCATCGCCACGGTGGCCGCCGATGAGGGCATCCTGGACCAGATCACTCTCACCGTGGAGGCGGGCGCCATCGGCGGCCTGCCCGCGGGCGGGCTGAGCTTCGGCGCGGCGGCCGATGCTCAGGCGATCGTCGACGAGCCGTACCAGTTCGACTTCTACGACGGCGGCGGACTGGACCAAGCCTTCCTCGGCTTCGCGGAGGTCGACCGCGATGGCAACGTCAACGTCAGCCGCTTCGGCGGGCGGCTGGTTGGTGCCGGCGGCTTCATCAACATCAGTCAAGCCGCCCGCAGCCTGTTCTTCCTCGGGACGTTCAACGCCGGCGCCGACACCGCCGTCGGTGACGGCCGGCTGGACATCCGTCGGGAGGGCACGGTGTCGAAGTTCGTCGACCAGGTGGGTCACGTCACCTTCAACGGCGAGCGCGCCCTGGCCGACGGCCAGTCCGTGATCTACATCACCGAACGCTGCGTGTTGCGGCTGGGCGAGAGCGGGCTCGAGCTGATCGAGATCGCGCCTGGCCTGGATCTCGAGCGCGATGTGCTGGCCCGGATGGACTTTCGCCCCCAGCTCGCGCCGGACCTCCGCGAGATGGCTGCGGCGATCTTCACCGACGCGCCGCTCGGACTCGGTGAGCGCTCACCGCTGACGCTCGACGAACGGATCGACTACCGCGCCGACGATGACCTCGTATTCATCGACTTCGAGGGCTTGACCCTGGACACGCTCGAGCAGATAGACGAGCTCGCCGGGTTCCTGCGCCGCCGGCTGGACGACCTGGGCCGGCGGGTGAACCTGATCGTCAACTACGACAACTTCGAGCTGGGCCGCGCGGCGGCCGCTCCCTTCTTCGAGTTGGCCCGGGAGCTCGATCGGCGCTACTTCCTGTCCTCCACGCGTTACTGCACCGATGCGTTCCTGCGTCGCCGGCTCGGTCGGGCGTTCGCGGAGGCCAGCCTGTCCCGGACCATCTACCGGAGCTTCGAGGAGAGCACCCACGCACTCGGCATCGATGCGGCGCGCCGGCACCCCGCCGGGAACCCTCGCGACGAGCGGGTCTAGCGCCAGCGGGCGAGCCTTACCCCGCCGAACGCTCGCGCGGTCTGGCCCGATGTTGACGGTGGCCACGGCCCAGAATGAAAGAATGCGGATCGTGCGCAACCGCGTGCTACAGTCGAAATTGGCCTCTTCCGGAATTCCTGAAGCTGGTGTGGCTTGGAGATTTGTCTCGCGTCTCCGGCGGCCAGTCATCATGGCGACTGAGGCTAGAGGTGATCCAGGGTGTATTGCGGCCGTGCCCCGGGTGTGACATAACCGCGGCCGTAGGCCTGGGTCCAGAGCAGAGGAGTCCCGCATGTCCAGCGTATCCCACGCCCAGTTGACACCGTTGCGATTCCTGGAGCGATCGGCCGAGGTCTTCCCCGAGAAGGTGGCGATCGTCCACGGTGATCGCCGCATCACCTATCGGGAATTCGCCGGCGAGGTCACCCGCCTCGCCCGCGCGCTGCAGGCGTCGGGGATCGAACCCGGCGACCGCGTGGCGTATCTGTGCCCGAACATCCCCGAACTGCTGATCGCGCACTTTGCCGTTCCGCTCGCCGGAGCAGTGCTGGTGGCCATCAACTCGCGCCTGGCGGGGCAGGAGGTGCGCTACATCTGCGACCACTCCGGGGCCAAGCTGCTGGTGGTTGACTCGGAACTGCGCTCGACCGTCGTCCCCGTGGAGGACCAGCTTGAGACGATCCGGGAGATCATCACCGTCAGCGATCCGGTCTCCGGGCCAGACCTTTCCGATGCGCCCGGGCCGCACTATCCGGATCTGCTCGAGCGTGGCTCCGACGAGCCGCTGGACTGGACGGTGCAGGACGAACTGGCGACGATTACGATCAACTACACCTCGGGGACCACCGGCAAGCCCAAGGGCGTCATGTACTCCCACCGGGGCGCCTACTTGAACAGTCTCGGCGAGCTGCTTCACTCCGAGCACGGCGCCGACACCGTCTACCTGTGGACGTTGCCGATGTTCCACTGCAACGGGTGGTGCACGGCGTGGGGCGTGACCGCGATCGGGGGTCGCCACGTGTGCCTGCGCGCGGTGCGCGGCGACCTCATGTGGCAGCTCATCGTGCAGGAGGAGGTGACCCATCTCAACGGCGCCCCGCCGGTCCTCAGCGCGCTGGTCAGCGCGCCAGAGGCCCACCCGCTCGAGCGATCGTTGGTGATCACCACGGCCGGCGCCCCACCGAACCCGAACACGATCGCGCGGTGTGACGGCATCAACGCGCGGGTCGTGCACGTGTACGGTCTGACCGAGACCTACGGTCCATACTCGGTGTGTCAATGGCAGGCGGGCTGGGAGGACCTTGAGGTCAAGGATCGGGCGGCGCTCCTCTCGCGGCAGGGTGTGGGGATGATCCAGGCCGAGCGGCTTCGCGTCGTTGACGAAGAGATGAACGACGTGCCGGCGGACGGCATCACGATGGGCGAGATCGTGATGCGCGGGAACAACGTCATGAAGGGTTATTTCGATGATCAGGACGCGACGGACCAAGCGTTCAGGGACGGCTGGTTCCACTCCGGCGACCTCGGCGTCATGCAGCCTGATCGTTACGTGCAGCTCTTGGACCGCGCCAAGGATGTGGTGGTGTCCGGCGGGGAGAACATCTCGACCGTCGAGATCGAGCAGGCGATCCTCACCCATGACGCAGTGCTGGACGCAGCGGTCATCGGGGTGCCCGACGAGAAGTGGGGCGAGCGGCCCAAGGCCTTCGTCGTGCTCAAACCGGGTCAGGCAGCCAGCGAGCAAGCGATCATCGACCACGTGAAGTCCACCATTGCCCGCTACAAGGCGCCCAAAGCGGTCGCCTTCCTGGACGAACTGCCAAAGACCTCGACCGGCAAGGTCCCCAAGTTCGAGCTGCGCGAGCGCGAATGGGCCGGACAAACCTCCCGCATCAAAGGTTGACGACGCCTGGGTAACGACCCAGTCGAGCCCAAACGCGCTCGGGCGGAAACCCAGCTGGGAGCTGGGTTTCCGCCTAGCGGGCTCTCAGGGCCGGTCGAGTAGGACGTTAGCCATGCGTTTGGCGGGCGTCGCCCACTAGACGCCGGCGCCGACCACCACGCGCTCGCCCGTGACGCCGTTGCTCTGGCTGGTGTTCTCACTGCCCTCCAACACGACCTTCAGCGCGCCGGTGTTGGCCGCGTCTGCGAAGGTGTCGTACGCGGCCATCGTCTCCCCGAGCCCGAAGCGATGAGTCACGAACTGGGTTGGGTCGAGCCGACCGTTTGCCACGAGACTCAACAGCTGTGGGATCGTATACGTGTCGACGAGCCCGGTCGTAAGCGTGACGTCATGAATCCACAGCCGCTCCAAGTGCAGGGTCACGGATTCACCGTGCACGCCGATGTTCGCCACGCGCCCGCCGGGACGAATCAGCTCCGTTGTCAGGTCAAACGTGGCGGGGGCGCCAACCGCCTCAAACGCGACGTCGGCGCCGAGACCATCGGTCATCTCCATGGTCAGCTTGACGGCGTCCTCGCGACCGTTGTTGATCGTCACGTCCGCGCCGAAGCGCCTCGCGCTCTCGAGGCGCGTGTCAGCGAGATCGATCGCGATGATCCGACCCGGGGTGTATAGCTTCGCGGTCATGATCGCGGCCAGGCCGACCGGGCCGACGCCCACGATCGCCACCACGTCGCCGGGAGCCACCATGCCGTTGAGCACGCCGATTTCGAACGCCGTGGGCAGGATGTCGGCGAGGAACAGCACCTGCTCGTCGCTGAGCCCCTCCGGGACCTTGTAGACCGAGTTGTCGGCGAACGGCACGCGCGCGTACTCGGCCTGCAAACCATCGATCAGATGGCCGAAAATCCACCCGCCCCCGCCGAGGCACTGCCCGTAACGGTGTTCCTTACAGAAGCGGCAGCGTCCACACGAACTCACGCACGAGAGCAGCACCCGGTCCCCGGCCACAACGGTGCTCACACCCGCCCCGACTTCCAGCACCGTACCGACAGCCTCGTGACCCAACACGGTGCCCGGAGTCGTCTCGGGTACGTGCCCCTTGAGGATGTGCAGGTCCGAGCCGCAGATCGTGGAGGTGTCAATCCGGACCACGACGTCCGTCGGATCGACGATCGTGGGATCGTCGACCGTATCCCAGCCGCGCTGGTTCGGGCCGTGATAAACGAGAGCTTTCATGATGTCCTCCCTGTCGCTGGTCGGTCTGCGACCGACCTTCACGCGACGGTAGGGCGCCCACGAGTCTTCGACATCCGTGATTCTCCGCGCCACACTCAAGGACAACCACCGATCGGGAGGCCGATGCGCGGTGGGGTCTACGCCTTCACTGAGGGCACCGGCGGCCGGGTCGGTGCTGCCCCCAGACGCACTCGTGCGGCCAGGATGAGCGCGCCGTCAGGCCGCGCGATCACCGGGTTGCAGTCGAGTTCGGTGATTTCCGCGTGGGCCTCGACCATGGCGCCGACGCGCAGCAGCACATCCTCGATCGCGGCCACATCGCAGCGCTCAGCGCCGCCGTATCCGTCCAGGAGTGAAAACGTTTTCAGTGAGCGGACCATCTCGTGGACGTCCAGATCGGTCACCGGCGTGATCCGCACCGCGACGTCCCCGATCAACTCGGCTGTCGGTCCGCCCGCGCCGCAGGCGAGCACCGGCCCAAAGCTGGGATCGTGGACGACGCCGACGATGAGCTCGACCCCGTTCGTGAGCGCCGGCCCGCCTGGGTCTGCGGCGTCCTCCCCGGCGCGAGCAGCCTCCGGAGCCAACAGAGTGTTGCCCAGCGGTAGGCCGTAGCAGTCCAGCAACGCGGCCACGCGCGGCGGGGCCAACCAGCTCGTTCCGGCAGCCAGCTCCTGGCTGATGATCCCGGCGGCCTCCACCGGCCGGCACGACGCCGGTGGGCAGAACGTCCCCTCGGGGGCAGCCCGCCAGCGGCCGTAACGGGCCGCCAGAGCGACGGCGCGCGCCGCGTCCTCAGGGAAGTCGTATCCCGGCACCTGGACGCCGTCAGAGCGCAACTCCGGCGGCGGCCCCTCACCGGTCATGAACACGGTGGCGATCGCGCAATGGTCCGAGGCCTCGGCAACCTCGCGGATCGCGACAGCGACATCCGCTGCGCGGGTGATCAGCGTCGGGACGAAGATCGCCAGGATCACATCACAGGCGTCTGCGCCGATCAGCGCCTGGAGCGTCCGGCGATAGTCCTCCGCCGACGCGGAGGCGATCATGTGGACCGGATTGGCCAACGAAGCTGAGCCGTGCAGGAACCGTCGCAGCTCCTCTTGTATGGCAACCGTCAGCTCCGCCACCTCCACCCCGTTGGCGTGGCAAGCGTTGGCGCAGAGAATGCCAGGACCTCCAGCATTGGTGACGATGGCGATCCGGTTTCCAGCCGGGATTGGCTGCTGGGTCAGCAGCGAGACGACGTCGAAGAGCTCGTGGAGCGTGTCGGTGCGAATCACCCCCGCCTGGTGAAACAGCGCGTCGACAGTGACATCAGAGGACGAGACCAGCGCCCCCATGTGCGAACCGGCAGCTTGGGAGCCCGCCACCGAGCGGCCGCTCTTGACCGCCACGATCGGCTTCGTGCGCGCCACTCGCCGGGCCACCCGGGCGAACTTTCGCGGATTGCCAAACGACTCCAGGTACAGCGCAGCGACATCCGTGCCCGGGTCCTGCTCCCAGTATTCGAGCACATCGTTGCCTGACAAATCGGCCTTGTTTCCGACCGACACCAACGACGACAGACCAACCTCGATCCGACCGACGGCCTCCATGATCGCGATGCCCAGACTGCCACTCTGAGACAGGAAACCGACGCGGCCTGACGGCGCCCGGCGTGGCACAGCCGTGGCATTGAGACGGACCTCCGGCGCGGTATTGAGAACCCCGAGACTGTTTGGTCCGATGAGGCGCATCCCGGCCCCCCGGCATACCTCGACCAGCTCGCGCTGGCGCCGGACACCCACCTCGCCCACCTCGGCGAAGCCCGCCGAAATGACGAGCAACGCACGTGCACCGGCCGTTGCGCATTCGCGTGCCACCGCGACGACCTGCTCTGCCGGCACCACCACCACGGCGAGGTCAACCGGTGCGCTGATGTCGATCACCGAGCGGTAGGCGGGAAGCGATTGAACGACCTCGGCGCGCGCATTGACCGCATATACCTCGCCGTTGAACTCCCCCGAGATCAGATTGTGCAGAAGCTCCCCACCGATCGTGCCACGCCGTCGCGACGCCCCGATCACCGCCACGCACCGGGGCTCCAGGAAGCAACGCACGGCCGCGATCGCCGAGGTCCGGTCGCGCTCCTGAAATCGCGCGAGGGCTTCGGGCGAGAGCGACGTCGGCAGCTCGATCTCGATCGCGTCTTCGGTGGAGCGCAGGTCGACGGGAAATCCGCTCTGGCGGAACACGTCGATCATGTGGCGATTGGCCGGCAGCACCTGCGCGGTAAAGGTGATGATGCCGTGTTGTTGCGCCACCGCAGCGAGATGGGCTAGCAGGATCGTCGAGATTCCGCGGCCCTGCCACGTGTCGGCGACCATGAACGCTGCCTCGGCCCGCTCGTCGTCGGTGCGCAAATACGCCGCGTGGGAAATCACCGTGCGCGGGGTCCCGGTCTCGGCGATCAGGGCAAAACGGCCCGCATAGTCGACATCCACCGCCCATGCCGTCACCCAGTCGAGGTCGGGCGCGCCGAAGAAGCGAAACGCGAGCGACTCCGGCGAGAGCGCCTCGAGGAATGTCCGCAGCGCAGGCTTGTCGGCGGCACGCACGGGACGCACGTGAACGGTCGACCCGTCCCGGAGTACGACATCGGTCTCCTGCTCGCGCGGATATGGCAGGCTCACGGGTCCACCAGCACTCATCGCCGAAGTATGTGCTACGACCCTTCCGCATGCTCTACGTCCACCACCCCTCCTCGCTTGAGCACGACCTACGCGCGTTCGCGCCGGAGCATCCGGACACCCCGGAGCGGGTCGTGGCGCTCGAGGCCGCGATGGCAGGCGTCGATTGGCTGGGCTGCGAGCGCCTGTCGGCCCCGGCCGCGAGCGAAGCCGAGCTCGCTCTCGTCCACACCGCCGCCCACATCGACTTCGTACGTACGCTGTGCGAGCGCGGCGGCGGCCGGATTGACGCCGACACGTTTGTGGGCGAGGCCTCCTATCGCGCCGCGCTCCACGCGGCCGGCGGCGGCTGCGCGATGGTCCGCGCGTTGGTGACCGATCAAGCCGGCGCCGCGTTCTGCGCCGTGCGCCCGTCCGGTCACCACGCCGACCGTGACCGCGCGATGGGCTTCTGCCTGTTCAACAACGTCGCGATTGCCGCCGAGTTGGCGATCCGGGAACTGGGCCTCAGCCGCGTGTTGATCTTGGACTGGGACGTCCACCACGGCAATGGCACGGCCGAGATCTTCCGCCGCCGATCCGATGTGCTGTTCGCGAGCATTCACCAAGCCGGGTTGTTCCCCGGCACCGGAGCGCTCAGCGATGCCGGCTCGGGAGGCGGCCTGGGCTATACGATCAACATCCCGGTGCCGAAGGGATCAGACGAGGAGGTCTGGGTCTCGGTGCTGGAGCACGTGATCGTGCCGGTCGCGCTCGAGTTCGGACCCGAGCTGATCCTGATCTCGGCCGGGTTCGATGCGCACCGCGCCGACCCGCTCGGGGGCTGCCGGCTGGAGGCGGCTTCGTTCGTGCAGATGGCTCGCCACGTCGGTGAGATGGCAGCAGCGCTCGACGCTCCGATCGGCGCCGTGCTCGAGGGTGGCTACGACCCCGCCGCGCTCGCCGAGTGCGTCCTGGCGACGATCTCCGCCCTTGGCCACCCGGAGCCCGCGGAGTCCATCGCCCCCGATCCGATGATCACCTCGCGCGTCGCCGCGCATGTCGGACACTTCTGGACCCTGTAGCACCCGTAGCACCCGTCGCCTCGAGTCGGTTGCAGGTCCCGTGGTATGTGCGGCGAGCCGTCAGCCTGGGGCGCGTCGCGCCGGATCGGGGATCGCTGCGGGTGCGCCGTTGGCTGCGGCGGCTGTCTGGTGGTGGGTCTGATCGCCGGTGCGCGCGGCTTGTGCCTGCTCGGTGTACACGAAGGTTGTGTTGCGACCGTCGCCCTTGGCCCAGTACAGCGCGCGGTCGGCGTTGTGGAACAGCGTGTCGGCGTCGCGAGCGTCCTCGCTCGAGCCCACGCCTGCGGACAGGGTGACGCTTCCGACTTCGTCAGAGACCCGGTGTTCGACCGCCTGGCGCACGCGTTCGGCCGCCGTATAGGCACCGAGCCGATCGGTTTCCGGCATTAGCCACGCGAATTCCTCCCCACCGATCCTGGCCACCAGCTCGCCCTCGCGGCTGTGAGCGCCCAGCAGTTCTGCGAACAGGATCAGCACGCAGTCGCCGGCCTGGTGGCCGTGGCGGTCGTTGACGGCTTTGAAATGATCGAGGTCGAGCAGCACGAGGCTGAGGTTGCGCCCGTAGCGGTGCGCGCGGCCGAGTTCGGCGCCGAGGCGCTCGTGGAACGCGCGGCGGTTGGCGATGCCGGTGAGCGGATCGCTCGAGGCCTGGCGCGCCAGCCGATCCCACGCGTCGGCGTTTGAGATCGCCAGTCCGACCAGCGAGGCGAAGCGCTCCAGGCGCAGCTCCACATCGACCGGGATCCCCTGGTGGTCGTAGGCACCGACCCGATCTCCAGCCTCATGAAAGAGGTCGGCGGCAAGAGTGACGCGGCGGCGGCGCCGGTGGAGCCTGGCCGGGCGGCGGTGCCTGAGGGTCAGGCGCGCGACGCGATGTACGGCGCGAGGTACTTCGCGGCGATCTTCGGCGTCTGGGACGCGCCCGAGCCCTGCTCCGCCTCGGAGCCAAAGCCGTGGCCGCCGGTGATGTGGGCCGTAAAGGACAGCGGGGCGTCGCCGGTCAGGAGTACTGCCTGGATCACCGGGGCAAACGGCTGTGGCGCCACCGGGGCCCCAGCCAACGCGGCGATCGCGTGGGCGGCGGTGTCGGCCTGCTGAGCGGCGATGCCGCCGAACTTGACCGGGAAGTCGGTGGCGTCGCCGGCGGCGTAGACGCGCTCGGTGCCGCGAACCTGGGCGTTCTCGTCGACCGGAATGAAGCCGTCGGCATTCTGAGGCAGACCGGGTACACCGGGTCCATACAACTGAGGGAGCGCCACGACGCGGTCGACCTCGAGCCGGCGATCCCCGGGGGTGATCTCGATCAACCCTGACCGGGGGATCTCGCAATAGGCCGAGCTGATCACGTCGATGCGTTGGTCGGCGAGGAGCTGCACGAGGGCGTGGCTGGCTCCGTCGCCGAACACGGCCAGCGGCGCAGCCTCCGGCGTGAGGATGGTGATCGACAGCTGGATGTTCATGTCATAGGCCCGTCGGGCCGTCATCAGGGCCAGCTCGTAGGCCGGCAGCGGCCAGGCCAGGGGCGCCGGCAGCACAAAGGCCAAGCGTTTGACATACCCTTCCTCAACGTCCTGGATGAGACCGTGCAACTGCTCGTCGAGCCGGGTGTCATCCACCGTCACGGCATGGTCATAACGAGTGCGGATCTGAGCTCCGAGACCGAGCACCAGCGCGTCGTAGTGAAGCTTTGAGCCAGCCGCGGTGTGCGCGACGCGGCGGGCCACATCAACGCGGCTGAGCGCGTCTGGCACCAGCGTCGCACGTACGTCGGCCGCGATCTCCGCCAGCGGGAATCGCAACGCCCGCGCGAAGGCGAACGGCTCTCGCACGGTCATCGGACGATCGACGAACTCGGGCGACGGCGAGAGCATCGTGAGGTTGATGCGATCGCCCGCGAGGTCTCGCAGCGCCAGGGCTGCTTCGAGGCCGGCGACACCACCGCCGGCCACGACGACGTCAAACCGCCCAGTTGCGCTCATCAACGGGAGAGTAACCGCCCCGGGGTGGCCCCTACGGCTCGGTCCCCAGAAAGCCTCGCAACGCGTCTTTGCCGCCGCCGAGCACCGGGTTGCCGTGCGCCAGCAGCAGGAGGTCGAAGTCGAGATCGAGCAGCCTGCGATAGGCGTCGCGCAAACCCCGTTTGGTCTCCTCGGGGTCGTCCATGAGCCGATCGGGCACGAACGCGAGCTCATCGTCGCCGTGCCACCGGACCACGCCATCGGCGCACGCCAACGCCTGATGGGTCGGGATGTACAGCGCCGTCTCGTCGGGGCAGATCGCGTCGACCTCGTGCACCACGATCCCACCCGGCAGCTCATCGCCGAAGTCGAACGCTGCCGCGCTGCCACGCTGCTCCAGCTCGTATAAGCCGTTGCGGATGCAGTGGACCTCGCAGCCAAACGCGTCGCGCAGACGCCAGGCATCGCGATCGTGGTGGCGATTGGTGAGCAGCACATGCTCGGGCGCGCCGTGGTGCTCGAACCATTGCAGTCCGGCGGCCGGGATCACCGGGTCAAGCAGCACACGCTCGGCCGGGAGGTAGTAGGAGCTGACATCCATGTGGATGTGCTCGTGCACCCCCGTCCAGTGCCATAGTCCGGGAACGATCTCCTGCACGAGGTAAGCGTACCCCGGCAGCGTGTCGCCCTGGCGGTCGTGGGGTCTCGGCGCGCGGGCGGTCGGCGCGCGCACGCCGGTGGGTGTCCGTTGATCCGTCAACTACACTGTGGCAATGGACACGATCACGTCCTCGCGCCTTGAGGGCGCCGCACTCGAAGCGTGGCGGAGCTATCTGCAGAGCCACGCCTCGATCGTCCGCGGGCTCGATGCCGAGCTGGTGGCCGACCACGGCATGACGACCCGCGACTATGAGGTTCTGCTCTATCTCGCCCAAGCCCCCGACCGCCGGCTGCCGATGTCCGCCCTGGCCGAGAGCACGATGCTCACGCGGTCGGGCATCACCCGACTCGTCGACGGGCTCGTGGCGGGCGGGCTGATCGAGCGCGTTGCCTGCCCCAAGGACGCTCGGGTCTCGTACGCGCAGTTGACCGACACGGGCCACGAGCAGCTGCGCAGCGCCGGCTGTTCGCACGTCAGGAGCATTCGACGCCTGTTCCTGGAGCACTTCAGCGCCGAGGAACTCGAGTTGCTCGCCTCGCTGCTGAGCCGCCTCCCTGGTGCGCACGCAGATGTCGAGTGCTCGGTCAAGTAGCGAGATACTTGACACCGCAAGCACTTTCGCTACTATGGTTGTTTATCGTCTCCAACGACGTCAAGCTGCTGGTCAGCGTCTCGGCGGTCAAGGCGGCGTAAGCGCAATGCGCATTCTGGGCGTCTCGGGTAGCCTGCGCAGCGGGTCGTACACCACGGCACTGCCTGAATACAACGGGTCAATGCCCGGGCAGATGAAGCAGGTCGTCGACTGGGCCTCCCGACCGCACGGGGCGCAGGCCGCTCTGTGGGGCAAGCCGGTGGCGGCAGTCGGCGCCAGCGTGACCGACTACGGCGCGATGTGGGCACAGGACCACTTGCGCAAGTCGCTCGGCCTGGCCGGCGCGCGGGTGTTCGGAGAGGAACTCCCAGTGTCTCGGGCTCCGGACCTGTTCGGGCCCGACGGTGAGCTGGTCGATCCGGAAACGCGCGAGCGGCTGGCCGAGATCGTCGCCGGCCTGGTGGAACACCACCGAAAGTTCGCCCGGGTGGCCTAGGTCGGGCTCAATGGCACTTTCGACGGACCCCCCTCTCGGCGCCGCCATCGACCCGGCCACGGCGATCGGAACCGTCCGGCTGACGGTGGCCGACCTCGATCGCTCGCGTTCGTTCTATCAGACGGCCCTCGGCCTGCAGCCGTGCGAGCTCGAGGACGGCGGGCTGGCACTTGGCCTGCCGGGTGAGCAGGCTCTGATCGAGTTGCACGGGGACAGCTCCGCCCCGCGCCTGGACCGCCACGCCACCGGGCTCTACCACCTGGCGGTCCTAGTGCCCACGCGCCGGGACCTGGCGCTTGCGCTGTCTCGACTCGCACAGGCACGCTGGCCGCTGGACGGCGCGTCGGATCACCTGGTCAGCGAAGCGCTGTACCTCTCCGACCCGGACGGCAACGGGATCGAGGTCTATCGGGACCGGCCCCGCGATCAATGGCCCCGCGGCGCGGGAGGCCTGGAGATGGCAACGTTGCCGCTCGACCTCAGGCACCTCCTCGGTGAGGTCGCGGGGACAAGCTCGCCACCACCAACCGTGCCCGACGGAACTCAGATCGGCCACGTCCACCTTCAGGTCGCGGACCTGAACCAGGCGGAGGCGTTCTACCACGGAGTGCTGGGTTTCGACGTGATGGTGCGGGGATATCCGGGCGCGTTGTTCGTATCGGCCGGCGGATACCACCACCACATCGGACTGAACACGTGGCACAGCGCGGGCGCCTCGCCACCGGCACCGGGATCGATCGGCCTCCGGTCCTTCGAGGTGCGACTGCCAGGCGCGCAGGAGCTTGACCAGCTGCTCGGCCGGGTGCGAGACTCCGGTCGGCAGATCGAACCAGCGCCTCGCGGCGCCGTCGTCCGCGATCCGTCCGGCAACGCGGTGGTGCTGCGCTCGCGCTGAGGTGGGGGCGCGCGGCGGCGCTAGGCTACGCACCGTCGGCGACGTGGCGGAGTGGCTACGCAGCGGCCTGCAAAGCCGTCTACAC
>Ga0302325_10013864_pt1 | contig 17168 bp, 23 predicted proteins | sample Palsa_T0_2_FD_201948 | JGI IMG/M metagenome (GOLD analysis project Ga0302325, IMG submission 201948) | Peat permafrost microbial communities from Stordalen Mire near Abisko, Sweden - Palsa_T0_2 | ecosystem: Environmental > Terrestrial > Soil > Palsa > Peat permafrost | place: Sweden: Abisko... | reverse complement strand
CCTTGACCGTTAATCACCTTCTGCGGGATGCGGTCAAGCTGATCCACGATCACCAGGATGTCTTCGCGCGTCCGGTCGCGTTCAGCCATTCACGCGCCTTAGTCAGGACCACCTTGTTGATCAGATCGTAGATAGTGGGCAGATGCCCCTCGATCAACTTCCGCAGGGTTGGGCGCGCCCGCGGCACATCCTTCAATACCAGGCCAAACTCGGCGATGCCAGCCGGCACTTTAATGCTCTGGAATTCCACCTCACTGTTCAACAGCTCCTTGATCTCGCCGAAGAACTGCTCGAACTTCACGCGGCCGAGCGCGAAGCCGGCATCATTCAGGTCGTCCACAAGCTGGCGGACCATATGGAAGATGATGTCGGGCGCGTGAATGTCCTGCAAGTCCAACCATTGTTCGACTTCCAGCAGCGAGACAAACATCGGTCGTCCCGCCTCGCCGTTTTCGAGCATGCTCTTGACCCGCTTCAGTTCGGTCGTCTTCCCAACCCCGCGATGCCCGGTGAACATTCGGCAAACCGGTATTTCCGACCGCGCGATCCCCCTCGCCAGCAACTTCTTAATATCGTCCGGCGCCAGCGCCTTCTCCTCCTGCCAATTCACGTACAAATCCGTCTCCTCCACCTCCAGAGGCCGCGCCGGATCGAACTGGCCGTAAAGCGCCCGCAGAACATCCATCGCTTCGATTGTACAGCACCCCGCCTTGTGTTGGTAGTGCCTGAAAGGTGCGTTGACTCGGAAACATTTTGAAGAAAATCGGGCTACCCAGCCTCCAAAATAACCGGTGAGCGAATTATCAACTCACCGGTGAGTTGCGTTAACTCACCATTCCCAAAGCCAACGCGCCTTTCAGGCAGTACCCTTGTGTTTCCCCTCACCCCTATGGTATTGTCGATCTCTTACTGGGGAATTTTATCCAATGGCATACGTAATAGCAGAACCTTGCATCGGAACCAAAGACACCGCCTGTGTGGACGCCTGCCCGGTGGACTGCATCCACCCCAAAAAGGACGAGGCGGCCTACGCCGACGCCGAATTGTTGTACATCGACCCGGTCGAATGCATCGATTGCGGCGCTTGCGTGCCGGTTTGCCCCGTCTCGGCGATTTTCGCGCTGGACGACCTGCCGGAGAAGTGGTCGGATTTCACCGCCAAAAACGCCGCATACTACGGCCAGTAGGTGGCGCTGGTGTTGTCGGTTTCCCAGATCCGCACTTGTCCCAACCGCACGGGCGTGCTCTGTCCCAGCCCGCCGCTGATCTCGTCGTAAAAGTACTTGGCCATGTTTTCAGCGGACGGGTTGAGCACGTCGAAGGGCGCCAGATCGTTTAGAAATTGATGATCCAGGCGGTCCACAACCGTCTGCATCAGCTTTTTCACAGCCACGAAATCCACCAGCAGCCCGATGGAATCCAGTTCCGGACCGCTGAACGTCACTTGCACTCGGTAGTTGTGGCCATGTACGTTTTCGCATTTGCCGCGATAATTCCGCAGCGCGTGCCCGGCGGCGAAGGTTTCTTCCACGGAAACTTCAAACATCGAAAAACCTCTCCACATCAGTGATTTTGGTGGTAAATCCGTAGTCCGGCAGGCTGTCGAAGAACACCTGGCCGTAGCGCTGTTTGGTCACCCGGTTATCCAGCAGGACCAGCACGCCGCGGTCCGACCGGCTGCGGATCAGCCGCCCGAAACCCTGTTTCAGCGCGATGGCCGCCTGCGGCACCTGGTAATCATAAAATGGGTTGCCGCCCTCGTCGCGCAGCTTGCGCATGCGCGCATCCACGATCGGGTCGCTGGGTACGGCGAAAGGCAACTTGTCGACGATCACGCAGCTCAACTGGTCGCCCGGGACATCCACGCCCTGCCAAAAGGACGCCGTGGCGAACAGGATGCAGTTGGGTGTCGCGCGGAATTCTTCCAGCAGCGCGCTGCGCGGGCCGGTGCCTTGCAGCAGCGTCGGGTAATCGATATCCAGCGAAATGCGGTCGTACATCAGCCGCATTTGCTGATAGCTGGTGAACAAGACGAAGGCGCGCCCGCGGCTCAGCTTCAGCAACTGGGTCACTTCGCTCGAAGCTTCCTTGGTGAAGGCGGGGCTGCGCGGATCGGGCAAATGCTGCGGCACATACAGCAACGCTTGCTTTTGATACTCGAAGTGGCCAGGCACGATGAGGGTGCGCGTCTGCTCGATTCCAAGGCGCTTCTTGACGAAATCGAAGCCGCCTGCCACCGCCAGCGTGGCCGAGGTCAGGACCACCGTATCCACGGTATCGAAGAGCCGCTCGGCCAGCAGCGGCGCGACATCGATCGGCGTGGCTTGCAGAAAGAAGCCGCGCCCGCGGCGCTCCGCCCAATATACGTAGGAGTCGTCGTCGCTCTCCAGCACGAACCGCAGGGCGAGGCTCAGCTCGAGCGCGCGCCGCTGCAAGGGAATAACCTCCACGGGCGGATTCTTCATCAGCTTCAAGTGCGAGCCGACCAATTCCAGCGCGGAGTGCAGGTTGCGGTAGATCTCTTCGTTGCGCTCCACGAACTCGGCGCGCCCGGTGAATGCGGCGCGGCCCTCCGGCGCGGGCAACACGGAAAACAAGTACGTGGCCAGCTCTTCGAAACGGTCCAGAATGCGATCCAATTCGGCAGAGCCGAATTCCTTGGCGCGGGCCACCGCGGAGATGTCGCGCCGCAGCTCCTGGAAGCGGTAATTGCTGACGGAGACGCCGAAATATTGCCCGGCTACGTCCTCGATTTCGTGCGCTTCGTCGAACACCACCGCATGATATTCGGGCAGGATGCCGCCTTCTGTGTCGCCGTCCTCAAGCACCTCCTTCAGCGCCAGGTCGGCGAAGAACAGGTGATGGTTGACGATCACGATGTCGCTGGCCTGGGCGCGCTGGTGCATCAGGGTGAGGAAGCAGCGCTCGTACTGCTTGCACTTTTGGCCGGTACACAGATCCCTGCGGGCGTCGACCTTGGCCCAAGCGGTGCTCTGTTCGGGCAGCTTCTTGATTTCCGCGCGGTCGCCGATTTCGGTGGTCTGCTCCCAGGCCTGGATCACCTGGAAATCGGCGACTTCCTCCAGCCCGGTCAGCACCGCTTCGCGGTCGGCATCGTAGATCTTCTGGCGGCAGGCGTAGTTGTTGCGGCCCTTCATGTAGCAGACGCGCAATGGGCGGGAAAAGTGCTGCTGGAGAAAAGGGATGTCTTTGAAAAAGAGCTGCTCTTGTAGGTTTTTGGTGCCGGTGGAGACTACGATACGCTTGCCGGAAAGGATCGCCGGCACCAGGTATGCCAGGGTTTTGCCGGTGCCCGTGCCGGCTTCTACGATCAGATGTTTGCGGTCGGCCAGCGCCGATTCCACCGCTTCGGCCATGGCCAACTGGCCCGGACGGTACTCATAATTGGGATGCCATTTCGAAAGCGCGCCGTGCCGCGAGAAGAATCGGTGGACACTAGGGGCGGCTTTGACATCGGTGGACATGCGGGAGTTAATTCGATTGTAGCGAAGAGCGGGTCCTGGATCGAAAACTGACCTCTGGAGGGCCGCAGGCCCATCCTGACAGACCTGGGGGTCCGCCCCACACTATGAGAAACTGGAATGGATGGGAGCAGCCAGGCAGAACGAACTGTTGAGAGCCGGGCATCGCGCTCCGGATTTTAGTCTGGCACGCTTGGAGAATGGCGCCGCGCAGGGAACTGCGGAATTGGGCAAGTTGCTCCCAGGCGGCCCAGTGCTGCTGGCGTTCTTCAAATCCACTTGTCCGGTATGCCAGATGACGCTGCCCTTCCTGGAGCGTATTCATCGCGGCCGCGCGGCGGGGTCGCTGGAAATTTACGGCGTCTCGCAGGACGATGCCGAGACTACTCGGGAATTCGCCGGCGAGTTCGGGATCAGTTTCCCCATGTTGCTGGACACTGAAGAGGGCGGCTATCCGGCCAGCAACGCTTACGGCCTCTCGCACGTGCCGTCGCTGTTTCTGGTGGAGCGCGACGGGACCATAGCCTGGAGCCTGGAGGGATTCGTTAAGAAGGAATTCCTGGCAATGGCCGCGCAGGCGGGCGTCGATCCATTCGGTCCAGGCGAAAACCTGCCTGAGTGGAAGTCGGGTTGAGGATCGAAGAACTAAGCTCCCGGCGGGAGCAAAGGTACAACGAAAGAAATCGCATGGCGAATACATTCGACGAGATACTGGGTTCAGCAGCCGGCATCGCCAAAGGCATGGGGGTCACCTTTAGGGAGATGATGTCTCCCACGGTGACGGAGAACTATCCGGATGGGCCGGCCAAGCTCGAAGAACGCTACCGCGGCGTACACGTTTTGCAGCGCGACGTGAACGGCATGGAGAAGTGCGTGGCGTGTTTTCTGTGCGCGGCGGCGTGCCCCTCTAACTGCATCTACATCGAAGCCGCCGAAAACACCGACAAGGTGCGCATCAGCGGCGGCGAGCGTTACGCCAAGGTCTACAACATCGACTACAATCGCTGCATTTTCTGCGGCTACTGCGTGGAGGCTTGTCCGACCGACGCCATCACCCACGGACACGGGTTCGAGGTGGCCAGCTTTAATACAGCTACCCTGGTGATGCGCAAGGAGCAGATGCTGGCCAAGATAAAAGACAGGAGTCGGGAGTCAGGAGCCTAGCAAGTCAGGAGCCTAGCAAGTCTATCCAGTACCATCTGGCGACTGTTGGACGAGCATTGCTCAAACGAGTTTGAATCCGCCAGCTCTGACCCAGGTCCCATGACGCGCATGAAAAGCGAGTACCGGAACTACCGTCGCTTCGAGGCATCCTCAGACCTCACATTTCGCTAATCAAAACTGGAAGTACACGAACGGAATCGACGCGTCGATGACGCCGAAAACCTCGATGCAAAGGAACAGGAGGGCCAGGGCGGAAGCATAGGCTAGCATGGGCGCCTTCAGCACGCGCTCGAAGCCTTCAAACTTCTCCTCCGCCAGCTCCAGCACCAGCGCAATGATTATCAGTTCGATGTGCCAGCTAGCCAACAGTATATGTCCGCGCGAACGGCGCGCGAAGCGGAACATCTGGCGGAGGATCTGCAGACTCTGCGGAAGATCGGCCGCGCGGAAGAAAACCCAACCGATCATGACCAGCGCGAAAGTGACGATCGCCTTCAGCGGATAGAGCCAATTCCAATCGTCGCGAACCGGCCGGTTGCCGCGGAAGACACGCTCCAGGCTGAGCAGCGCGCCATGGTAGCCGCCCCAGATTACGAAGTTCCAACTCGCGCCGTGCCATAGCCCGCCGAGCAGCATGGTGAGCATCAAGTTCCTGTAGGTCATCCTGCGTCCCCGCCGGTTGCCGCCCAATGGGATGTACAGATAATCGCGCAGCCAGGTGGATAGCGAGATGTGCCAGCGGCGCCAGAAATCCGTGATACTGGCGGCCAGATAAGGCCGGCGGAAGTTCACCGGAAAGTGGAAGCCCAGCAGCTTCGCCATGCCGATAGCCATGTCCGTGTAACCCGAAAAATCGAAGTAGATCTGCATGCCGAATGCCACCACTCCGCTCCAGGCGGTCAGCATGCCAGGATTTCCGGATACGTTACTGAAGTAGTCGTTGGCTACCTTGGCGAACTGATCGGCGAAAGCCATCTTTTTGGTAAGGCCAAGCGCCATCAGCAGGACTCCGCGCGAGACATCCTCGGATGTGGGCGGCTGCCAGTGCCAAAGGTCGTTAAAGAAATTGCGCGCGCGAACGATGGGCCCCGCCACCAGTTGCGGGAAGAAGCAAATGAACAGCGCATAGTCGATGGGATTGCGCACCGCCTGCTGCTCGCCGCGATATACATCCACCACGTACGACATGCTTTGAAAGGTGTGGAAGCTGATGCCCAGGGGCAGCACGATATTCAGAAAGAACGCATCCGCGCGCTTGTCCAGCACCCACGCCAGGTTGCTACCCAGAAAATTGTAGAACTTGAAGAAGCCCAGGAAGCCGAGGTTCGCGCACAGGCTCAGGATCAGTACTGTTTTCCTGCGCGGCCCCGGCGGGACTCTCTCCAGCCAGATACCTGCCGTGTAATCGATTACGGTCAAAGTCAGCAACAGTGGAATGAATCTATAATTCCAGCTTCCATAGAAAAAGTAACTAGCGGCTAGGAGGATATACTTGCGGAGGGCGCGCGGACTCGCGTAGAACAGCGCCAGCACCAAGGCTAGGAACAAAAAGAAATGTGCGGTGTTGAATAACATGGGTCAACTCACCTGGCGGGCGGCCCGCCCGTTGGGCCCAGTATGCGGGCAACCTCGTCCGCGAGCATCGCTGAAAACTTTTCCACTCCATCCCGGTTCATGTGCATGGCGTCTTTGAAAAACTCAGGATGCTCCAGACTGTCGAATAGGTGTTCGTTCGCCAGTATCACGTTGGGGCGGGACGCCAATTCCCGGATGGAACTGCTGCGTTTCTTCACCAGGTTGTCCGGGCGTGGTATCGGGCCGCGCGGCAGCCGGACGAAGATGAGTTTGGTGCGCGACCCGCGATAGCGATCGGCGGTGCGCCCCAGCCATGCGCGAAAGAACCTGGCCAGGCGGCCGGTCTGCGGGTTGGGCTCGTGGAGCAGCCAAGAACGTACGTTGTCCTTCTGCGCTTCGGTCAATCCTGGCGGGTATGTCGCTGTGAGTGTGGACCAATCGATCTGCAGGCCCACCATATTGCTGGACGACTCCACATAGTCGTAGGTCCAATCGGGCCAACCCTGGTGGCACAGCCGGACGTTATATAGCCGTTTCTTCGGATGCGCCAGAAACGCCTGAATGTCGCTCTGCAGCGCGATCCCCTTCAGCACGGCGCCGCGAAATGCTTCCCACTGGACCGCGCGGCTGTAAAACGATTGGGCGAACTCGATAGTGTCGCTCAATCGAAGTCTGGCAATACAATAGTGCAGCGCCCGAATATCGTCGTCGGGGTTGAACGCCCGGTCCTCATCGTCGTAGTCGTCGACCCCAAACACAATCGCGCGATAACCGCGCGCCGTGGGATCCAGGTCGCGCAGCAAGTAGTACCAGGTTCGCGGATCGCTACCGGCGATGGCGGCGGTCCGGACGGCATAGCCCGTCTGGCGCGGCCTCAGATCTACTACCTTTGGCACGTAGCCCATGCGCGAATTGCCCAGCGTCACGACCAGATTGTCGCCGGCCTTTTGCTGCGCAGCCTTTTCCCGCCACAGCATCAACTCAAGGAGTCCGGCGGAGGAATCCGGTTCCAGAATCGAGGTGTACAGGTGGGTGCGAAACAGAAGCGCGTCCAGGCCGAACAGGAGCAGGCATGCGATCAGCAGCGTGAGGGCGATGCGGCGAGGCGAAGGTGCGATTGCCATAGGCGTCGTCGAGCATTTGCTTTGTTGGGGCAGGTTGGCAACCTGCGGGCCGATTGTTAATCGGCCCCGGCGCGCCGGATACCATCCTGCCCCCAAGGCGAACTGGCCCAGTACCGGGACTTTTCCCCGCTTTGCGCATTCTAGCATTCGTTCAATTGCGCGCGGGTGCGCTGCAGAAGCGCATGCGGGCGAGTTCGGCGAGTTTGGGTTGGCCGCGGGTTTCGAGCACGTGACGCAGCACGAATGTGTACTCCAGCCTGGGGCTCGACAACTCCTGCCATTCGGTCGCTTCCGTGTTGGATAGCCACCTCAGCACCCTCATCGGCATTTCCACTCGTTTGGTGCACAGCGCCGGACGCTGCAAGTTGCAGAGCCGGATGGTCTCCTTGGCTCGGCGCGACTGCGCTTCTTCCAGCTTGGGATGCGGCTCAAGCCTGCCCGTATCCGGGTGTATCCGGAAGTAGGGCTCGAGATCTTCTGCATCTGGTTTCAAAAGCGCCGTTATGGTCCTGCTCGCCCTTGGCGTCGTTGCACAGCCGGCAACCTGGCAGCAGATTGGTCCACTCGAAGGCCATATAGCGACTTGCCGTCTTCGCCACGTAGTGGTCGATTTCCAGGTAGGACGTAACTTCCAGAGCGCTCTCGCAGTACACGCACTTCCCGTGTGCCATGTCGCGTAGCGCCGCGCGCAGAGCCCGTCGCCGTTCAAATCGCGGCAAGGCAAAAATCGCCGCAACCCGCTGAAGCCTAATGACTTTCAGATCTGGAAAAGTACTTTACCGGACACCAGTGCAAAAGGATTTTCACCGACGCCGGATTATCGGGAGCCACGATCAAGCGCCCTGCCCTACTCCGTTGCCTCAAGACTTTGAAGGCCGGTGACACACTGATCGTGTGGAAACTCGACCGGCTAGGCCGCAGCTTGCGCGACCTGATAACCATGCTCGACGATCTGAAACAACGCGGCGTCAAATTTCGTTCCCTCACAGAGGCAATCGACGCCCACACGCCGACAGGCCGCGCCATGTGGCAGATGATAGGCGTACTCGCAGAACTGGGACGCAGCTTAATCAGCGAGAGTACCCGCGCGGGAGTGAAGGCCGCGAAACACCGGGGCGTCAAATTCGGGCGCAAGCGGAAACTAACGCCGCTACAGATCGAGCTTGCCCGAAAGCAGATCGAACGCGGCGAGGACAGAGGCAAGGTTGCCGAAAGCTTCAATGTGAACCGCACCACCCTTTACCGGGCGCTTGCGGATTGACGGCTTCGTTTGCCCGGTTTCTCGCGTTGGAGTTACACTGATTTAGAACGGCTCCAAAATGCAACGCAAGGCCGAAGAACGGAACTAAAAGCACGTGCAAGCGCAAGCTGGAAACGCAGTGCAGTGGGGAAACGTGGCGCAGTGGGTGGGTGCCCTGGCGACTACTGCGGCTGTCATCGTGGCGCTCTTTAAGGAAGACTTGATCCGGCTTAGGCGGCATCCCAAATTAACGGCGTCGATTGAAGCAAAGTACCCAGACTGCATAAAAACTGCTGTCCAGTGGCGGGGCGCGAACAAGGAAAAGCCCTGGAAGGGATGGAGATACTGGCTTCGTGTATGGGTAAAGAACGGAGGAAATGTCCGCGCGGAAAAGGTTGAGGTCTTTTTGTCGCGGGCTTGGGTGTGGAACAACAGTTCTTTCGAGCCGCTCACTCACTTTACGCCAATGAACTTGCTATGGAGCAATACCCAAGACGCCTACGTCGATGGCATTCCACCTGATATGAGGAGGCTCTGCGACCTTGGGTCGATTACTGTGACTGGTTGCTACCGGGACGTTACAAGTTCGAGATTAAGATTGCGGGCAGTAATTGCGAGCCAGTCACTCATTGCATTTATCTGCACCTTACGGGGAGGTGGCACGAAGAACCCACGGAAATGCTAGCTCATGATTTTACTGTGGCCGTTTCGAGCGGATGTGACAGTGCCTCACCACTCGTTTAGAGCAACATAACTAAGAGGATTGTATCCAATGTGTTTCGGGGGACGAATACTCGAACTAACCCGCACGGCACGGCCCGGAACACGTTGGATTACAATTCGTTGAACTGAGCTGGTCTACTTATGGGGTTTGAATGGCTTTTCGAACGGTCGGGATGGTGCGGGCGAGGCGGCCTTTGGTCGGGGGAATGCCGGCAAGCCGGTAAAGGTGACGGCCCGGCCGCGACCGGTGCGCCAGGATCAGATGCGGGCAGGCTTAGTTCAACGTCCTTTATGTTGCTTTCAAAGCTTCCGCCGACCACTCCGCGATCACTTAGATCGCCACCCTGCCAACCCACTGAAAACAATCGGATTCGGCCAAGAGCGTCGCCGGTTGACCTTCCACCCTCATGCTACCCTTGAATCAGGGATAGGCAGATCCGGCCTGCCACTTGAAGGCCGCTTCGACGGTCGGCGCAAAATTCACCGGCGCTCGAAACAGGCGTAACTTAATGCAAAAAAAGTATATTACACGAAATTGGTTTCGTCTGGCCAATTTACACTCACGACCCAACACAGCACAAAAACGGCCACCGCTCCGCAGGAATTCCGATTCCACGCTCCTGCCTCCCGACTTCCCCTTTTTTTCCCCTTTGGCTTCGTGCGGCCAAAAACGCAAAGCCTCCCAAAATCAGCCACCTCCACCCCCTGAAACAGCTACACTCGCAACAAATGCCAGCTAAACCCAGGGGCCGCCGCGCATTCTCAAAACCGTCGCCCTGGCCGCCGCTGCACCCACGAAACCCGCCGCCGCCCAATCCCCTCCCCAAACCACCCCCCGCCAAAGGCCGCCCCGCCCCCGCCCAAACCCGTAACCTCCCCGAGCTCCCCCATGCGCTATCCCCGCGTTTTCACCGGACGCCAGCTTGCCATGCTCGCCATGCCCCTCGGCGGTATCGCCGTCGGCAGCATCAGCCTCGGCGGACGCGGCCAGCTTCGCGATTGGGAGATCTTCAACCGTCCCGATAAGGGCCGCTCGCCCGAGTACGCCTTCGCCTCCATCTGGGCGCGGGCCGGCAGCCGCAAGCCCGTCGCGCACGTCCTTGAAGCCCGTCTCATGCCGCCCTACGAAGGTCCCGACGGCCTCGGCTCCAAGAATGCGCCCGGCCTCACCCGCCTGGAACGCGCAACTTTCACCGGTGAGTTCCCCATCGCCCAAAACCACCACCGTTAGAGGCGCTAAGATGCTGGCCCTGGCGATGCTCAGCCGGCCGGGGATCCCGCTGCCCACGGCATGCCCGAAGCCGCAGAACAGGTCGCCAAAGCTAGCGTTGAACCACGACCCGCTTCCCAGGGCGGCGTTCCAGAGACCGCAGCTACGCTGTATATACTACAATGAAGCGGGATGACGGTGCGGTTCGAATGGGACGGCGCTAAGGACCGCGCAAATATTGCCAAGCATGCCGTCGGTTTTGACGAGGCCAGAAGAGTCTTCAGCGATCCGCACGTAATTGTCCGCGAAGACCGTGTGGTTGAGGGTGAACAGCGGCTGCACGCCATCGGTTATGCAGGGCGCGTTCTGCTGGTCGTCCATACGATAAGGGAAGAGGGGTTGGGCGCGATCGTCCGCATCGTCTCAGCCCGCAAAGCGACGCCCGCGGAAAGGACGCTGTATGAAGAAGGCGAATGAGAATCGGGCCAGGATGGTAACCCGGACTATAGAGCAGATCGAGAACCGCGGAATTACGAAAGCGGAACGCGAGCGCTTGAAGCTTGTTGCGGCATTGCCCGACGGCCAGATCGACACGAGCGATATTCCGGAAGTAAAGGATCGCACCGGGTGGGTGAGGGTGCACGAACATCCGGAACATCCTCTGCATCGCGTGCTCTCGCGCCTCTTATCGATTCGGCTGCCGGAGCCCGACATAGCACTGGCGCAGCGCCTCGCCGAGAGAAAGGGATTGCCATACCAGACCTACATCAAGTCGCTGCTGCACGAAGCGCTCGAACGCGAACGCGTCCTTGCCGAGCGTGGATGATCTTGGAGTGCGTCGAGCCGCTGGGCTTGACGATTTACGGAGGCCGCCCAAGCTCTCGGCGTCACCCGCAACACGCTTTCGGAACGTGAACGAGAAGCGCGGCATATCGCCGGCAGTCAGGTTATCGAAGGTTTTCGGCGGTACCGTAAACGGCCCGGCTTGTCCAACAGGCCCAGTACGACTTTGCGCAAGTCCACCGCGACTGCACCAAGATCAAGCGGCCGGTATTCGCGTAACCGAGGCGGCCCTGCCGCCACATGGGATGCTGCTTGCCGGGGTGGTGCGGAATAGCGGCCCGTCGAGATCGCCGGCGATGCCGGCGGCGGCGATGTGGGCGTCGGGATATTCCTCCAAGTTATGGTGGCAGGGCAGCTCGTGCTCCTTGCCGCCCTTCTCGTGCAGCCGCACCCAGCCGCGGCCGCCCTTGAACAAAGTAGTCGCGCACCTTCATTTCGATCACCGCATTGATGCGCGCGAAGGTATACCATCAGGCCGATCAGCGCGCGATCGCGCAAGCCAACCAGGTCGGGTTCCTCGGCCTCTGCGCCGTCCTCCCCCTACATGGTTCTCACGACCTCGATGCTGTCGAGCAACTCGCGGGCTTGATCGGCGGTGAGCACCGGCGTCTTGACTTTTTGACGACGTATTTAGGGACGCGCACGGCGTGCACCGGCTTCACGTCGAGCACATGGCCGGTCACCAGCCAATCGAAAAGCATGCGCAGCTCGACCAGATACCAGCCGAATTGCCGGAGGATATCGTCCTGCGCGCGCGGGCGAATAACGGCTTTCACGGCCGCTTCCGCGCCTTGTGCTTCGCGGCGATGCCGCGCGCTTCGGCTTTGAGGTCCTTCCAGAACTCCGGCGTCAGCAGAACGTCGGCGCCGCCAGACTGTCATCGTCGCCTGACTCCTTCTTCAGAATCCGCTCTACGTCGCGCTTGCCGTGCAGAACGCGAACGATCCTAAAGAGCGAACGGCAATATTCGCTCACGTTGCCGTAGCCCTTGGTGGCGAGCTGGTGGTCGATGAATTCCTTCAGGGATTCGGGCAGGGAGATGGTTACGGTTGTCATGGTCGCTCCTGGGTTAGTGCGCATGCCCAATATGGGAGCGCCAAGAGAGATCAGGAATCCGGCCCTTAAAGGGTTGCGGCTCTGGCCGGTGAAGGACTTTGAGGAGCTCCTAATTTTCTACTTGGTGGCGGGGGACACGCTTTACGGGACGCCCAAAAGGAAGAAGCCGAGGCCCGCCTGGAGGCGTTGCTGCTGGAAGGCCTTGGGTGTCTCCTGCCATGCAGTCTACCACGTTTATGAACTGTTCTCAATAGATAAGAACTTGCTCGGGCGGTCCATCCTTCTTTCATCTATGCAAGGACGCCGTTCAGGGTAGAGCACGACGATGCGAACCTTGTCGCGCCGCAATGGTGGGGTCGGGAAAGCTACTCTCTACCTCTCAGGATGGCGGCCATCACGCGCGGGCTGCGGCTGCCGTGTATAACGGCCACAACCCACAATGGCTCTTCGTCTGGCGCGTAGGCGATAAGATAATTGTGCTTGTTCGTGAATCTCAAAGGCCGTCCGGTGAGGTCGGGGCGGCGGTAGCCTCGATGCGGAAAGGCGGCTAAGGCTTCTATAGTGTCGAGAATATCCGCAACCACCATGTCGGCGGATGCGGGGCTGTCCTCGGCGATGAAGTCCCAAATTTCCGCAAAGTCGTTCTCTACTTCCGGGTGAAAGTCGTACCCGGTCATTGCCGCTCGGCTTGCCGCGCCGCGCTTCTTGCGTGCAAGCGCGCTTTCATCTCATCGCCGCCGATGGGCTTCACCCTGCCGCTCTTGAGATCGTCATAGCGGCTGTCCAGCATCCGCCGCGTCTCGGTCAGCTCGTCGAAATAACCGAGAAAGGCATCCTGCAGCAATTCATCCGGAGGGCGTCCGGTGTCAATCGCCAGGCGGTCCAGCTTGGCCTGTGCGTCGGGGGTGAAATGCACTTCCATGGCTCGGCTCCTTCCCTTCAGAATAGCGCGTTACCTTGGCGCACCGAGCAGGGAGGCAAATAGGCCGTCTCGAAATGCTCCTGGGCTTGGCGCTGCGACGTGGGGAGCTTCCCGGCGGCCTACCGCATGATCCGGCGACGCGCCAAGGCCGCAGGGATCAAGACGAGAATAGGCAACCATACCCTTCGCGCCACTGGCATCACCACCTATCTGCGCAACGACGGCAGGTTGGAGCACGCGCAGACCATGGCCAACCACTTCTCGCCGCGCACCACTAAGCTCTACGACCGCCGCGAGGAGGAGATTTCGCTCGACGTGGTCGAGAGGATTGTGATCCAGGCCGAGGTGAATCGTGAAACCGTCCGGTCCAAGTGGTCCTGTCGAGAGTTATCCTTAATGGATTCATGCCCCAACAGAATCAGAAGCTCACCGAGCGTGAGCTCATCGAACTGGCGGTACGGTTAGCAGCCTCAAGCAAATCCGAGGACGACAAACGCATTCACCCACAGGTTGGCGCGGTCGTGTCGCGAGACGGACACGTTCTGAGTACCGGATATCGAGGAGAGCGCTACGAAGGCGCTCACGCAGAGGAATCTGCCCTGCTCAAATTGAACGTCGACGAGACAATCGGCGCGACCGTTTACAGTACGCTTGAACCTTGCACCACTCGAGGCAAGACGCCTTGCTCATTGCTCCTCATTCAGCGTGGCATAACTCGCCTCGTCTACGGAATCTCGACCCGAATCCTGATATTCGCGGCCAAGGTGAATGGCTGTTGGAGGAACATGCTGTTGAGATAGCAAAATTTCCTTCGGATTTGGTCCGCGCGGTTAAGGCCCAAAATGCGGAGTTTATAAACTACATGCTCGGCCTGGGGCTAAGGATAACTTCACCGATCGACGGGCAGATGATCGCCTCCGATCCGGTTGCGGTCGACGGACTCTTTCGGGTGTTTCCGCGACCGGGCGATCGAATTCTGGTGCTTGGCCGATCAGACACCTGGTATTACCCCCAGATGCCGATCGAATGGAACCGTGACCAGAGAACCTGGACGTGCCTACGGGTTTTCTTGAGCGCTGCGGCGAAGCCAAAGCCGTACGGCATTGTTGTCGCCCGAATGAGCGAGGACTTTGCTGTGTGGGTGCGCAGCTATTCCAATGTGCACCAGTTGACCAATAAATGGATTGGGGCTGAGATGCGTACTCTGCCGCCAGGATTCGAGGTGCTCGCCTCAGTCGATGTCCTTCGTGCAGCCAAGGGGTGAGATAAGCGTCACCGCTTGGCAGGTTTTCCCCGCCCCGCCGTTTAAGGCGACGGCGTCACTTTTGTAGACGGCAACATACCTTATGTTGCCCGAAAAGATCGCGCTCGCCGCAGCCCGATCACGCCCTGCACCCCACATCCAACCCCATGAAACCAAACAGATCCAGCCAGCAATAGTGCCGACTCGGCCGCAGCCTCCATGCTACCCTCGGGTCGGGGAGAGGGTAAGCCCCACAAGGCGTTCCGCTTTTTCGGGGCAATTAAATCCAAGAATGCGCTTCCACCTCCAAAATCAACAAGCGGAAATTGGCTTTGCCGTTTTTGCAAGTGCATGTAACTAAGCAACTTATTGGCTCAGTTCGTTAATAAAATGAGTTATGGCTACTTCGTTTCTCAACCCTCGGGTCGGTCCGCCGGAGCACCGGAACCCACCAAAACGCCCGCATGCTGCAGGCATTCCGACTCCTCCCGACGCAGCTATCTCCACCCTCCGAACGATGCTACACTCGCACCAAATGAGTAAACCCACCGGCCGCCGAGGATTCCTGAAAACCGTTGCCCTGGCCGCCGTTGCGCCCGCGAAGACCGTTACGCCGCAAACCCGTCCGCCAGCCACCCACGCCGCCCGGCCCGCCCCGCCGAAACCAATCACCCTCCCCCGCTCCTCCATGCACTATCCCCGCGTCTTCACCGGCCGCCAGCTTGCCATGCTGGCCATGCCCCTCGGCGGTATCGCCGCCGGCAGCATCAGCCTCGGCGGACGCGGCCAGCTTCGCGATTGGGAGATCTTCAACCGTCCCGATAAAGGCCGCTCGCCCGAGTACGCTTTCGCCTCCATCTGGGCGCAAGCCGGCACCCGCAAGCCTGTTGCGCACGTCCTCGAAGCCCGCCTCATGCCGCCCTACGAAGGTCCCGACGGCCTCGGCTCCAAGAACGCGCCCGGCCTCAGCCGCCTCGAAGGCGCGATTTTCACCGGCGAATTCCCCATCGCCCAAATCGCCTTCCGCGATTCCCGCCTGCCCGTCGGCGTCACGCTGGATGCCTTCAGCCCCTTCATCCCGCTCGATGCCGACGCATCCGGCCTGCCCGTCGCCATCCTGCGCTATCGCGTCCACAATCCGGGTAAGGATGTCGCCACAGTCTCCATCGCCTGGTCCATCGAAAACCCCATCGGCGCCGGTCACCAGGATGTCGCGCAGCGCCACCCCGGCGAGCAGCGCGTCATCGAATACCGCGAAACCGAACACATCAAAGGCCTGCTGATGAGCAACCCCGGCATGCCCGCGGACGACCCGCAATCGGGCGATATCGCCGTCTGCCTGGTCAAGCCCGAGGGCAAACTCACCTATCTGCGCGGATGGATCAACGCCAAATGGTGGACCAGCCCGTTGCTCTTCTGGGACGATTTCAGCGACGACGGCCAGCTCGGCCCCGACGCCGCCGACCGCAAGCCCATCGGCTCGCTCTGCCTGCAACAGGAAATCGCGCCTGGCGCCGCAGCCGACTACACCTTCCTGCTCGCCTGGCATTTCCCCAATCGCACGCCCGCCTGGTCCGGCTGGACCGCTCCCAAAGGCGACGAGCACACTATCATCGGCAATCATTACGCGACGCGCTTCGCCGGCGCCTGGCAGGCCGCCGAATACGCCGCCGAAAAGCTGCCCGATCTGGAAGCCCGCACGCGCCGCTTCGTCGCCGCCATGCGCGACAGCACTCTGCCGCCAGCCGTGCGCGATGCCGCCATGTCCACCCTCTCCACGCTGGTCGCCCAGACTTGCTTCCGCACCGCCGATGGCGAATTCCACGGCTTCGAAGGCAGCAACGACCACAGCGGCTGCTGCTTCGGCAATTGCACGCACGTCTGGAATTACGAGACCGCCACCCAGCATCTGTTCCCCACGCTGGCCCGTTCGCTGCGCAAAGCCGCTTTCGGATATTCGGAAGACGATCAGGGCGGCATGCGCTTCCGCCAATTGCTCCCCGATGGCAAACAGCGCTTCGGTTACGCCGCCGCCGACGGCCAGATGGGCCAGATTATCAAGGCGTATCTCGATTGGCGCCTCTCCGGCGACATCGCCTGGCTGCGCGATCTCTGGCCCCGCGTGCAGCGCGCCGTCTCGTTCGCCTGGGTCGCGGGCGGATGGGATTCCCAGCGCCGCGGCGTCCTGGACGGCGTGCAGCACAACACCTACGACGTGGAGTTTTACGGCCCCAATCCGCTGTGCGGCATCTATTATTTGGGTGCATTGCGGGCGGCCGAAGAGATGGCCCGCGCCGTGGGCGATGCGCGGTCCGCCGAAGATTATCGCAAGTTGTTTGACGCCGGAAGCCAGTGGATCGACGCCAACCTCTTCAACGGCCACTATTACATTCAGAAGGTCCGTGGCATCCCCAAGGACCAGATCGCGCCCGCCACGGTCGGCGACATGGGCGCGGAAAATCCCGAGAAGCCCGAATACCAGGTCGGCGATGGCTGTCTGCTCGATCAGTTGATGGGCCAGTATTTGGCCGATGTCGCCGGACTCGGTACGCTGGTCGACCCCGCCCACATTCGCGAAACCGTGAG
>Ga0302325_10013863_pt1 | contig 17169 bp, 15 predicted proteins | sample Palsa_T0_2_FD_201948 | JGI IMG/M metagenome (GOLD analysis project Ga0302325, IMG submission 201948) | Peat permafrost microbial communities from Stordalen Mire near Abisko, Sweden - Palsa_T0_2 | ecosystem: Environmental > Terrestrial > Soil > Palsa > Peat permafrost | place: Sweden: Abisko... | reverse complement strand
TCGGCGGCCGGTCGCGGTTGCCGCCCGCCCGCACGCCAAGTCACAGAAGGGTGAACACCAGGTAGCACGCTGCTGGCAAGTTGCCTGATTGTTCATCGCAGATCTCGACATCGGGACGGGTGCCGGGGACGCTGCCGGTGTGAACGACTTTCTCCTTGTCCTGGTCGTCATCACGGCACTGGGTTTCGACTTCACGAACGGCTTCCACGACACCGGCAACGCGATGGCGACCTCCATCGCCACCGGGGCCCTGAGCCCCCGGGTCGCGGTGGGCCTGTCGGGGGTGCTGAACCTGGTCGGTGCGTTCCTGTCGCTGGCCGTCGCGGCGACGATCGCGAGCGGCCTGGTGGACACGAACCTGGTGACGCTGACCGTGGTGGCTGCCGGGCTGGCCGGCGGGATCACCTGGAACCTGCTCACCTGGCTCTTCGGCATCCCGTCGAGTTCGTCGCACGCCCTGATCGGCGGGGTGATCGGCTCGACGATCGCCGCGGCCGGCGGGCACGCGGTCCAGTGGCACGACCTGGTCGCGAAGGTCGTCATCCCGGCCGGACTGTCGCCGGTCATCGCCGCCCTCGTCGCGGCGACCGGCACCTGGCTGCTGTACCGGATCAGCCGCAGCCTCACCGAGGGTGCCCGCACCCACGGCTTCCGGATCGGGCAGATCGGGTCGGCGTCGATGGTGTCCCTGGCGCACGGCACGAACGACGCGCAGAAGACGATGGGGGTCATCACGCTGGCCCTGATCGTGAACAAGAACGTCTCCGCCACCTCCAACGCGCCGTTCTGGGTCATCCTCTCCTGCGCGCTGGCGATCAGCATCGGCACCTACCTGGGCGGCTGGCGGGTGATCCGGACCCTGGGCAAGGGACTGGTGGAGATCGAGTCGCCGCAGGGCATGGCGGCGGAGTCCGCCTCGGCCGCAGTCATCCTGCTGTCCAGCAGCTTCGGCTACTCGCTGTCCACCACGCACGTCGCCACCGGGTCGATCATCGGCACCGGGCTCGGCAAGAAGGGCGCCGAAGTCCGCTGGAACGTGGCCGGGCGGATGGCCACCGCCTGGGTGTTCACCCTGCCGTCGGCCGGCCTGGTGGGTGCCGGGGCCGAGGCCCTGGCGCACGTGATCGGCGGCACCGCGGGCGTGGTCGTCGACCTGATACTGCTGGTCGCGGTAGCGGCGACGGTTTACCTGCGGTCGCGCGCCACCAAGGTGGACCACAACAACGTCAACGACGACTGGACCGGATCGCTCGCTCCGGCCGAGCCTGCGGCAGCCGCCTGAGCTGGGGAGCGGATCATGTCCTGGATCAACCTGACAGCGATCTGGAAGATCGTGGTTTTCGGCCTGCTGGCCGGCGCGGGGCTCCCGGCCATCTTCGCCCTCGGCCTGCTCGCGTTGTCGAAGGGCGGCCGTACTCAGGCTGCGGGCGCCGACTCGGCCGACTCTGACGTCGTCGTCGGCGGTAACCCGGCCGGGATCGCCGCCGCCGCGTTCTGCTTCCTGGTCGTGCTGGCCGCCATAGCGTGGGGCATCTACGAGGTCTACAAGATTGGTCACCCTGCCGCCAAATAGTCACCGCCCGATAGCCGCGGCCGGCCAGTCGCTGCCCGAGTCTGCGGTTACCGCACCGAGAGGGTCTGAGAACATGCCGTTGCCCCCCGTGCTGAGATCGATCATCGGCTGGCTGCGGGCCGGGTACCCCGAGGGGGTCCCCGACGTCGACTACATCCCGCTGTTCGCCCTGCTGGCCAGCCGGCTGACCGACGCCGATGTCGCCGCGATCGCCGACGAGCTGGCCGGTTCCAGCGACCCGGCATCCGCGCAGAAGATCCGCGCGGCGATCGGCAGCGTCACCCACGAGAAGCCAACCGATTCCGAGGTCGCCCGGGTCAGCGCCAGGCTGGCGGCTGGCGGCTGGCCGCTGGCCAGGCCGGGCAGCATGAGCTGAGCCGCCGTCCAGGCCGGGCCAGGCAGTGCAGCGCGCCGGGCAGGTCAGCCGGGGCCGGGCAGGTCAGCCGGGGCCGGGCAGGTCAGCCGGGGGCGGGGCAGGTCAGGCGGGGCCGGGCAGGCGGAGCTCGGCGTAGACGGCGCGGTGGTCGCTGCCGGGCAGCCGGCGGACCGAGCTGGCGCGCACGGCGCACCGTGGGTCGGCGAGCACATGGTCGATGGTCAGCAGGGGCGGGCGGCCGCGCGGCTCCGGTCCCCAGGTCGGTACCAGCCCGTTGCCGTTCTGGCTGGCGGCGTCCCGGTGGCCGAGGCGCAGCAGCCGGCGGAACTGAGCGTGGTCGAGCGTGGCGTTGAAGTCGCCGGCCATGATCACCGGCGGGTCGCCCGGCGGCGGCAGCGCGGACAGCTCACCGCGCCAGCGCGGGACAGCGTGCCGGTACCAGCGCGGCGTCGGCGGGGTGGTGTGCACGCAGATCAGCCGCACGGACTGGCCCGACGGAAGGTCAAGCCGGGCGGCGGGCTGCCCCGCTGAGGTCGCCGCGATGGCCGGGCTGCCGCTCAGCGGGTAGCGGGCGTAGATGGCATTGCCCCGCGGGACGTCCGCCAGGACGTCGGTCACCTCATTCGGCAGCAGCTCGTGCAGCCCGGCTCGCTTCAGCCGCGTCGCCGCGTCGCCGCTGACCTCCTGCAGGAACAGCACGTCGGCGCGCGTCTCGCGGACGAGCTCGACGACCGCCTCGGCGAGGGCCCGGCCGACGAGCAGGTTCGCGGTCAGCACGCGCAGCACGGGCCCGGCGGCCGGCGGCTGGCGGCGCGGCAGGGCGCGCGGGACCACCAGGGCGGTCAGGACTGCCCCGGCGAGCGCGGCGGTGGCGGTCGCGCCCCGGTCGCGCATGAGCAGCGCGGCCAGCCAGGCCGCAGCGGCGGCCTGCGGAGTGAACGACATCAGCGGCACCGCCGCCGCCTCCAGCGGCCCAGCGCGGTCGGCGGCCGCCAGCCTGGCCGCCGCCCATCCGGCCAGGCCGCCAGCGACCGCCCGTTCCAGGCGTGGCGAGGACATTGGTTTATGCTGGCACGCCCGCCCTGACCTGGGGCGAGCCGGCCCGGTGAACTTTTGTCGGCGGCCGGGCTGGACGTGGCAGGCCGGGCCGGTGACCTGGCGCCAGCCGGCCACCCGGGCGGGAGCCGGCGGCTGTAGGTGGAGGCAGCATCGTGGACTGGAAGCCTGAGCTCACCGTCGTTCGCCACGGTATGACCGGGACGCCGCGCGAGCCGCGGGGCGCGGCTCCCGTGACCGGGACGACAGGCATGCCGCGGGGCGCGGCTCCCGTGACCGGGACGACAGGCGCCCCGCGGGCGCGGTTCCCGTGACCGGCTGCACTGGCCGCGCCGGGGCAGACGTCGTGCTGCGCGCCGAGGCCGTTGACCTGGTGCTCGGCGACCGGCTGCTGCTCGACCAGGTCAGCTTCGCGGTGCGGGCCGGGGAGCACTGGGCGCTGCTCGGGCCGAACGGCGCGGGAAAGAGCACCCTGCTGCGCCTGCTGGCGACCTATGCTCATCCGACCCGCGGCCAGGTCGAGATTCTCGGCTACCGGCTCGGCAGGGTCAACGTGTTCACCCTGCGTCCGTGGATCGGCTTCGTTAGCCCGCACCATCCGCTGCGGTCGGCGCGGACCGTGCGGGAGGTCGTGCTGACCGGTGCCACCGGCACCATCGAGCTGGTGCCCCGCCGGACGCCCGGCGAGGCCGAGCTGGGCCGCGCGGACGCGCTCATCGAGCTGATGGGACTGAGCCGCGTGGCCGGCGCTCGCTGGCCGGGCCTGTCCCAGGGTGAGCGCGGCCGGACGCTGATCGCGCGGGCCCTGATGGCCGAGCCGCGCGTCCTGCTGCTCGACGAGCCGGCGGCCGGGCTGGACGTGGCAGGCCGCGAGCAGCTGCTGGCGTCCATCGACGAGCTCCGCGAACGGCAGCCCCGGCTGGCCACCGTCCTGGTCACCCACCATCTGGAGGAGCTGCCGGCCAGCACCTCGCACGCGCTCCTGCTCCGCGGCGGACGGACGGTGGCCGCCGGCCTGGCTGCCGACGTGCTCACCACGGAACTGGTCAGCGCCTGCTTCGACTACCCGGTCGCGATCGCCAGGCACAATGGCCGCTGGATCTCGATCGCCAGCCCGGCCGGCCGTCCCGGTCGACCGGCCCACCGTCCCGGCTGAATCGCGTGGCGGCATGAGATTGTCGCCGAACGCGCGACTCCCGCGGTAGCGCCAGTCACAATTGTAGCCAAATGGAGCTGCTGGGACGGGACGCTGAGCTGGGCAGGATCGACGCATGGCTAGGCTGCGCGGCTGAGGCCGGCGAGCACCCCGGCGGTGCTGGCGAGCACCCCGACCGGGCGGCCAGGGTGCTGCTGATCGAGGGTGAGCCGGGGATCGGCAAGACCACGCTGTGGGCAGCGGGGGTCCGCCGCGCCGCCGAGTCGGGCTGGCGGGTCCTGCAGTGCCGGCCCGCCCCGTCTGACGCGGCGCTGTCTCACGTCGGGCTCGCCGACCTCCTCCGCTCCGTGCCCGACGAGGCCTTCGGCAGCCTCCCGGCACCCCAGCGGCGGCCGCTGGCGGTCGCCCTGCTGCGGGAGGAAGCGGGAGAAGGCGATCTCGAGCCCCGCGCCGTCGGCACCGGGCTCACCGCGCTGCTCGGGCTGCTGGCCGACGGCGGGCGGGTGATCCTCGCGCTGGATGACGCGCAATGGCTCGATCCGGCATCGGCCAGGGCGCTGGCGTTCGCCTTCCGGCGGCTGGACGGCCGGCCGGTGCGGGCGCTCGCCACGGTCCGCGTGGACGCTCCCGGGCAGCGGATCGCCGCCGGGCCGGCGGCGCTGGAGTCCGCGGTGGACCATCAGGAACTGGCCCGGATCCCGGTCGGTCCGCTCACGGTCGCCGCCACTCACCGGCTTTTCCGGGAGACGCTCGGCGCGTCCTTCGCCCGCCCGCTGCTCGTCCGGATCCACCGGGCCGCGGGCGGCAACCCGTTCTACGCCCTGGAGATCGCCCGCGAGATCAGCAGGGTCGGGGCCGCGCCGCCGGGCCAGCCGCTGCCCGTCCCCGGCAACCACCGCGAACTCGCCTTGCTGCGGCTGCACCGGCTGCCAGGGCCGACTCGCGCGGCCCTGACCATGGTGGCAGCCATGTCGCGGCCGTCCGCCGACAACCTGGACCTCCGCGCGCTGGCCCCGGCCGAGCGCGCGGCGATCGTCCGGGTGCAGCCAGGAGGGCGGGTCGAGTTCACCCATCCCCTGTTCGGCTCCGTCCTCTACTCCTCGCTGCCGGACGGGCAGCGCCGCAGGCTGCACCGCGAGCTGGCCGGCCTGGCGGTGAGCCTGGAGGAGCGGGCACGGCACCGGGCGCTGGGCGCGGAGGGCCCGGACGAGTCCACCGCGGCAGTGCTCGATGAGGCGGCGCGGGCCGCGTCGGCTCGCGGCGCCGCGGACATGGCCGTCGAGCTCAAGGAGCTCGCCTGCCAGCTGACCCCGCCCGGGGACCGCCACCTGCTCGTCCGGCGGGAGCTCGAGCTCGCCGACAGCCGCTACTTCGCCGGTGATCCGAACGGCGCCCGGTCAGAGCTTGAGCGGTCCCTGCTCACGCTGCCAGCCGGCGAGGACCGGGCATCGGTCCTGCTCGAGCTCGGCAGCGTGCTGTGGACCCAGAGCGAGGGAGACCGCGGCCTCTCGCTGCTGCTGCAGGCACTCGCCGAGGCCGAGACCCGCTCGCTGCGGGCTCGCATCCATTCGCGGATTTCCGCGCTTTCGGACGACTGTGATCTTTCCGTGCAGCACGGCGAGGCGGCCCTGGCGCTGCTCGACCGCGACACCGATCCGCTGCTGTACTCCTTCGCCCTGCACAACGTCGCGCTGTTCCGGCTGTACGCCGGGCGTGGCGCCGATCACCAGGCCATCGAGGAGGGCATCCGGCTCCAGGAGGGAGTGGCGGCCTGGGAGATGAGCACGGTCCCCGCCTACTGGGCACGGAATTTCGACGACTTCGACATGGCCAGGCGGCTCTTCGAGGACATGCTCCGGGTCTTCTCCGAGCGCGGTGACGAGGCGAGCACCAGCGGCGTGCTGACCCACATCGCGGTGATCGAGGCGATGACCGGGCACATGGACCGGGCCAGGGAACTGGCAAGGGAGGCGGTCAATCTCGCCGAGCAGACCGAGCAGGAGACCTATCTCAACATGGCGCAGTGGGCCCAGGGGCAGGTGCACGCGCGGGCCGGCGAGACAGCGGAGGCACGAGCGGCGGGGGCTGAAATACTGGCCCGGCTCGACGCCCATCCGGACATCACGCTGGAGGGCATGGCCAGGGCCGTGCTGGGCCTGGCCGCCCTTTCCGCGGGCGATCTCGCCGAGGCCGACAGGCAGTTTTCCCGCGCCGCCGAGATCGTGGAGTCCCTGCACTTCAGGGAGCCCGCCGCCGACAGGTTCCACCCCGATCACGTCGAGGCGGTGATCGGGCTTGGTGATCTTGAACGCGCGGAGCGACTGGTGATGCAGCTGGAGGCCCGGGCCAGTGCCCTCCCGCGGCCGTGGATCCTGGCCGTCTCGGCGCGCTGCCGGGGATTGCTGAACGCCGCGAGCGGCCGGCTGGACGACGCCCTGGCCGACTACCGCCGCGCGATGGACGCGCATCGCAGCCTGGCCATGCCGGGCGAGGAGGCCCGGACGCTGCTGGCGCTCGGGCGGCTGCAGCGGCGCCGCAACGAGCGGCAGCTCGCCATGTCCAGCCTGGCCGAGGCGGCCCGGCTGGCCGAGTCCGCGGGCGCGGCCGGCTGGGCGGCGGTGGCGCGCGACGAGCTGCGGCGGGCCGCCGGGCGGCGCGGCGAGTCCGGCCAGCTGACCCCGACTGAGCGCGAGGTCGCCGGGCTGGCGGCTGAGGGCCTGCGCAACCACGAGATCGCGGCGCGGCTGTTCCTCTCCGGCAAGACTGTCGAGGCGAACCTGTCCCGCGTCTACCGCAAGCTCGGCATCCGGTCACGGGCCGAGCTCACACGTCACCTCGGACCCTGACCGAGGCGCGTTGCCGACACCACCACCGGCGGCGAGTAAGCCAAGGGTTTTCCCCGACGCGACCCGGCGTCCGCCTGACCTAGCGTCAGGGCAGGCCGGTGAGCCAGGCCGGCCGCCCGTTGTGCAGGGGATGCCCGCTGCACAGGAGAACTGCGCAGGAGATGAGTCATCATGGCAGCTGCTACCGTGCGCCCGCGATACCGCCGGCCAGGATTCACCCGTCGGGCAGCCACGGCGACCGTCGCGGCGGCGGCGACGCTGGCCGCCGCGCTGGCCGGCACCGCCGCCAGCCCTGCGCCCGCCAGCGCGATCACCTTCCCGATCGTCTCCGCCGGGGGCAATCACAGCTGCGCCGTCATGCCGGACGAGACCGTCTGGTGCTGGGGCAACAACGTCACCGGCCAGCTGGGCGACAGCGGGGGCAGCTCAACGGTCCCCGTCCAGGTGCAGCAGCTGCCGCCGGCGCTGTCGGTCGCCGCCGGATACGCGCACAGCTGCGCCATCGACGTCACGCAGAACGTATGGTGCTGGGGGTCGGACGCCTTCGGCGAGCTGGGCAACGGAACGACCGCCACGAGCGTGCCAGTGCCGGCGCAGGTCAAGGGCATCAAGGCCGGGCAGGTCTCGGCCGGGCGGGATCTGACCTGCGCCGTGACCATCTCCCAGCAGGCCGAGTGCTGGGGCGACAACAACTACGGCGAGCTGGGTGACGGCACGACGGCCGACGCGAGCACGCCGAAAGTGGTGAAGGGACTGACCGGAGTCGTGGCGGTGGCCGCGGGCTACTTCCATGCCTGCGCGCTGCTGAAGAGCGGTGGCGTGAAGTGCTGGGGATCCAACACCTTCGGCGGCCTTGGCAACGGAACCACTACGGACAGCGACGTCCCGGTGCAGGTCACCGGCCTGGACAGCGGCGTTGTCGCAATCGCGGCGGGCGCCGACGACAGTTGCGCCATCCTGACCGGCGGCGATCTCAAATGCTGGGGCGAGAACGGCGTCGGCCAGCTGGGCGTCGGGACCTTTGCCAACGCTCTTACGCCGGCCCAGGTCTCCGGCCTGACCAGCGGCGTCGAGCAGGTCAGCCTCGGCGAGGATTACGGCTGCGCCCTGGTCGGGGCCTTCTCGGCCACGCAGTGCTGGGGCGACGCTGACGGGCACGGGCAGCTGGGGAATGGCAGCTTCGACCTAGACGTGGCCGTCCCGGTCCCCGTCTTCGGGCTGCAGATACCACCGACCGGAGCAGGGCCCTTCCTGCCGGAGCAGATCTCGGCCGGCGCGCACCATGCCTGCCTGGTGCTGTTCTCGCTACAGCTGAAGTGCTGGGGCGAGGGCACCTTCGGGGCACTCGGCGACGGCACGACACTGGACCGGGCCATCCCCGCAACGGTGATCGGCCTGCCGGCGGCGGCAGGATCGGCCGACGAGGTCTCGGCCGGAGTCCAGACTGGCTGCGCGCTGACCGTCACCCTGAACGCCGCTTGCTGGGGTGACTTCCCGGGCGACGGCTCCATGCTGTCCATGCGCACCTCGGCCGTGGCGGTGAAGGGCCTGCCGGCCGGCGGAGTGGCCCAGGTCGTCGCCGGCTACGGCGGCTGCGCGCTCACTACGGCCGGGAGGCTGGCCTGCTGGGGTGACAACACCTGGGGCGAGGTCGGCGACAACTCTCACGTCAACCAGGGGACCCCAGTCGTGGTGAGCGGACTTACGGCGGTCCAGGCGATCAGCAGCGGCGCCCGTCACGTGTGCGCACTCGTGCACAACGGCGGCGCCTTCTGCTGGGGCGATAACTTCCACGGTGACGTCGGCGATGGCACTACCACCGAGCGGCTGACGCCGGTGGCCGTGCAGTCGCTGCCGGCCAAGCTCGCCCAGATCGCCGCCGGCGGCGGCCATACCTGCGCGCTGCTCGCCAACGCATCGGCGACGGTGAAATGCTGGGGCGCCAATGCCAGCGGCGAGCTCGGCGACAACACGACCAGCGACCGGTCGGTGCCGGTCGCGGTGAAGAACCTGTCCGGCGTCGTGCAGGTTGCGCTGGGTGACGACTTCAGCTGCGCCCTCACCATCGCGGGCGCGGTGAGCTGCTGGGGGGACAACCAGTTCGGTGAGCTGGGCAACGGGACGACAACCGACGCGCACGTGCCGACCCCGGTCACCGGCCTGTCCAGTGGCGTGCTGGCGATCACCGCTGGCGACGCCCACGCATGCGCGGTCCTGAACACCGGGGAGGTGCAGTGCTGGGGCTACAACACGGTCGGCGAGCTCGGGGACGGCTCCACGGCCAGCAGCCTGATCCCGGTCACGGTATCCGGGCTCGCCTCGGACGGCTCGTCCGTCTCCGCCGTCGGCGGCGGCGGTGAGGTCACCTGTGCACTGAACAGCGCCGAGCAGGCGCAGTGCTGGGGCCTCAACGCCGACGGCGAGCTCGGCGACGGCTCGCTCAGCCTCGACAGCACCGTGCCGGTGACGGTGACTGGCCTGTAGGTCCGGGTTCGCGCTCAGCCTCAGGCTCTGGGCCTGAGCGTGCCGGTGCCGGGGCGGCTGCCTGGGTCATCTGCTCCCCGCGCGACGGCCACCACGGCGAGCAGCGCGGCCAGCGGCGCGACCAGCGCGATGAAGTCGGCGGAGGAGAGGTCGCCTAGCGCGTCGAGGGCTCCGGCGAATCCGGTGATCAGCACGATGACGACGACCAGTCCCCACGCGTTCAGGAACAGCCGCAGTGCGACGGGCTGCGCTGGCGTCACGCCCGGCACGGCGGTCACGGTCTTCGTCACGCGGTGCTGCGTCAGGCCCTCGCGCACTCGCGCGGTGACCGCCAGGTCACCGGGCTGGTCGGCGATCAGCAGCAACTCGCCCGGATGGGCCGGATCGGGGGCCTGCGCCACCGAGCCGCCGCCGACCGCCCACGACACCACGTTCCGGCCGCAGGACGCCGGGATGCGGTACCGGGCCTGCTCGCCGGCGACCACGGTGTCCGGCCCGTCGATGACCATCGCTTCGGCATCGCCCTGGCCGTTCGGCTCGGGGCCGCCGCGGCTGTTCGCTTCGGGGCCGCCGTGGCCGTTGACCGGGGGGGCTGCCGCGGCAGTCTCGCCGGTTACGGTGAACTGGCGGCGGGCCAGCTCTCCGGCGAGCCGGATCTGGCGCGCGTGCACGCTCCAGGCCATCGCTACCACCGCGCCGGCCAGCCCTGCCGTCCCGAGCCCGAGCAGGGCCGCGACCGCGGGATGGCTCGCGCCCGCCGCTATGGCCGTGTGCACGTCGTCTGCCTAACCTCGCGGGAAAAGCGTGCGCGTGCCGTCCGGCTGCCCTCGCGGGGAAAGCCTGGCTCGCATGAGTGTCTCTGCTGTGTCACGACAGTATTCAAACATATAATCGAACGAACGGGAAGTGCGTTCCTGGACACGGCGCTGGCACGCCAGGGAACCCGGCCGGGTGACCGGTCAGGTCATGCGGCGAGGCTCGCGTAGCGGCCGTGGCCGGCGCTGAGGCTGGTGTGCGTGCCCGCCTCGATGATGCGGCCGTGGTCAAGGACCGCGATCTGGTCTGCGTTGCGAACGGTGGAGAGCCGGTGGGCAATGGTGATCGTGGTGCGGTCGCGGGCGAGGGTGTCGAATGCCCTCTGCACGGCGCGCTCGGTCTCGGTGTCCAGGGCGCTGGTGGCCTCGTCCAGCACTAGGACGCGGGGGTCGCGCAGCAGGGTACGGGCGATGGCGATGCGCTGCTTCTCGCCGCCGGAGAAACGGTGCCCGCGGGAGCCGACCATGGTGTCGTAGCCGTCCGGCAGCCCGGCGATCAGGTCGTGGATCTGGGCGGCGCGGGCGGCGTTCTCGATCTCGTCGTCGGTGGCGTCCGGCCTGGCGTAGCGCAGGTTCTCCCGGACGGTGGTGTGCAGCAGGTAGGTCTCCTGGCTGACCACGCCGACGATGGCGGCGAGGTCGGCGAGCCGCATGTCGCGGATGTCGATGCCGTCGATCCGGACGGCGCCGCTGCCGGGGTCGTAGAGGCGGGCGATCAGCGCGGCCAGGGTGGTCTTGCCGGATCCGGTCTCGCCGACCAGGGCCAGCGTGCTGCCGGCCGGAACGTCCAGGTCGATGCCGGTCACGGCGGGCCGGTCGGCGCCGGGATAGCTGAAGCTGACGTTCTCGAGGCTGACGTGCCCGGTGATCGCGGCCGGGTCGATCGTGACGGGGCGCTCGGGGTCATCGATGTCGACGGGCAGGTCGAGGTACTCGAAGATCCGGGCGAACAGCGCCAGCGAGCTGATCACGGAGACGCCGGTGCTGAGCAGGCCGGTCAGCGGGCGGAAGAGGCTGTTCTGCAGGGTGGTGAACGCGACCAGCGTGCCGATGCTCATCGCGCCGGCGGTGACCGGCAAGCCGGCGGCCAGGTAGATGATCGCGGGGATCGCGGCGAAGATGATGCTCAGCGACGCCATCCGCCAGCGCCCGGCCAGCTGGGAGCGCAGCTCCAGGTCGATCAGCCGGGCCGAGGACGCGGTAAACCGCGCCACCAGGGCCGGGCCGGTGCCCATCGTCTTGGCCAGCTGGACGGCGTTGATCGACAGCCCTTCCTCGACGGTGACGTTCAGGTTGGCGAGCTCCCGCTGCTGCTCGGTGGTGATGGCCCGGCGCATCCGGGCGACCTTGCGGCTGAGGTAGATGGCCGGCGGCATCACAACGAGCGAGATGAGGGACAGCCGCCAGGACAGCGCGACCATGGCGACGGCGGTGGCTATCGCGGTGGTGACGTTGGCTGCGATAGAGGTTGCGGTCGAGGTCACGACCGACTCCATGCCGCCGATGTCGTTGGTGATGCGGGACTGGACCTCGCCGGTCCGGGTGCGGGTGAAGAAGGCGACCGACTGCCGCTGCAGGTGGCCGAACACGCTGGTCCGCAGCCCGTGCATGACCTGCTGGCCGACCTTGGTGCTGATCCAGGTCTGGATCACCCCGAAGGCGGAGGTGACGGCGGCGATGGCGATCATTCCGGCCACCAGCCAGGCCAGCAGCCGCAGGTTCTTGTCCGGCAGCGCGGTGTCGATGATCGCGCGGAGCAGGAACGGCGAGGCCACGCCGACGACGGAAGAGGCGGCGATGATGGCGGTGACGATGGCCAGCTGCCAGCGATAGGGGGTGAACAGCCGCCCGATGCGGCGCAGGGACACCTCGCGTGCCTGCGCCTTCTCCGCGGCCGTAACAGTCCGCGGGCCGCGGGTCCGGCCGGTTCCGCTGATGTCTCGGCCGGTGCTGCCGGTGTCTCGGCCGGTGCTGCTGATGTCTCGATTCGTGGGTGGTGACGCCAAGAGGCTGCTCGATTCTGCCGGGGGGAGGCCATGCGCTCGGATGAGCGGGCCTGGGCACTGCTATTGCTGAGGTAACCTCAACATGAGGCTACAACAGGAGTCGCTGCTAGGATATTCCGGTGATCCGGGAACGCGACGCGCCGGGCCGGCCCGGAGCGGCCCGCGCCCCCGGCGGCGACGAGACGCTCTCGGAGGCCTTCCGGTCGGTGGCGCGCCAGCTGCGCGAAACGTCGCAGGAGGCGCTGGCTCCGTGGGACATCACCCCGTCGCACCTGCGGGCGCTGCGCGTGCTGATGCGCCACGGGGCCATCCGCCTGTCGGAGCTCTCGGATCATCTGCACATCGCGGCGCGCTCGGCCACCGAGGTCGTCGACGCGCTCGAAACCCGGGGCCTGGTGCAGCGGCGGCCCGACCCCGGCGACCGGCGGGCCACGCTGGTCGAGGTGACCGAGCACGGGGCCGGCGTCCTTGACGCGATCTCCGCCGCCAGCGGCACCGAGGCCGAGCGGGCCTTCGACCGGCTCAGCCCGGCCGATCGTGCCCACCTCGCCCGCATCCTCCGCGAGCTCCGGGACTGATCACCCGCTCACCCGCTCACCCGCGGCCTTCCTGGCAGCCGGCGGCCTTGCATAGTCACCGGCCGCCCTCCTAGCCACCGGCGGCCTCCCCTGGTCCCCGATAGCTCCCCCAGTTACCGGCCGCCGGAACGGCCAGGCACTGAGGCTGGCATGCTGCCGTCATGACGCCCGCGCACCAGCGCGCCCTGGCCGGGATACGAACTGAGCTGAACCGGGTCGTCCGCTACGACGACGAGTCCGTGGTGCACGACAGATGGATCCGGCAGCGCTACGACTGCGGCTGCTTCGCCAGCCTCGCGCCCGCCCGGCGGGCGGCCGTCGTGACCGCGTGGCACGAGGCCGGTCACGCGGTCGCGGCGATGGCTGTGGGGGCGCGATTCAGCTCAGCCAGTATCCACCATGCCTGCACGAGCGAGGGCCGGGTGCATGGCATCAGGTCCGGTCACGAACTGGCGTTCGTCGTCGACGCAGCAGGGCAGATCGCCGAGCGGCTGCAGAACTGGACCATGCTCGACCGCGACGACGACCTGCGCGCGTGGCTGCCGTCCTGGAAGAGCGACGGCGGCGACGCCCGGCGGTTCCGCCGGGCTCTCCGCCCGCGCTTTGGCTCCGACGAGGTCGCCGCGTGGCGGTTTAGCGAGCAGGTGCTGCTCCCGCGCCGGCTGCAGATCCGGCAGGTCGCCAGGGCGCTGCTGGTTCATCCGCGGTACCTGCCGCAGGATGTGGTGGTGGCGATCGCCCGGAGGTGCTGACCGCCGCCGGATGGCTGACGCGCGATGAGCTCGCGTAACGGCCGCGCCCGGGGCCGGCCCCGGCCCCGGCGCCGTGTCAGGGATACTCGGCGCATGGCGGCACGCATCGAGAAGATCGTCACCTCTGGCACGTTCTCGCTGGACGGCCAGGATTTCGCGGTCGACAACAACGTCTGGCTGGTGGGCGATGACCGCGAGGTGATCGTGATCGACGCCGCGCACGACGCCAGCGCGATCCTGGCCGCCGTCGGCGGCCGCAGGCTGCTGGCCGTCGTCTGCACGCACGGGCACAACGACCACATCAGCGCGGCGCCCGAGGTGGCCGGCCGGGCCGGCGCCCCGGTGCTGCTGCATCCGGCCGACCAGGTGCTGTGGCAGATGATCTACCCCGGCCAGGTGCCCGACGGTGACCTCGGTCACGAGGAGATCATCGAGATCGCGGCCACCCCGCTGCGGGTTCTGCACACGCCGGGGCACTCGCCGGGCAGCGTGTGCCTGTACGCGCCGGCGCTGGGGGTGGTCTTCTCCGGCGACACGCTGTTTCAGGGCGGGCCGGGAGCCACCGGCCGGTCCTACTCCGACCGCCCCACGATCCTGCACTCGATCAGCGAGATCCTGATGACACTGCCCCCGGACACCGTCGTGCACACTGGCCACGGCGACGACACCACCATCGGCGCCGAGACCCCAGCCGCCGGCTGATCTCCGCACCGAGGATTCATAGGTCATTGGTGCGCTAGCAGACCGCCGACGACCACCTGTGCGGTGCAGGCCAGCGTCTCCTCAGGCGGTCGCCCTGACGATGCGGGCGAGGAACTCGCCCTCGGTAGGTTCCCAGTCGCCCGCCCGCCGCCACCCCGCCAGCCGCAGGTGCCGGTCAGCCTCGGCGAACAGCCGCATCATCGGCCCCTCCAGGGCCGACGGGCCGCCGCGGTCGGGGAAGAACCAGCTTTGCGGGCCCACCTTGACGGCAAGTTCCGGCAGGTCCGCCTTAATGGCCACCTCGGCCATCAGCGGCGGGTCGGGTATCACCAGCTGCTGCCCTTCCCTGCCGCCGCGGACGGTGCCGGTGAGCCGCCATTCGCCGGGGGTACCCACTCCTTCCAGCACCGCCCATGTGCCCGCCGCCCCGTCGTTGGGCGGGTCCAGCACGGCGGGCAGGCGCAGGCACGCCGTCTTGCACGCCTGCGCCCACTCGTCCGTCCGGCGGACGAATTCATCCAGGCTCTGGTCCTGGCTTCCTTCTGTCATGCTGCCTCCGGTACTGCCGTCTCCGCCTGACCGCACCCGGGCGGGCGCGGCCCCTAACATCGGGAGTTAAGTCTTCGGTTCGATGATCTCGTACGCGAACCCGGACCGATGCGGAACGACTTGACCGGCATCAAGGTGTCGCTCAGTGTCACTGGCGTGGCGTCTGGGCTTTTCGGCATTCCCGGTGGCAACGCAGCCCGGGCCTGGGCCAGCGCCGCTCATAGATGCCGGCTGAGACCGCGCTCTGGGCGCCCTGCTCAAGCGCCGCGCACGCTGCTCCAACAGCATGGTTGGGACTTCACTGTCGCTGTTTCCGCATCAAAGTCCCAACCACGCTATTGCCGCTGCCGTCGGCCCGTCGCAACTGACTGCGCCGCGGGGAGGGAAGCTCCCGGCGCGCTCGCTGCCGCCGAATCGCCAGCTGCGTCCCGTAGCTTGCGTGCGGCCGGCCTGCGCCGCGATGAGGGCGGCTGGCACGATGCCGGTGTGCCCGACCTCCCGGGCGCTGGTCAGGGGAGTGAGCGCATGGGCGCGGTCTTTGAGCATCCGGTCGATGTCAGGTGGCGTGACGTGGACGCCCTGGGTCACGTCAATCACGCGGTGTTCCTGACTTACCTGGAGGAGGGCCGGGACGCCTTTTACACGCAGAGTCTCGGCGGTGACCCGATCTACGTGGTTGCCCGGGTCGAGCTCGACCTGCGCGCGGAGGTCCGATACCAAGACCGGCGGGTGACGGTGCGCATAGCGGTCGAGCGGCTGGGAACGACGAGCCTGACCACCCGCGAGACCATCCTCACGCCATCCGGGGATGCGGCGGCGCAGGCGCGCGTCGTCACGGTCCGCTGGGACGCCGGTCACCGCAGGCCGGTCCCCTTCAGCGAGGCAGAGCGCGCGCGACTGGCAGCAGCCATGACCAGTGGCCCCGCCCTCGGCGGTCATGAGCAGTGACCCGCCTTCGGCGGTACCGCCTGCAGGCTGCTGACGCCAGTGCGCGTGCCGGGCTCACCACCCTCGCTCGGCCTGCCGAAGCCAGTCCGTCTCGAACTGCTATTCCACCGGGTGCGCCGTCGCGGCCGCCGGGCGTATAACCCGGCGGGTCGGCACTCCGGGGCACTGGTCAGGTGAGGAAGATCTTCTGGCGGTGCCAGTCGAGGTACTTGCGGGCCGGCACCTGCGCGCCGGGCGGGAGGATCAGCGTGCCGCGCACCGGCGGCTGCCCGTAGTACTGCCGGGTGAGCGGATCGGTCCGGGCCGCGTCGGCCAGGGTCGGGGCGACGTGAATGCGCAGGCCGCCGTTGACGGTGAGCAGGCCAGTGTCGAAGGCCACGTCGTGGGCGGGACATGCGGCCAGGCCGTTGCGTGGGTCCAGGCGCTCGCGCGGCGTGCTGTCCTTCCAGGGCTTGATGTGGCCTGCCAGGAGCATCCGCCCGGCATCGAACGCTGCGGGCCTAAGGCCGCAGAACACGCACCGGCGACCGCAGTTAAGCAGTACGTTCTGCGCGAATACGTGCTGTCCGACCCGGGCCGACGCCAGCAGAATCCGCTCGGTGTCCCGCTCAGCCCATGCGGCTCCGGCAGCATCCGCGACGATCTGCTCCCGCAGTGCCGCCTCCAGCATGGACTGGCTGAGTTCTTCCTGGCCGAGCAGGACGAGTTCGCCGCCATCCTCGAGTGCGAGGAAATCAGGCAGCCGGCCTTGGCTGATGCCCTGGGCACGGGCGGCCTGCAGCAGCAGCCGGTAGATCCGGGTGAAGCGCACCGGGTCGTCTCTGAGGATGGCGCCCGCCAGGATGTCCCACCGGGCGCCGTGCGAGCGGGAGCCGTCCAGGTTGGCCATCTTGGCGAGGATGCTGGACGGCGGCCGGGAGAACAGCCGGGCCAGCGACGGGACCGGCTCGGGCGCGAAATGCGCGGTGGTACCGCCGTAGCGGCGGTGACTGATCACGAAGGATGCTGCCAGGCACAGCAGCGTCTCCGCCGGCACGAACGGTACCTGCCGGCCACCCGGGACCGGACCGCGGCGCAGCAGAACCCGGAAATGGTCCCGGGCCTGGGCCTCCGTCAGGTTCAGGTAGTCGGCGAGATCGGCCACGCTGCGAGGCTACTCGCCCGGATTTGGGCCGGGCAGGCCAAGGATGGCAGCTGACTGACCAGCGTCTCCCTGTTCCGCCGCGTGAGTCCCCGGTACGGCCAGTGCGCGTGCCTGCGGGCTTGCCGGTTCAGGGCCTGCTGGCGAGGGTGGCGAGGCCGTCGCCAGTGAGGTCCGGGTGGACGGC
>Ga0302325_10013862_pt1 | contig 17171 bp, 9 predicted proteins | sample Palsa_T0_2_FD_201948 | JGI IMG/M metagenome (GOLD analysis project Ga0302325, IMG submission 201948) | Peat permafrost microbial communities from Stordalen Mire near Abisko, Sweden - Palsa_T0_2 | ecosystem: Environmental > Terrestrial > Soil > Palsa > Peat permafrost | place: Sweden: Abisko... | reverse complement strand
CGGGCTTCGTCTCCCTCGGTTACGAGATCGTGTGGTACCGTCTCTTCTCCTTTACGACGGCGGGGCAGGCGAAAAGCTTCGCTTTTCTGCTTGGCGCCTATCTTTTGGGAATCGGCGTGGGCTCGCAGGCGGCGCAGGGTATTTGCCAGAACGTCACGCACCCGTTGACCTTCACCCGCTTCCTGGTCGGCACCGTGGTCGGGGCCAACCTGCTCGGGTTTGCGGTCGCCCCAATCCTGTTCGTCCTCGTGGTGCGTGTTTCTTACCTGTGGGCGCTAGTGCCGATCGGCTTGGCAGCGGCCTGCCTGGGCGCTGTGTTTCCGCTGCTTTGCCATATCTCCATCGCCCCGGATGGGCGCGCCGGAACGCGGACAAGCTACTTGTACTTGAGCAATATTGTCGGGTCGGCGCTGGGCAGTTATCTCACCGGCTTCGTGCTCATGGACTTCCTTCCGTTGGGGTATGTGACCATCGTCCTGACTCTAGCCGGCCTCACACTTGGCATAGCTCTGATGCTGAAAGCGGAACTGAAGAGGCTTACCTTTGTCGCCGCGACGCTTGGTGTATTTGCTTCGGCCCTGTTTGTGGCGACCGCGTCCGGCCCACTTTTCCATCTTATGTACGACAAGATGATGCTAAAGAGCACTTTCTCGTCCCGCGCATTCTTTGTCGCCATAGTCGAGACCCGGAGCGGGGTCATCGGGGTTACACCCGATCGCACGGTCTTTGGCGGAGGCATCTACGACGGGCGTTTCAACGTGAGCCCGCTCAACGACAGGAATGGGATCATACGAGCGTATTCGCTGAGTTATTTTCATCCGGATCCGAAAGACGTGTTGATGATCGGACTGTCGTCCGGGTCGTGGGCCCAGGTCATCGCCAACCATCCGCAGGTCGAACGCCTGACAATTATCGAAATCAATCCAGGCTATCTGCGGCTCATCCGTCAGTTTCCGGAGGTAGCTAGCATCCTGCAAAATCCGAAAGTCCACATCGAAATCGACGACGGCCGCCGCTGGCTGGTGCGGAACCCCGACCGCAAGTTCGACGTCATTGTCATGAACACCTCGTATAACTGGCGTTCCAATATGTCCAACCTGCTGTCGGTGGAATTTCTGCAGCTCGTCCGCCGGCATTTGAATCCGGGGGGCGTGCATTTCTATAACACCACCGACTCGACCGAGGCCCTGTTGACTGGTGTCAATGTTTTTCCGTTCGGGATGCGACTGATGAATTTCATGGTGGTTAGCGACACGCCTCTGCGGCTCGATGCGGATCGCTGGCGCGACATGCTGGAGAATTACAAGATCGACGACAAACCGGTGTTCGATTTGTCGCAGGAACTTTCACGCCGCCGCCTAGGTGAAATGTTGTCCATAACGGCGACCATGGACCGCTCCGCGGAGATGGGGTTCTCGTTGGAGTCCGCCAACCACATCCGCACCCGCGCGGCAGGCGTCCGCGTGATCACGGACGACAATATGGGCACTGAATGGCTGCAATAGCCGCTGGCGCGACACGGAGCAGATCCACGCTTTCAAACCGCTCAGTTCGTCTCGCCGCAAGCGCAGGATCTCCGGGATGATCGCTCGAAAGATAGGGTGTGGATTCCATAGCCATCTACAAGAGCATCCAGGCCATTTGCGCGCAGAAACGTCATCGTCGCCAACAAGCTCACCATGTCTTCGCGTTTGTTGTTGTAGAGCTTTCCTCTATCCGGCGCAGTCACCATTCCGGCCGAAATGACGGGCGTCGAGCGATTCAATCGCGAGTGATCGCGCACTTCTTTCAGCACCGCCATGATCTTCACGTACTGCAGAAACCCTTTGGCAATCTGTTTCCCTTCGGAATCGTGGGAAAGATCAGAGAGACTAAGAATCCTCCCCTCGCCGGGCAAGGGAAATTCCGCATTGAAAGCGGCCCAGTTGATTTCGTTGCCCAGTTCAATTCCTGCGAGCGCGATGCCATTGGCGTCTAAGAGCATCGAACAACTTCTGATAAAAGGCTTTCGAAAGCTCGGGTTCCGCATAACGAGAGCGGATGTCCGCTCCACATTGCGGGAAACTTATCCGGCTGATACGGACGTGTCGAGCATTCGGGGAATATTCCGCTCCTACCCCCAGCAGGATCCGGATGCCCTTGGCTTTTGCACGTTTCGCATAGTCGATTCCCTTGGCGCCGTTGCTAATGCCGCAGCGAATTGCATGCACATGCGCTGCCCCAAGTTGGCTGAGGACTGCATTCTGGTCGGCGACGCTGGCGCAGCATCGGATTGACCACGGGCACGCCGACAACTGCATCTTGCGGCTTTCTTCCAACCTAGCCCATCGCCACGGCGGTTTAGGCCCCACTCTGGATCGAGGCCGGATGCACTAGCAACCCAAACCTCGGTCTAAAGTCGCACGCCCCCCGTGGCCGCGCCCTCTGGAATGTGCGGCCCGGGCTATAATTGCTCACCCATGACACTAACCTCTGGCACAAAGCTCGGCCCCTACGAAATCGTCTCGCCGCTCGGCGCCGGCGGCATGGGGAAGTGTTATCGGGCACGAGACACGAGGCTCGACCGCGAGGGTTGCAATCAAAGTCCTTCCTTCTGACCTAAGTGTTAGTGCGCCATCGGCAAGCCAGCGGAGCTCCTTTGTTTTCATGCTCGAGGGCATGTGACGGTCACGCTTTAGCCGCTCCGCGGCCACCAATGGTCAGCTTCGTGAGCCAGTTTGACAACTTCCCTGCCCGCCACGTAATTTCAAATTTCCGCCTTTCATGTCCGTCATAGCTGGCTCCTCCGGAGGTCCGATGAAACACCGCGTGCTCAAAGCTGCATTTTCCCTTGCCATCATTTTTTCTGCTCTTGCCGGGGCCCAGGATGTCGCGTCTTTTGAAAAGCGCATCACGGTCAAGAAACTGCCGAACGGCCTGATCATAATTATCTGCGAGCGGCCGGAGGCGCCGGTCTTCTCCTTCTTCACCATGGTCGATGCCGGCTCCGCGCAGGACCCTCTGCGCAAAACCGGCTTGGCCCACATGTTCGAGCACATGGCATTTAAAGGAACGGACACAATCGGCACCACGAACTACACCGCCGAGAAGCCCGCCTTGGAAAAGGTCGAGACCGCCTACGCCGCCTACATCGCGGAGCGCGACAAAGAGGTCGGCCGCGACGAGGCCAGGCTGAAGCAACTGGAAAAGGCATGGAAGGATGCCATCGCGGAGGCCGACAAGTACGTCGTACCCAACCAGTTTGGCAAGATCGTGGAGCAAAACGGCGGCCAGGACCTCAACGCCTTCACGGATTACGACGAGACCGCGTACCACTACTCGCTGCCCGTAAACCGGCTGGAGCTGTGGGCGTATCTCGAATCGGAGCGCTTTCTTCACCCCGTAATGCGGGAGTTTTATAAAGAGCGAAATGTCGTGATCGAAGAGCGGCGCATGCGTACCGATAGCAACCCCACCGGCCGCCTGGAGGAGCAGTTTAACGCTGCGGCATTCGAAGCCCATCCCTATCACCGGCCAACGATCGGATGGATGTCCGACTTGAATTATTTCTCCGCCACCGATGCCAAAAAGTTTTTCGACGAGTATTACGTGCCCGCGAACATGGTGGTCGCAGTAGCGGGAGATGTGAAGGCCGCACAGGTCATGCCGCTTTTCGAGAAATACTTCGGCCGCCTGCCCGCGAGTGCCAAGCCCGATGAAACCACTACTACCGAGCCTCCGCAGAATTCCGAGCGCAAGGTTGTGCTGAAAGAAAAATCTCAGCCGCTTTATCTTGAGGGCTACCACCGGCCGGACTACAAAACCAAAGATGACGCGGTGTTTGACGCCATTACCGATCTCATGTCGGAGGGCCGCACCTCGCGGCTTTACCGCGCTCTGGTGCGCGACAAGAAAATCGCCGCGTTCTCCGCTGGATTCACCGGTCTGCCCGGCACCAAGTACCCGCACCTGTTCGCGTTTTATGCTTTTCCGCTGCCCGGACACACCACGCAGGAAGTGGCGGATGCGATTCATGTCGAAATCGAGCGGCTGAAGAAAGAAGACATTAGCGACGACGAGTTGAAGATGGTCAAGACGCGCAGCAAGGCTAACCTGATTCGCGGCCTGGGAGAGAACGAAGGATTGGCGACCCAGTTGGCGATTTACCAGACTCGTTATGGCGACTGGCGCGAGCTATTCCGCTCCGTGGACCGCATCGACAAGGTAACGAAGGCGGACATCCGGCGCGTGGCCAACGACACCTTTCAGGATACCAACCGCACTGTGGGCGTGATCGAAACCGTCGCGGGCGTGGGACCGGGCGGTGAGCAGGGCTCACAGCAAGCTCCGTCAGGCCAGGCTCCGTCAGATCAACCGGTATCGGATCAGAGAGGTGCGCAATGAGGACGAAACGGATATCTTTTTCGATGATTCTCGTAGCCGCCGTCCTGTTTGTGCAGCTCCCGAGAGCCACATCGCAAACGGCGAACTGGCAACAGATCCCGATCGCACCTCTGCCCGCTTTCCATCCGCAGCAACCGAAGCGCATTGAACTGTCCAGCGGCATGGTGATCTTCCTGCAGGAAGATCACGAACTGCCGCTGATTGACGGAAGTGCGCGCATCCGCGGCGGCTCGCGCCATGAGCCAGCCGGCAAAGTTGGACTGGTGGACATTTTCGGCGAAGTCTGGCGCACGGGCGGCACGAAGACCGAAACCGGCGACCAGCTCGACGACTTTCTTGAAGTGCGCGCAGCCAAAGTCGAAACCGCCGGTGGGCCCGATTCAACCACAATCAGCTTGAGTTGCCTGAAAGGCGACTTCGACGATGTGTTCCGAGTCTTTGCCGACCTGCTAAAGAATCCCGAATTCCGCGCCGACAAGCTCGACCTGGCGCAGAAGCAAGCCAACGACAGCATCTCGCGGCGCAATGACGAAGTCGGCGAAATTGCGGCGCGCGAATCCACCAAGCTGGCTTATGGAGCGGACAATCCCTATGCCCGCGAACCTGAGTATTCCACCATCGCCGCCATCACCCGTCAGGATCTGCTCGACTGGCACACGACTTACGTCCATCCCAATCACATCATCCTGGGCATAAGTGGCGACTTCGATTCCGTCGCGATGGAAGCCAAGCTGCGCGCCGCCTTTGAGGCGTGGCCTAGAGGCGCCGACCTGCCGAAAGATGAGATTCAGTATCGGTCCGCCAAGCCTGGCTACTATCTCATCCCCAAAGAAGACGTGAATCAGAGCAACATCCACATGGTGGCGCTGGGCACCATGCGCAACAATCCCGACTACTACGCCATCAGCGTCTTCAATGAGGCTTTCGGCGGCGGTTTCTCCTCGCGGCTGTTTAACGACATTCGCACCAAGCGGGGCCTAGCCTACAACGTGGGGGGCGGCATCGGCGCAAACTTCGGGCATCCCGGCATCCTGCAATTCGTTGTGGGCACCAAGAGCGGGACTACGATCGAGTCGATCCAGGCACTCGATGAAGACATCGACAATCTGGCCAAACAACCTATCACCGACAAAGAAATCCAGGAGGCCAAAGACGCGATCCAGAACGCGTTTATCTTTCGCCTGGATTCGCCCGACAAAGTTCTCGCTGAGCGCCTTACTTATGAATTCTACGGATATCCCGCCGACTGGCTCGACAAGTTCCCGGCAGAAATCGAGAAAGTGACGGCTGCCGACGTGAATCGCGTGGCAGCGAAATATGTGCACCGCGATCAACTCGCGGTTCTCGTGGTCGGCAACACGAAAGAGTTCGACAAACCTCTCTCGTCACTCGGCCCGGTGAAGGAAATCGATATTAGCATTCCACCTCCGCCGGGCGCCAAGAAAGACGAGAGCGCCAAGCCCACGGCTTCGAATGACGAAGGCAGGGCTCTGGCGGCAAAAGTAGTGGCCGCAATGGGCGGCGAGGAGACACTGACGGCAATCAAGGCCGTAAAGGCAGAGCTGACCCTGACCCAGAAAACGCCGCAGGGCGACTTTCCCATGCAAATGGAAACCGTGATCGTTTACCCCGATCATCTCCACGCGGAAATGCAAACTCCGGGAGGAACCATGCAGGTTGTGGTCACGCCGGATGCGGCCTATATGGCCATTCCCGGGCAGGGTATGCGTGACCTCCCTGCTTCCCAGAAGGCGGAAACGCTCGAGCAGATCAAGCGCGATCCCGTTTTCATCGCTTCGCACTGGAAGGATGCCAATGTATTTTTCCACGCCGGGGGAACCGAGACGGTCGGCGACATCGGAGCCCGCATCGTCGATGTAAATGCCGCCGGTACAACCATCCGCTGGTTTGTTGACCCGCAAAGCGGCCACATTTTGAAAGAGACTTATCGAACGCTCAGCCAGGGCGGACCCGTGGAGGGCGAAACCGACTTGGACGACTGGAAATCAGTAAACGGCCTGAACATTCCTTTCAAGCGCCATAACAAGCAGAACGGTCAGGATTCGAGTACGGCAGAATACACGGCCCTGGAGATCAACCCGGCGGTCGATCCCAAGGTATTCGAGAAGCTGGCGGAAAAAACACCGGCCCAACCATAAAGGCAGGCACCCGGCTTCCGGGCGCTGCAAGCCGGTCCTTGCACCTACACTGGCGGAAGAGAGCAAGCAAACTATTACCAAAGTCATCGGTCAGCATGGATATACACTTCCCGACCCGCGAAGATCTCGGCAATAGTAGAGAGTTATGGAAGCCGCGGCTACAGCGAGGAGTATAGATCCTGCCATTCATGACCGGGTAACTGTTCCATCCTCAGCGTCCAAACCCGACTGGCTCCATTCGGTGAGAGGACAATCCGTTATTCTCTGTCTCCTCCTCTTTGTTGCTTCTCTTGCGCTCTATAACCCCGTGCGCGGATACCCGTTTACCGACTACGACGACAGCCGCTATCTAGCCGACAATGCCCACGTCAAGAATGGGTTGAGCTGGGAAGCGGTAAAGTGGGCCTTCACGAGTTACGACGAGAGTAACTGGCATCCGGTGACCTGGCTCTCACACATGCTGGATTGCCAACTGTTCAAGTTGAATCCCTCCGGTCATCACTACATGAACGTGCTGTTTCACGCCCTTAATGTGGTGTTGCTGTTTTGGGTGCTCCGCCGATCGACGAGCTATGTTGGGCGAAGCTTGATGGTTGCCGCGCTTTTTGCAGTGCATCCCATTAATGTGGAATCTGTGGTCTGGGTGTCCGAACGTAAGAACCTGCTCAGCATGTTTTTTTTTCTCATCGCGCTGGGCGCCTATCGTTGGTACGCGAGCAAGCCCCGGCTCAGCCGGTACGCGGTTGTCGCGGGTTTATTTGCGCTGGGATTGATGGCTAAGGCCCAGGTAATCACATTGCCTTTCCTTTTGCTCCTCTGGGATTACTGGCCTCTGCGTCGTATGGACAAGACGGCGAGCCAACCTGCCGGCATCAAAGCGATGGGTTTCCCAGAAAAGAAGGCCGTCTCTTGGCTCGTTTTAGAAAAAGTCCCGCTTCTCGGAATGTCCTTGGTGGACGCGATTCTAACCCTGAGAGCGCAGAGAGCGGCAGGAGCCATCACTTCCTTTGCCAAGTCTCCCCTCCCGGTTCGGCTTGAGAACGCCGTTGTTTCTTACGTGCGCTACCTGGGAAAGGCAGTTTGGCCTTCCCATCTTTCGTTGATGTATCCATATTCGCCCGCCTCCCTGAAGCCGTCACACGTAGTTTTGGCAAGTCTTTTGTTGTTGGTGACGACGGCGGTCGTCGTCGCAAAGAAGAGGCCATATTGCATAGTTGGCTGGTTCTGGTTTCTGGGAACCCTGGTCCCCATGATTGGCCTGATTCAGATTGGCGTACAAGCCATCGCGGATCGTTATGCATACCTGTCTTTCATCGGACTTTTTCTTGCCATCTGCTGGGGCGCAGCCGATTTCGCCGAGCACCGGCATCTTTCCAAGGGTTTGACCGCAATATGTGTTGTAGTCCTGGCGGGCCTGGCTATGGCCACGCACAAGCAGATGGGATACTGGCAGAACGATCTGGCATTGTGGTCACACGCCGCAGCGATTACGAGCAACAACTATGTTGCCGAGGATGGCATAGGCATCTCCCAATTGGAACAAGGAGATCTCGAAGGTGCCATCCCTCACTTCCGGAGGGCGGCAGCGATTCGTCCCACTGATCCCCTCAGCAACATCAATATCGCGTTTTATCAGCTTAATCACAGCGATCTGCCAGGCGCTCTCGCGCAATACAAGAAGGCGCTGGAGTTTACCCAGGATGAGAGATTGAGAGCTGGCGCATTTATCAATATGGGCGGTATCTATGAGCAGCTGGGAAATCTGTCGGATGCTAGGAAAAGCTTCCAGGCCGCCGCGGATCTTCGGCCTCGGAACGAACGCGCCTGGATTGGGTTGGGGGTGGTGACGCAAAAATCCGGAGACCTCAACGCGGCTATTCAGGCATACTCCCGCGCCGTAGCGATTGTGCCAACCGACGTTGGCTACCTCCTGCTGGCTGGCGCCCTAAGGCAGTGCGGTCGTGCCGATGAAGCGGCCTCCGCAACCCAGAAAGCAAAACAACTGTCGGAGAACATAGATCAAACCCAGCGATTCGTAGACGGTCTTCTTGGTCACCAGCCGTAAGAGCATCTGCGCGCAAATCCAAAGCTAGCAAATCCCGTACTCGACAAGCTTCTCCGCGCGAGCTATCATGGAGAACAAAAGGCGAATATACGCAAGTGTCTTCCCTGCCCTTGTTTCCGCTTCCAACAAAGTCGCCGCTGGTCGGCATCGCCCGGCTGGCCTCGCAAGGCGAATCCCTGCACGAGGGGCGCAACGTCGAATACTTCACCCTCCCCACGAAATCCCTGCTGAACCGCTCGACTAGTCGACGCGGCATGCCTTTCACCTGGACCATCAATCCTTACCGAGGCTGCGAATTCGGGTGCCGCTACTGCTATGCCCGCTACACCCATGAATTCATGGAAATGCGCGACGGCGCCGAGTTCGAGCAGAAGATCTACGTCAAGCAACACACTGCTGACGTGCTGCGCCGCGAACTGCGTCGGGTCAAGCCGGGGGAAGCCATCGCGCTCGGCACTGCAACCGATCCCTACCAACCGGCCGAGCGCCGCTACGAAGTCACGCGGGGCATTCTCGAAGAGTTCGCCCGCCATCGCGGCTTCGAACTGGGGATTGTCACCAAATCCAATCTCATTGTCCGCGATGTGGATCTTCTGCGCGGGGTCTCGCAGAATAATGCGCTGTCGATCCACATCACCGTGACCACCTTGAACGTCGAACTGGCGCGGATTCTGGAGCCACGCGCCCCTCGCCCGGATTTGCGGATAGATGCGGTTCGCCAGCTCAGCGAAGCGGGGATAACCGTAGGCGTGAATTGCTCACCCGTACTGCCCGGGATTACCGATTCATCTGCGGATCTCGAGGCCCTGGTGTGCGCAGCCGCAGCGGCCGGAGCCCGCCACATCTTCGCCGGACCATTGTTCCTGAAACCCTGTTCAGCGGCGGTTTTTCTTCCTTTCCTTGAGCAACACTTCCCGCAGTTGGTGGAGAACTACCGCCAGCGCTATCGAGACCGCTCATTTCTGCCGCCGTCCTACGGCAAGCACGTGGCACAACTCATCGCGTGCTTCCGCCAGAAATACGGCATCCCCCGCGCGGACTCGCGGGGAGCCATGTCTGCCAACAAGTGGGGGGTGCAGAGGCTCGACGAGCAGCTGGCATTGTTCTGAACATTGCCAACGTCATTTTGCGATCCTCTATAATCACTGCACTCCCATGGCGACCGCGTCCCCACCGGCTACTGCTCGTGTTCCCTTCGGATTGCGGCTGCGCCAATTCTGGCAGCGGGTCACCGAAGGGCTGGAGGTGAGCCAGCTCTGGTCGCAGTTTGAAACCGAAGCGCGCAGCAGCTACCGCCTCTATTCGCGCGACGTAGCCGCCAAAACGCCGGGGGGGCTTACCCGGCGCGGACACCATTTGCACGTCGTCAAGGAATTCTTCTGGGCAGTCCTCGAGAAACTTTCACCCGCGCGCCGCGTATTGCTTTTGGCGGCTCTGATCATGCTGGTATTTCCCAGCAGCGGCTTTAGCTATCACGATGCCGGACACGAGTTGCACGTCGTCGAATTCGACTTCCATTTCTTTGGTGGTCTTCTGATGTTTGTGCTGCTCATACTGGAGATTGGCGATCGCGTTGTGATGAAGCGTGATTTGCAGATTGCGCGTGAGATCCAGACCTGGCTGCTGCCCGGCGCTCCGCCGCAGATTCCCGGAATCTCGGTCGCCTACACGACACGCCCGGCCAACACCGTTGCCGGCGATTACTACGATGTCTTTCCTCGTCCCGGCACTACCAACGAAGAGAATCGCGTGGTCTTCGCCGTGGCCGACGTGGCCGGCAAGAGCATTCCAGCAGCCATGCTCATGGCCACTTTTCAGGCCAGCCTCAAAACGCTTTCTACAGCGCAGGTCGCCCTGCCCGAACTGGTGGCGAATATGAATAAGTACGCCTGCTCCAACAGCCAGGGCGGATTGCGTTTTACCACCGCTTTCCTGGCAGAGTACGACGTAGCCCGTCGTGTTTTCCATTACATCAATGCCGGGCACAACAACCCAATCTTGCGCCGCAGTAACGGAGCGATCGAGCGTCTCGACGTCGGCGGATTACCCCTCGGCATCCAGCCAGAGGCGAAGTATGAATCGGCCAGCATCACGCTCGCGCCCGGCGATTGGCTCATCATCTTTACCGACGGCTTGGTAGAGGCAGAAAACGCCCACCAGGAAGAGTACGGCGAAAATCGCCTGCTCAGCGCGCTGGAGGCGGGCGTATCCGCCACTCCCAAGGGGTTACTAGAGCAACTCATGGCCAATCTCGATCTCTTCGTTGGCGCGACCCCGCAGCACGATGACGTAACCTGCCTGCTGGCGAAAGCGCAATGATCCTGAACCGCAAAGGACGCCACTCTCACTCGGACTCAAATGGCGCTACCATCAGGCCCGAGGCTCCCTGGAACCGCGGTTACCTCCGTGTCCCGCCCTCAAGCGCCATCCATTGAGGAGGCGCCAATGCATCCCGTATGATCGGCTTGGATGTTTGCAGATTCGGTGTTGGAAGACATCATGGCCGACCCCATCGTGAACACAGCCGCGGATCCAGTGGATGACCCTCGTCCTGTGGCCCGCCTGAGCAGGATTCTGATGGGCACCCTGTTCGGTGTCATTTTTCTTCTTGCATGGATGGGATTGCCATTTGAGATCCCGTACATCGGCTTTGGCCTCGCAAGCGCCTTTATATTTCAAATTGCTGTGAGGCCGCGCCGCTGGGAAATATTTGGGGTTGTGGCCGGAGGTGGGACTCTCGCCCTTATCGATCAATTCGTCGTGCATCACGCAACGAAACCTGACTTCCACGTCGGCGCCTGCCTTGGCTTCCTCGGATTGGCCAGCTTCCTGCTCCTGGGTCTGCGCGCCGTCTGGGCTGAGGGTCAGGAGCAACAACAACTGAAGTCGATATTGATTCCGGCCGCCGGCTTCACGTTTTTTATTCTGGGGTCGCAAAGGCTCCTCAACCTGAGCAGCCTGTTATTCCCCAAAACACTGGACGTTTATGCCTACGCTTTTGACGGCAGCTTAGGTCTTCAACCCAGCTTCGTGGTTGGGCGGTGGTTCAGAGATTATGCCGTCGTCGGGATAGTTGGACGCGGTCTGTATGATGCCCTCCCGATTGCGATGGCGCTGGCTTACGCGGCTCATTTGTGGCTGAAGAAGAGCACGCCACTCTTCTTGCTCGAAGTCTTTATGGCGGCTGGGCTGCTCGGTTATTTCCTATACCTGATGTTTCCAGCGGCTGGTCCGGTGTATCTGGTGGGTCCCCAGTTTCCCGGCTCGTCTTTTGATTTCTCCGGCCTGCGTGCGCATATCCTGCGTGGGCTCGTCCTGCAAACGGTCCCAATAAGCCTGGTAATCTGCCGTAACGCCATGCCATCGTTGCATATGACGTGGGCATTGCTCATCGCTTTCAACTGTAAGCCGTTTCCACGCGTGGTACGCGCAGCGGCGGTCGTTTTCGTATTCACGACGGCACTCGGCACGCTGGGAACGGGGGAACATTATTTGATCGATCTCGTGGTAGCATTCCCGTTCGCGGTTGCCGTGCAAGCACTCTGCACTCACTCCCTGCCGCTGAAATCGCCCAATCGTCTTGTCCCGCTCGTGGGCGGAGCAACCCTGACCCTACTTTGGCTGATCCTTCTCCGTTTCGGCATACGCATCCTTTTTCGGGGGACACCTCTCGTACCCTGGGTGTGTATCATCGCCTCCACGGCTCTGACTGTGCTCTGGATGAAACAGATACTGTCTGCGGAACAGAGTGAGCCGCGAAGTACCGCTCGCATTGCTTCAGCGGCCGTGGCAGGAGCGTGATCCTTCCTGCGTCACATTCGCGAGTCTCTGGTCAGCGGGGCACTCTGCGTTTAGCGCTCGCGCCTGCCGTCTCTGTCGTGCCCTACCACCTGCCAGCTTCGGGAGATGATCGTCTCCTTCTCAGCTTCAGACACGGATGCACCGAAATACGGATGCATCGAAATCAAGACTGACAGGAAGCGTCCACGCGCGCGACGGAATCGGCATTTGGAGAAACTCCAAAGGGTTTGACATACTCAGACTGGAACATTGTAAGCGGGAAGACATGCGGTGTGACCAAAGCCCTTTGGCGGCGGCTTCTGAGGTTCGCTCTACTCGGGATTGACCCCAGCCGCCGCCATTAGCTGCGCGGCAGAATGCTGAGCTTGAGCGAAATCGCGCGAAATCTTCTGCGCCTGCGCGAGGGCGTCGTCTGCCTCTGCGGTGCGGCCCCCTCGCCGCAAAGCCTGCGCCAGCAGCAGATAGCCCACCTCAGTCGGTTCGACCTCCACGGCATGAGAAATCCGGGCTACCGCCAGCGCGAAATCGCCATCCCGCTCCGCCTGCAAGCCGCTGCCTATGAGAGCAGCGCCGTTATCAGGATTCTCCCGTAGCGCGTAGGTGTAGCTCATTTTTGCGCGGCGGATGTCCCCCGTCTGCAGGAAGGCCGTACCCAGAGCGCTCAGTGCAGCCGCTCGCGTATTCGAATCCGGCGACGCCCCAAGAGCCCGCCCGTATTGCTCGATTGCCTCCTGCGCGTGCCCATGGGTTTGCTCGAAGATCCCGATAGTGACCATGTCAGAGGCAGAATACGCACCCAGACTCTCGGCTGCGTTGTGCTCAACAATCGCCTCTTCGATTCGACCCTGCTTGGCCAGACCACGGGCGAGGCCGTCATGCGCCATATAATTCCGCTGAGTCACCGCCAGAGTGTGTCTCCAAAGAGTCTCGCTGTCGTGCCAATAAGCCAGCTGACGGCGGCTGAGCACTCCCAGGGTGACTAAGACTAAAAGCGCAGGCACCCCGAGCCATACAGCCGGGATCTTTCGCTCCCGCGCCACCTCCGCCAATCCCCAAACCACGCCGATGAACAAGCCAATGTAAGGTAAATAGGCATAGCGATCGGCCATTGCCTGCACGCCCACCTGCACCACTCCGCTTACCGGAACCAGCGTACCCAGCATCCAGAACCAACCTACCACCAGATAACGATGACTCCGCCAATGCAGCACAAGTGCAGTGATCGAGAGCAAGGCTGCGGCAGATGCGAGGACTTCCCAAGTCGGAAGAGAGACACCGGGGTGCGGATATAGCACCGCCAGCTTCACCGGCCAAAACGCTTTCCCCAGATAGCGCATGTAGGCAACCACTGCGTTCCCGAAGCGCACTCGGGCGGCCGGGGTTCGCACCGCGTGACCAGCGCTTTGCGCCAGCAAGGTGATCACACCGCTGCCCGCCGACAGCAGCAGCAGCGGCACCTTTTCCAGAAACAAAAAAGAGAACGACCGCGGAACCGCCGCAGTTGGACCTGGACCCTCTTTGTTGGGCTTCCCACTGAGCACTGAGAACTGAGAACTGAGAACTGAACCTCCACCCATTCGCTCGAGTGGCCAGTAATCCCACAGCAACAACACGAACGGCAGCGTGATGATCTCAGACTTTGCCATCAATCCAAACGCGAAAAGAGCGGCCACTACTGCGTAGCGTCTCACCCCGCCGCCATGGCGCACATACCATCCATAGGCATGCAGGGTAAGCAAGAAGAAGAGCATACTGAGCACGTTCTTCCGCTCCGCGGCCCACGCCACGGACTCCACATTTACCGGATGGAGGGCAAACAGCGCCGCCACCATGAAGCTGGGCCAGGTAAGTCCCGCGGCGCTCTCCAGCAGCAGAAACAATAGGACCGCACTCCCCGCGTGCAATAAAACGTTCACATAGTGGGGACCGGCCGGGGTCAGCTTAAAGAGTTGGCAGTCGAGAGCGTGCGAGAGCCAGGTAAGCGGGTGCCAGTTGGCGGCGTCACGGCTCGTGAATGCCCACTTCACGGTGTCCCAAGTCAGGCCGTCGCGCACATGTGTGTTATCCAGAATGTAGCTGTCGTCGTCGAGGTTTGTGAACTGGTTGTGGACGATGGGATTGTAAACAGCAAGCGTCACCAGCACCAATAGAAGGCACAAAACCCTGCTTCGCCTCTCCGGGGAAGTGAGCCAGTGTGGTGACGGGCAGGAAATCACTGCCGGCTCTACCGCGGGCGCTTTCGCGCTGAGAGACAAAGATTTCAATCCTCGCTTTATTCTAAAGATGGATCTACTCGCCTTTAACTCCGGCGGCCGCCAGTAGCTGCGCAGCGGACTGCTGCGCTTGAACGAAGTCTCGGGACATCCGCTGCGCATCCGCATAAGCTTCTTGCGCGTCTGGCGAGCGACCGGCTCGACGCAAGCTGTATCCGAGCAAAAGATAGCCCACGTCGGTGGGCGCAACCTTCATGGCGTGAGAGAACTGCTCGGTCGCAAGCTCGAAATCACCGTTTCGCTCGGCCAGCAACCCACTGTCCACCAGAGCGCTGGCGTTGTTGGGATTCTCTTCGAGCCCGCTTGCGCAGCTTGCTTTCGCGTGATCGAAGTCCCCCGTCTGCATGTAGGCAGAAGCAAGGCGGCTCAGGATAATCGCCCGTGTCTTCGAATCTGGCGAAACCTCCAGGGCTCTACCGTATTCCTCGATGGCCGCCTGCACGTGGCCATGATTTCGTTTGTAGGCGGCGATCGCGACCCGGTCGAGGGCGGCATAGTTATGCAAACTCTCGGCAGCATCGAACTCGGCGATCGCATCCTCGCTTTGATCCTTTTCAGCCAAAGCTGAACCGAGCGCCCAATGCGCAATGTAGTTCCGCTCCGTCAAGTCCAGCGCATGCTTCCATAAGGTCACGCTGTCGCGCCAATAAGCGATCTGACGATAGCTCAGCGTTCCTAACGTCAGCAAAACTAAAACCGCGGGCAGTCCGAGCCACGCCGCCCGCATTCTTCGCTCCCGCGCCAATTCCGCGGATCCCCAAACCACGCAGATAAACAAGCCGATGAAAGGCAGATAGGCGTAGCGGTCGGCCATCGCTGCCGCGCCCACCTGCACCAGTCCAATCACGGGGACCAGCGTGCCCAGAAACCAGAGCCAGCCAACCATCAGATAACGGTGACTCCGCCAATGCAAAACAAACGCCGTCGACACCAGCAGTACCGTCGCGGAAGTGACAATCTCCCAGGTTGGAAGAAGCAGACCCGGGTGCGGATAATATGCTGCGAGCCGTACCGGCCAAAATGCCTCCCCCAGGTACCGCACATAAGCCACGATCGCGTTCCCAAAGCGACCTGGGGTCGAAGTCGTATGCACCGCGCCGCCCGCACTTTGTGCCAGCAGGGTCATTACCGCGCTGCCCGCCGAAAGCGCTAACAGCGGCACTTTCTCAAACAACAGAAAGGAGAACGACCGCGCAACCGGCGCAGCCGCACCTGGAAGCTCCTCGGTATGTCTCTTTCTGAGAACTGAGAGCGGAGAACTGAGAACTGAACCGAGAACAGCCCCTCCAGCCATACGATCGAGCGGCCAGTAATCCCACAGCAGCAATACGAACGGCAGCGTGATGATCTCCGACTTCGCCATCAATCCCACCGCGAAAAGACCGGCCACTACCGCGTACCTCTTAACACCGCCTTTGCGCACATACCATCCATAGGCATGCAGAGTAAGCAGGAATAACAACATGCTCAGCACGTTCTTCCGCTCCGAAGCCCAAGCGACCGACTCGACATTTACGGGATGAAGCGCGAACAGTGCCGCGACCATCAAACTCGGCCAAGTTAAGCCTGTAGCGCTTTCGAGCAGCAGAAATAGCAAAATTGCGTTCACCCCATGCATCAGAACATTCACGTAGTGGTGACCGACGGGGTTCAGGTTGAAAAGCTGGCAATCGAGAGCATGGGAGAGCCAGGTGGCCGGATGCCAGTTGGCGGCGTCAAAACTCGTGAATGCCCACTTCACAGTCGTCCAGGTCAGTCCCGCCTGCACATGAACGTTGCCGGTAATGTAGGCGTCGTCGTCCATGTTGGTGAAACCGTTATGAACGACGGGGTTGTAGAAAGCCAGTATCAGCAGCACCAATAAAAGACACAAAATCGTACTGCGCTTTTCACGAGAAAGGAATGAGGGCGTCGGTGGGCAGGAAACCACTGCGGGCTGTGCTCCTGTCAAAGTGGAAGACAATGCTTCAAGCCTCGCCTTTCATGACACGATTATATATACGGGTATTTGTGACGGACAGCCATAGTCAACCCGGCGCGGTTACTGATGGGCTTGGCAGAGCGTACGTCTCGTCGCACTTTCCTGGTGCAAGATCGGGAGGTTGGCTCGTTCTGGGATTGTCTCTTGTCCGCGTAGCAGTTGCCAAGAACCGTCAGTTCCATGACAGTTTTTGGCATGAAACCAAGTCTGGAAGCGCGATACAATAAGCCTGAAGAAGTCTGAGGTTTGGTGGTGCAATGAAAATAAAGACCTTGCTTTCAATCCGCTAGGAACCAAGGTAACTAGCCCGTTTGGCCCGGCAAGTGCCATTATCAAGTTCGACTGCGTCATCACCATGACCAGCATGAAAATCAAGTTTAAAACAAGGGGAAAATAGAGATGCGGAAACAACAGAAGGGTTTCTCACTGATTGAGCTGCTGATCGTGGTTGCCATCATCCTGATCATCGCGGCTATTGCAATTCCTAACCTGATGCGCGCCCGTATGGC
>Ga0302325_10013861_pt1 | contig 17172 bp, 9 predicted proteins | sample Palsa_T0_2_FD_201948 | JGI IMG/M metagenome (GOLD analysis project Ga0302325, IMG submission 201948) | Peat permafrost microbial communities from Stordalen Mire near Abisko, Sweden - Palsa_T0_2 | ecosystem: Environmental > Terrestrial > Soil > Palsa > Peat permafrost | place: Sweden: Abisko... | reverse complement strand
GTAAGCGACCCGCGCCACCGGCGGGGCGGCCTCGATCCGCGCCACCAGGTCCGCCTCCAGGTAGGAGCCGATGACGATGGTCAGCCCGGCGGTCGACTCGGTCATGCTGAACTCCTCCGGATAGCGCAATATCAGTCGATTGTCGACTATAGACCATCTTCTACGCAGCCCGGACCGCGATTACAGGCTATCGCCGCCTCCGGTCGCCCACATCTGTCGGCGACGCCAGCGACCTCATGGGCAACCTGTCAGCTACGCCAGCGACACCGATAGGGCCGGTCGACGGCGTAGGCGACAGGCGCGGAGCGGGGGCCGGCGGTACGGGTGCGGGGCGCGGGGGGTTCCGGGGACTGGGGTTTCGGGGGCGGGCGGGGGGTGGGTTAGGTTCTTTGACGTGGACGGGATTTCTGAGCGGGAGCGGCTGCGGCGGACGTTTGACGCGGTGGCGGAGGAGTACCAGGATGCGCGGCCGGAGTATCCGGAGGCGCTGTACGAGGCGCTGATCTCGCTGACCGGGGTCACGGCCGGGGTGGACGAGCTGTGCGAGGTCGGGTGCGCTTCCGGTAAGGCGACGCTGCCGCTGGCGCGGCGGGGGTTCGCGATCAGCTGCGTGGAGCTCGGCGGGGCGCTGGCAGCCGAGGCGCGGCGGAACCTGGCCGGGTTCGGACGGGTGCGGGTGGACCACGGCGACTTCGAGTCGTGGGCGCCCGGGCAGTCGGCCGGGACCGTTCGAGATGACGGGGTTGGCGGGTTTGGGCTGCTGTTCGCCGCGACCGCGTGGCACTGGATCGATCCGGCGGTGAAGTACCGCAAGGCGTGGTCGCTGCTGCGACCGGGCGGGCACCTGGCGTTCTGGGAGGCGTCGCACGTGGTGCCTGAGTCGGGCGGTGACCCGTTCTTCGCCGAGATCCAGGACGTGTACGACGAGATCGGGTCGGGGATGCCGTCCGGCTGGGTCTCCCCCACGACCGAGACGCTGCGGGACGGCCGGGCCGAGATCGAGGCGAGCAAGCTGTTCGCCGACGTGACCCTCCAGCGGTTCGAGTGGGAGATCAGGTACACCGCCGACGAGTACATCCGGTTGCTCGAGACGTTCTCGAGCAACCTGGTGATGGCGCCGTGGCAGCGGGAGCGGCTGTACGGGGAGATCCGGCGCCGCCTGGCGGCGCGGCCGGACGGCCTGCTCCGCCGGCACTGGGGCGCGGTGCTGAACCTCGCCCGGAGGCAATAACCTCTTGCTTGAACCTCCTGCCCGCGGGGTTCAGCGGACAGAGGGGACGGCATGTCTTACCTGCTTGGACAGCTTGATCCGCATGGCTATCCGGTCACCAGCGTCACCGTCCGCCCGGCCCCGCACGCGCACGTCGTGAGCAACCCCGCCCCGATGCCGGCCGTGCAGGTGGTCGCCGTCATCGACACCGGCGCGAACCACTCGGCGGTCTCCCCGGACGTGGCCCGTTCGCTCGGCCTCGAGCCGATGGGCGCGGCCGAGGTCAACCGGGTCGGGGTCAACGGGGCGGTCATCTACATGTACCCGGTGCGCATCGAGCTGCAGGCCACCGAGGGGATGTTCGCGCCGTTCGACCTGGGCGTGGCCGGGATCAAGCCGAGCACGCTGGGGGCCGACGTGATCCTCGGCCTTGACATCCTGCGCGCGTTCACGTTCACCTACCGGGGGCCGCGCAGCCAGAGCGACTTCACCCTCTTCCTCGAGGACGCGTCGCCGCCCTGGGACGACCGCGGACGGCACGTCGCGCGGCCCGGATCGGCGTAGCCTGGCGGCATGGCAACGTCAAAGCGCAAGCGGCGGCTGGGCGTCACCGCCGTGGTCGTGGCCGGCTACGTCGTCGGCACGATCGTGGCGACGCGGGCCGGGTACCGGGTCGGCCGCAACTCCTTCGTCCGCTGCCGCCAGGGTCACGTCTTCACCACGACCTGGATCCCGGGCGGGTCGCTCAAGGCGATCAGGCTCGGCTTGTGGCGGATCCAGTGGTGCCCGGTCGGCCGCCACGTCGACCTGGTTCGCCTGGTCAAGCCGGCCGACTTGTCGGCGTCCGAGCGCGAGTTCGCCGCCAGCCACCACGACATCCCGGTGCCGTGACCGCGTGGCCCTGCGTTTCTCAGGCCCTTCGGGCCGGTCGGAAATTCTTTGGCGGGGTTGTCGGAATCGTGGGGCAGGGGTTCGTGGAGTGGGTGCGGGCGCCCGCTGGGGGCGCGGCGCGGAGGGAGATTCTCGTGAAGTACGTGATGCTGATCATGGACACGCCGAACGAGCCGGCGCCGGACAGCCCCGAGTACGGGGCCTGGTACGCCGAGGTCGGCGCCTGGTACGAGAAGTGGGGCGCGACCGGCCGGCTGGAGGGCGGATACCAGCTGCAGGGACCGGCGACGGCCAAGACCGTGCGATCGACCGGGGTGACCGACGGGCCCTACATCGAGACCAAAGAGGTGCTCGGCGGGTTCTCGACCATCGAGGCGGACACGATCGACGAGGCCGCCGACATCGCGAAGACCTGGCCGGGGGTGGACCGCGGGTGGATCTCGGTCGAGGTTCGACCGGTCCTGGAGATGGGCTGACCGTTTCCCCTCCCCGTTTGCGCCTCGTCGCACCGTTGGCGTTAACAGGGTGAGGCCGCGGGCGAGCAGGTCGCGTTCGGCCGGGTTGGCGGCGAGGGATAGCGCCCGGTCGTTCGCGGCCGCCGCCTCGTCGGTCCGGCCGAGGGCGGTGAGCAGGGCGCCCCGGAGCGCGTGGAACAGGTGGTACTCCTCGAGATCGGCGCGCAGGGGCTCGATCTCGGCCAGCGCCTGCTCCGGGCCGATCGCGTAGCGGGTGGCGACCGCCCGGTTGAGCAGTACCACCGGGGACGGCGTCAGGTCCTGGAGGCGGTTGTAGAGCAGCCGGATCTGCCGCCAGTCGGTCTGCCCGTAGTCGCCCGCCTCGGCGTGCAGGGCGGCGATCGCGGCCTGCACCTGGTACGGCCCCGCGCGTCGCATCGCCATGGCGCGGTCGAGCAGCGTCGTCGCCTCAGCCGCGAGGTCGCTGTTCCACCGCGAACGATCCTGGTCCTTGAGCCGGATGAGGCGGCCCCAGCCGTCGAACCGAGCGGCCGCGCGCGACTCGTGCAGCAGCAGCAGCGCGAGCAGGCCGAGCACCTCAGGCTCGCGCGGCATCAGCCGGTGCAGGGTTCTGGTCAGCGCGACCGCCTGGGCGGCGAGGTCGCGGCGGGCGGGCTGCCGGCCGGAGGAGGCCAGGTAGCCCTCGTTGAAGAAGAGGTAGACGACCGCCAGGACCTGGGCCAGGCGGTCGGCCAGCTCGTCCGGGTCGGGGACGCGGACCGGGACGCCGGCATCGGCCAGCGTCTTGCGGGCGCGCAGCAGCCGCTGCGACATCGTGGCCTCGGAGACGAGGAAGGCCCGGGCGATCTGCCCGGCGGTCAGGCCGCAGACCGCACGGAGCGTGAGCGCGACCTGGGCGTCCTGCGCGAGCGCGGGATGGCAGCAGGCGAAGACCAGGCTCAGCAGCTCGTCGTCGGCCTGCTGGTCGGTGTCGGTGGCGGTGTCGGTGGCGGCGAGCAGGGCCAGCTTGCGCTCGCCGACCTTGTCCCGGCGGAGCCGGTCGAGGGCCTTGCGGTGGGCGGTGGTGGCCAGCCAGCCGCCCGGGTTAGCGGGCTCCCCGTCACGCGGCCAGTGCTCGATCGCCTCGACGAACGCGTCCTGCACGGCGTCCTCGGCCAGGCCGAGGTCCCCCGTCCTGGCGGCCAGGGCGGCCCTGATCCCGGTCGCCTCCCGCCGGAAGGCGCGCTCGAGAGACTCCGGGGCCGCGTCCACCGATCCAGTCTTCCACGCCGGCCCGCCCGGGCCGGTCTTAGTGGCCGGCGCCAGTTACCTGGCGGCGAGACGGAATCTATGCTCGGCGCTATGACCGAGTTTCGGCTTGCGGAGCGGATGGGCCGGCTGGGGACTGAGTCGGCGTTCGAGGTGCTGGCGCGGGCCAAGGCGCTGGAGGCGGCCGGGCAGCGGGTCATCCACCTGGAGATCGGCGAGCCGGACTTCCCGACCGCGGAGCACATCAGCGAGGCGGCGGTCGAGGCGCTGCGGGCGGGGCAGACGCACTATGTGCCCGCGCCCGGGATCCCGGCCCTGCGCGAGTCGGTCGCGGCGTTCCTCGAGCGGACCGGACGGCTGCGGACCTCGCCGGACCGGGTGGTGGTGACACCGGGGGCCAAGCCGATCATGTTCTTCACCATCATGGCGCTGTGCGGTCCGGGGGACGAGGTGCTCTACCCCGACCCCGGCTTCCCGATGTACGAGTCGATCACCGCCTTCGCCGGGGCCACGCCGGTGCCGGTGCCGCTGCGGGAGTCCAACGGGTTCCGGATCGACGTCGACGAGCTCGCGCGGCTGATCACGCCCGCGTCGAAGCTGCTGATCATCAACTCCCCGCATAACCCGTGCGGATCGGCGCTGACTGCTTCCGACTGCGCCGCCATCGCCGCCCTCGCGATCCGGCATGACCTGGTCGTGCTGTCGGACGAGGTGTACTGGGCGCTGCGGTACGGCGGGCCGCACGTGAGCGTGCTCGAGTTCGACGGGATGGCGGACCGGACGATCCTGCTCGACGGCTGGTCGAAGACGTACGCGATGACCGGCTGGCGGCTCGGCTTCGGGGTCTTCCCGGCCGCGCTGGTGGAGCCGGTGACCCGGCTGGCGATCAACTCGGTCTCCTGCACCTCGGCGTTCAGCCAGTACGGGGCGATCGCCGCCCTCGACGGGCCGCAGACGGGGGTCGCGGCGATGGTGGCGGAGTTCCGCCGACGGCGGGACGTGATCGTGGCCGGGCTCAACGCGATCGACGGGGTCAGCTGCGTCGAGCCGCAGGGCGCGTTCTACGCCTTCCCCAACATCACCGGCACCGGACTCGCCGCCGACGAGCTCGCGGGCCGGCTGCTGCGCGAGGCCGGCGTGGCGGCGCTGGCCGGCACCGCGTTCGGCCGATACGGCGAGGGATTTCTCCGGCTCTCCTACGCCAACTCGGTCGCCAACATCGAGGCCGCGCTGGACGCGATCAAATTCCTACTTCACTCCTGAGCTGCCAGTTGTCGGACGTGACGGAGGGGAATCGGGCCCGGCCGGCGGGCGCCTTTTCGCCGAGCGAGTCAGAAAAGACGACCAATACCGCACATCAACCACCTATTTTTGCCCTATATGGCGATTTGGTTACACCTGCATGTCTTCGGAGTCTTACAATCTCGCTAGCCAGATGTGCGCACCGAGCACGGCTGCGGCGCGCACCAGAACTGGCTCATGTCGATTTACCTGCGGCTACGACATGACTATGCGAGGGCAGAGCGATGAGAGGCCCCGACGCGCCCGTAATCGGGCGGCGGCGAGCCAGCCAGACTGACATGCCCGCTATTCGGGCTGGCGACCAGGCCAGGGCGCGGTCCGACACGCCCGCGCACCCGCCTTCGCGACCGGACCGGCCGCGGCGGACGTCGCTGGCCAACTGGTCGGTCTCCACCCGGCTGGTGGCGCTGTTCGTGATGGCGAGCGTGCTCGGCCTCGTCTTCGGCGGCCTGCGGATCGCGGACGCGGTCGAAGCCGCCAGCTCGTACTCGCGCAGCTCGCAGCTGGCCGACGTCGGCCAGCAGCTCACCCAGCTCGCGCAGGCGATGGAGGACGAGCGCGACCTCACCGCGGGCGTCATCGGGCTGACCATGCTCCAGCAGGACGCGGTGGCCGACCACGCGGCCGCGTCGGTCGTATCGCCGCTCACCGCGGCCCTCAATCACGAGCAGGCCCAGGTGACCGCGGCCGAGGTCACGACCAACGCCGCCGCCAACCGCGCCCAGGCGCTGGTCGAGGGCATCGGCTCCGCCTACCCCGCGAACGTCCAGGCCAAGGCCGCGAACGCGCTCAAGCAGATCACCTACCTGCTGACCCCGGGCGGGCTCCGGCTCACACAGAAAGAGCTCGGCCAGGACGTCGCCAACGGCTCGGCCGACCAGATCATCGACAGCTATTCGGGCGTGCTGTCGATTTTGTTCGCGCTCGAGGACGAGATCACCACCGGCAGCGGCGACGTCCAGCTGGGCGACGACGTGCGCGCGCTCACCGCGCTGTCCTCGGCCGAGGACGAGGCCTCGCAGCAGCGCGCGATCCTCTACGGCGCGCTCATCGCGAGCGCGCTCAACGACGCCGGCACCGGCGGCTCGGCCAGCAACAACGTCACCGGCCCGGTCGCGCTGGACGACTTCGGCGGGCTGGACGCGTTCACCACCGCCCAGGACCTGCAGTTCGCCGACGAGCAGTCGTTCGACTCGGTGGCCAGCGCGGCCCAGACGGCGGCGGTCAACAGCGCCGAGGCCACCCTCGACTCCCAGTCCGCGCAGCTGATCGAGACGCTGGTGAGCGCGGTCGGCGACCCGACGATCATCTTCCAGCTGGCGCAGCAGAAGATGGTGCTCGGCGCGACCGGCACCGCCACCACGCCGGACGGCTGGTTCGCCGACATGTCCTCGACCGTCGACGGGATGCGGACGGTCAACGACCATCTCGCCGCCGCGATCGTGGCCCGCAGCCAGCAGCTGCAGCACCAGGCGTTCGAGTCGGCCGTGGTGACCGCGGTGGTGACCGTGGCGGTGGTTCTGCTGGTGCTGCTGGCGACCGCGCTGGTCGCCCGGTCCATGGTCAACTCGCTCCGCCGACTGCAGACGGACGCGCTTGAGATCGCCTCTGTCCGACTGCCCGCGCGGGTGGCGGCCGCCGCCAGCGGAACCGACCTGGCCGAGGCGGACCCGGCCAGTTTCGGCTACGTCGAGCCGATCGGGGTGCAGGGCACCGACGAGATCGCCCGCGTGGCCCGCGCGTTCGACCAGGTCCACGCCGAGGCAGTGCGGCTGGCCGGCACCGAGGCCCAGCTCCGCAGCAACCTCAACACGATGTTCATCAGCCTGTCGCGGCGCAGCGTGCCGCTGATCGACCGGCTGTCGCGGATGATCGACAACCTCGAGCAGAACGAGGCCGACTCCGAGCAGCTCTCCCACCTCTTCTCCATGGACCACCTGGTCACCCGGATGCGCCGCAACTCGGAGAACCTGCTCGTGCTGGCGGGCGAGGAGCCAGTGCGCAAGTGGAGCGAGCCGGTGCCGCTGGGCGACGTCGCCCGCGCCGCCTCGGCCGAGATCGAGCAGTACGGCCGGGTGTCGCTCACGGTGCAGCCCGGGATCATGGTCTCCGGGCAGGCCGCGGCCGACATCGTGCACTTGCTGGCCGAGCTGATCGAGAACGCCACCCTGTTCTCCCCCCGGGAGAACCAGATCCAGGTGTCGGTGGCGGACTCGCCCGGCGGCGGCGTGCTGGTCGAGGTGAAGGACGAGGGGGTCGGCGTCTCCGCGGCCCGGCTCGAGGAGATGAACTGGCGGCTCGACCACCCGCCCGGCGTCGACGTCTCGGTGTCGCGGCACATGGGCCTGTTCGCGGTCTCCCGGCTGGCGGCGCGGCACGGCATCAGGGTCAGGCTCCGCGCGGGCAGCCCGCAGGGGCTGACCGCCCTGGTCTGGCTGCCGGGCAACCTGACCAGCCGCGAGCAGCCGCTGACAGTCGGCATGCACTCCCGCCCGCGCCCCGAGGGCACCGCGTTCAACGAGGTCACGGCGTTCGGTGACGACCCCACGCCCGCGCTCGGGGCGGCGCTTGAGGCGGCGCACGGCACGTCCGGACTCCGGCAGCGCACGACCGGCCGCCCCGGCGGCGGCCGGCACCGCCTCAGCCTGCTGGCCACCAGTGGCGACCAGCCCATCGTCGGCGGCGGCGGCGGAGCGGCGCCGCGGTCCGTGTGGTTCGCGGCCAAGACGCCGTCCGGCCGGGCGCCGTCCGCGTCCGCGTCCGCGTCCGGGTCTGGCGCGTCCGGGTCTGGCGCTCAGCCGGGCGGCGGGCAGCGGCAGGCGCCCGCGGGCCGCAGCTGGGGGCCGGCCGGCGTCGACTGGTCGGCCTCCGGCCCGGCCGACCCGGGCCTGCGCTCGGCCGACCTGGGCAACTGGCCGGGCGGCGGCCCGGCCGCCGATCCGTCGCCTGCTGCCAGGCAGACCCAGGCGGGGCTGCCGCAGCGGGTGCCCCGGTCGAACGCGGGCTTCGACGGCCCGCCGTCCGGCTACGACTCGCCCCGCCCGGCCGAGGCGCCGGTGCTCGGCGCGCCGCCCGGCCCCGGCCCCGGGTCACAGCAGCAGGCGCCGCGGCGCCGTTCGCCGGAAGCGGCGCGCAACCGGCTGGCCGGATTCCAGCTTGGCAACCGCGATGCCACCCAGGCAGGCGGCACGCCGGGCTGGACACCGTACGCAGGAGAGGAAACGAGCCGTTGAGCAGCCCGTACCGTCAGGACCTTAATTGGCTAGTGACCGACTTCACCACCCGGGTGGCCGACGTCGCGCACGCGATCGTGGTGTCCGCTGACGGGGTGCCGCTGGCGCTGTCGGCGGGCATCCCGTACGAGGCGGTCGAGCAGTTCTCCGCCATCACCTCCGGGCTGACCAGCCTGATCAGGGGCGCGGCGCAGATCATGGAGGCCGGCCAGCCGATCCAGGCGCTGGTGGAGATGGACCGCGGGCTGATGTTCGTGAAGGCGATCAGCGACGGCTCGGCGCTGGCGGTGCTGACCGCGCCCGAGTGCGACACGCGCCAGATCTCCTATGAGATGACCCGGCTGGTGGAGGCCGTCGGCGAGTTGCTGACCCCCGCCGCCAGGACCGAGGCGTAGACGGTTCAACCGGTCCCTAACTGGATAACACTGATAGTGATTCTTGTCACCGATTCGCGCCGTCCTCCCCTCACCGCCGTCCGGGCGGCCGCCGCTTCCCGCTACACTGCCCTGGCAGAAGCAGGCGTCCTCCGGCTCGGCCGAGGTGAGCGCCGGTTTGCGTGACGAAAACTCTTCACTAGAGGTAAAGTCACGGCGCAAGATTCGCTGCTGGAGCGATAGGAGTAGTAATGCGCGTCCTCGTACTCGGGGGTGATGGATTCTGTGGCTGGCCGACGTCGTTGTACCTGTCGGACCGTGGCCATGATGTCACCATTCTGGACAACCTGTCCCGCCGTAAGATCGACGTCGATCTGGAGGTCGAGTCGCTGACGCCGATCGCGTCAATCGGCGAGCGGCTGCGGGCGTGGCGGGAGGTCTCGGGGCGCGAGATCGGGTTCGTCAGCGTTGACCTGGCCACGGAGTACGACCGGCTGGCCGCCATCCTGGCCGAGCTGCGGCCGGACGCGGTGGTGCACTTCGCCGAGCAGCGGGCGGCGCCGTACTCGATGCGGTCGGAGAAGACCAAGCGGTACACCGTCGACAACAACGTGCGGGCGACCCACAACCTGCTGACGGCGATCACCGACACCGGGGTGAACGCGGCGATCGCGCACCTGGGCACGATGGGCGTGTACGGCTACGGGTGGTCCGGCTCCGCGCCGATCCCCGAGGGGTACCTGACCGTGAAGGTCCCCACCCCCGACGGCGACCTCGAGCGGGAGATCCTGCACCCGGCCAACCCGGGGTCGGTCTACCACATGACCAAGACGCTGGACCAGCTGCTGTTCGCGTTCTACGCCAAGAACGACGGGCTCAGGATCACCGACCTGCACCAGGGCATCGTCTGGGGCACCCAGACGAACCAGACGGCGCTCGACCCCCGGCTGATCAACCGCTTCGACTACGACGGCGACTACGGCACGGTGCTGAACCGCTTCCTGATGCAGGCCGCGATCGGGCACCCGCTGACCGTGCACGGCACCGGCGGCCAGACCCGGGCGTTCATCCACATCAAGGACACCGTGCGCTGCATCGAGATCGCGATCTCGAACCCGCCGCAGGCCGGCGAGAAGCCCAAGGTGCTGAACCAGATCACCGAGACCCACCGGGTCCTCGACCTGGCCAAGCTGGTCTCCGACATCACCGGAGCCGACATCGCCTACCTGCCCAACCCCCGGGTCGAGGCGGAGGAGAACGACCTCGTGGTGCGCAACGACCAGTTCCTCGCGCTCGGCCTGGAGCCGACCACGCTCTCGGAGGGGCTGCTGTCGGAGGTCAAGGAGATCGCGGCCAAGTACGCCGACCGCGCCGACCTGCGCAAGATCATCGCCCGCTCGACCTGGAAGGCCGGGATGGAGACCTCTCCCGACCTGATGACGGAAGAAGCCATCATCGAGGGCTGATCTTCCTCGCACTGCCTTCGATCGCGCCCGGTTGCCGCCCCTTGAGGCGGCGGCCGGGCGCGCGGCATTTCGGGTTAAATCGTCAGCGGACGGGCGGTAGGCCGCAGGCGGCGGCAAATCCTTCGAATTGGGTATCGGAATGAGAGCCGGCCGGGTCCGTTCGAGATCAATTTCTTTTTTCTGCTTCTGTTATAGGGCGCAGGTGAGGGATAATGCAGAGTAAAAATCGCTAGCTCCGTGAGGTGACAATGAATTCGGCGGCTACGCCGGGCATTGACGCCGGGCGCCGACGGCGGCAGCTCCCGGCCGAGCTCTCCGCGTTCGTCGGCCGGACGGACGAGCTCGCGGCGCTGGCCGGCCTGCTGCGCCGCGGGCGGCACGTCACCGTGACCGGTCCCGGCGGAGTCGGCAAGACCCGGCTGGCGCTGCGCGCGGGCGCCGACGCGGCCAACCGCTACGCCGACGGCGCCCGCCTGGTCGAGCTCTCCGGCCTGGCCGACGCGGCGCTGCTGCCGGTGGCGGTGGCCCAGTCGCTCGGGCTGCGCGGGCGCGATCCCCGCCCCGCCCGCGCCGCCGTCCTCGATCACCTGCGCGGCCAGCGGCTGCTGCTGATCTTCGACACCTGCGAGCATCTCACCGCCGCCGTCGCCCGGTTCGCCGCCCAGCTGCTACGGGAGACCGACGGCATCACGATCCTGGCCACCAGCAGGCAGCCACTGCACGTGGCGGGCGAGCAGGTTCTACGGCTCGGCCCGCTGCCGGTGCCGGAGGCCGGCCGCGACCCCGCCCCGGGCGGCGCGGTCGAGCTGTTCGCGACCCGCGCCGCCGCCGCGGCCGGCGGATTCACGGTCTCCGACGCGGAGCTGCCCGACGTGATCAGGATCTGCCGACGACTCGGCGGACTGCCGCTCGGGGTCGAGCTCGCCGCCGTCCGAGTGCGGGCGCTGCCGCTGTCGGAGCTGGCCGATCGCCTTGACGCCGGGTTCTCGGTGCTGGCCGCCGCGCGGCGCGGCGCGGTGCCGCGGCAGCAGACCCTGCGGGCCGCGATCGACTGGTCCTACGGGCTGTGCAGCGAGGCCGAGCGGGCGGTCTGGGCACGGCTCTCGGTCTTCGCCGGGCCGTTCGACCTGGCGGCGGCGCGGGACGTGGCGGCCTGCCCGCTGGTCCCGGCCGGCCAGGTCGGCGACGTGCTGGCCGACCTGGTTGACAAGTCGGTCGTGCTGCGCGGGGACGGTCTCGGGGACGACCTTGCTGACGGCCCGGGCGCCAGCTACCGGCTGACCGGCCCGGTGCGCGACTACGGGGCGGAACAACTCGCGGCGGCCGGCCAGGAGGCGGATGCGCGGCAGCGGCACGCGCGGCGGTACCGGCGGATGGCGCGGAGCTTCCTGCGCCACCTGCTGGCCGACGACCAGGCCGCCCGGCTGGGCGAGCTCGGGGCCGAGCACGCCGACCTTAGCGCCGCGCTTGAGCACGGCTTCGCGGCCGACCAGGCCGGGCGGCGGCGGGACGCGGCCCGGCTCGCGACCGCGCTGCTTCCCTACTGGCTCATGACGGGGCGGCTGCGCGAGGGCATCCGCTGGCAGGACGCGGTCCTCGCGTCGGCGGGCGCGCTGACGGACGAGTCGTCGACCGGGTCATCGGCTGGGCCATCGACCGGGTGGTCGGCCGGGTCGTCGGCAGCGGTCTCGGACGCGGACTCGGCCTTGGCGGCGGGGGCGCTGGCCAGCCGGGCGGTGCTTGGCGCGATGCTCGGGAGGCCCGAGGCGGTGACCGATGCCAGGGCGGCGATCGCCGTCGCCGCGCGGTCCGGCGACGACCGGGCCGGCGGTCTCGGCTACCTCGCCCTGCAGCTCGCGCTCGGACTTGGACTCGGGCCCGGGCCCGGGCCCGGCGGCTGTCAGGAGTCGGCCGCGGCGGCCGCGCAGGCGCGGCCGCTCCTCGCCGGGGCCGGCTCGGACGCGGCCCGGCGCTGGCTCGACATCCAGCTTGGGCTGGCGTCCGCGCTCGGCGGGAGCTGCACCGCGGCGGTGGCGGCGGGCCGGCGCGCGCTGGCCGGCCTCGGCCCGGGCGAGCGCTGGCTGCACGGCTACGCCCGGATCACGGCCGCGCTCGCGCTGTACCGGCAGCCCGGTCGCCGACCGGACTGCGCGGCCGCGGCAGGCGAGGCGCTGAGCGCCATGCAGGACCTCGGGGACCCGGTCGGCCAGGCCTACGCGCTTGAGGTGCTGGGCTGGCTGGCGGCCGACGACGGCCGGCTCGAGCGCTCCGCCTGGCTGCTCGGGGCGGCCCAGGCGCGCTGGGAGCTGGCCGGCGGCAGGCTCGGCGGCAACCCGGTCATGGAAGGGCACCGCGCGCGGTCGGCCGCGGCCGCGGCCCGCGTGCTCGGCGCCGGGCGGTGCGCGGAGCTGCACGCGCGGGGGGCCGGCCCGCCGATCGAGCAGATCGTCGAGCTGGCGGTGGCGGCCGATGACGCGCTGCCGAGCGTGCCCGCGCCCCGGACGGCCTGGGATGACCTCGCGGGGACGGCGGCCGGGCGCGGCGGCGCGGCCGGCCAGCAGGACGCCGAGGAGCTCACCAGCCGCGAGCGGGAGATCGCCGCGCTGGTCGCCGGCGGCCTGTCTAACCGGGACATCGCCGACCGCCTGTTCGTCTCCCGGCGGACGGTCGACGCGCACCTCAATCACATCTACGCGAAGCTCCGCATCTCCTCCCGGGTCCAGCTCACGATCTGGGAGCGCGACGTCAGGCCGGGCGCCCCTCCCGACAAGCTGTCGCCGGTCAAGCGCGCGTAGTAGTCTTGCGCTGTTCCCCCGAGCGCGTGAGGTCTCATGACTTCCGGCACGATCCACCGCATACCTGGCACGCTGCCACCGCAGGCGACCGGCTTCGTCGGCCGTCAGGTCGAGCTCGCCCAGGTCAGTGTCGCCCTGATGGAGTCCCGGCTGGTGACCGTCGTAGGCGTCGGCGGCGTCGGCAAGACCCGGATCGCGGTGCGGGTCGCCGCGCAGACGTCGGGCCGCTACCCCGACGGGGTGCACGTGGTCGAGCTGTCGGCCGTGCGCGACCCGCTGCTGGTCGCGTCCACCGTGGCGGCCAGCCTCGGCCTGCCCGCCGAGGACGCCCGTCCGCAGCTGGCGGCCGTCCTCGACTACCTGCGCGCGCGGGCGCTGCTGCTCATCCTGGACACCTGCGAGCATCTCGTCGACGCGTGCTCCGCGCTGGCGGCCGAGGTGCTGCGCGCGGCGCCCGCGGTTACCCTGCTGGCGACCAGCAGGCAGCCGCTCGACGTGCGCGGTGCGAGCACCTTCCGGCTGCGCCCGCTGCCGGTGCCCGAGGTCGGCGACGAGGCGTCTGATTCCGACGCGGTCGCGCTGTTCGCCCAGCGCGCGGCGGCCGTCGTCGACGGGTTCGCGATCACCCCCGAGAACCGCGCCGACGTCATCGGGGTCTGCCGGGCGCTCGACGGCATCCCGCTGGCGATCGAGCTCGCCACGGTCCGGCTGCGGGCGCTGCCGCTCGATCAGATGGCCGGCCGCCTCAACGACCGGTTCCACGTGCTCACCGGCGCCAAGCGGGCCGGGCTGCCGCGGCACCAGACGCTGCGGGCCGCGATCGAGTGGAGCCACGACCTCTGCACGCCGACCGAGCAGGTGGTCTGGGCGAGGTTGTCGGTCTTCGCCGGGACCTTCGACCTCGCCGCGGCGGTGACGGTATGCGCGGACGAGGAGCTGAGCCCGAAGCAGGTGGGCGAGTCGCTGATCGCCCTGGCCGAGAAGTCCGTGCTCGCCACCGAGCCTGAGAGCGGCGGGCACGCGAGGTACCAGATGCTTGACACGCTCCGCGAATACGGCGCGGAGCGGCTGGCCGAGTTCGGCCGCGTCGCCGCCGTCCGCCGCCGGCTGGTCGCGCATTACCTCGCGCTCGCGCAGCGCTGGGGCGATGACGCGATGAGCGAGCAGCTCCCCCAGTACCGCGCGCTCTGCCGTGAGCACGCTAACCTGCGGGCGGCCATCGACTACGCGCTCGGCCTGCGCGGCAACGACAGCGCCGCCATCTCGATCGCGACCTCGCTGATGCTGTACTGGCGGCTGTCGGGCCGGCTGCGGGAGGGCGAGTACTGGCTGAACCGGGTGCTCGAACGATGTCCTCGGCCGTCGCCAGCGCGCGCCCGGGTGCTGGCCGTTCGCGGCTATGTGACCGCTTTGCTTGGCGATCTTCACGCTGCCCACACCGACGCGAAGGCCGGCGTCGCGATGGCAGTCGCGTACGGCGACATGGCCGCCTGCGGCCGCGCCTACGTCGCCTTGCACCGGACGCTCGCCTGGAGCGGGAACCTGGCCGAGGCGGACGAGACGGCGGCCAGCGCGGAGTCCTGCCTCGGCTCGGTCGGGGACGCGTTCGGCCTGGCCGCGCTCGACGTCCAGACCGCCGCGCAGCACTTGCACGCCGCCCGCCCCGAGCTGGCCATCGAGCGCTGCGCCGAGGGCATCGCCCGGCTGCCCGCCGGCGAGCACTGGGCCACCGGCCTGCTGCTAGCCGGGCAGGGGCTTGGCCAGCTGCTGCGCGGCGAGCTCGGCGACGGCACCGTGGCCGCCCGCCGGGGGCTCGCGCTTGAATACGAGCTCGGTGACATGGGCGGCACCGCCTACGCGCTTGGCACGCTCGGCTTCCTGGCCGCGGCCCAGCGCCGCCACCGGCGGGCCGCGCTGCTGTTCGGCGGGTCGGCGCCGCTGTGGGAGCGAATCGGCCCGTGGTACACCGGCACCCCGGCGCTGGTGGCGCTGCACCGGATATCGGAACGGGCGGCGCAGGACGGCCTCGGCGAGGAACGCTACTGGCAGCTAAGGGAGCGCGCCTCGGCCGTGCCGCTTGACCAGATCATCGCGTTCGCCCTGGCCGACGTCGACGACCTGGAGGCAGCATCCGGGACCTGCGGGGATTGCGACCCGGGTCTGAAACCGGGGCAGGGAACCGGTGCCTGATGCGCACACCGGCAACGCGCGAACCACCCCCGGCCAGACGCGACGGAGTAAGATGAGCGCATCCCACCCCAGACGTGATGAGGGTCACATGCTCGTCGGTAACGCCACCGAGGAAGCAGGGCGGCTCCCCTCGGAGGCCAACGATTTCATCGGCCGGGCGGCCGAGCTGTGTCGTGTGGAAACGCTGTTGCGCGCGAGTCGGCTGGTGACGCTGGTCGGCCCGGGCGGCGTCGGCAAGACGCGGGTGGCGCGGTGCGCGACCGAGCAGGCCGCCGACGGCTACCGGGACGGCGTGTTCTTCGTCCCGCTGTCCGGGCTGCGCGACCCCGAGCTGCTGCCGCACACCGTCGCCAGGGAACTCGGCCTGCCCGAGCAGTCCCCCGGCTCGCAGCTCGACGCGGTCGTCACGCATCTGCGCGACCGGAGCGTGCTGCTTGTCCTCGACACCTGCGAGCACATCATCGATGCCTGCGCGCTGTTCGCCGAGGCCATCATCACCGAGACGCGCGACGTCACGGTGCTTGCCACCAGCCGCGAGCCGCTGGACGTGACCGGCGAGAGCTGTTACATCCTCCCCCGGCTCGGCCTTCCCGGTGACGACAACCCCACCCAGGGCACGACCGACGCGATCGAGCTGTTCGCCCTGCGGGCGGCCGCCGTCGTCCCCGGGTTCGCGGTCACCGACGCGAACCGGGCCGACGTGATCCAGCTGTGCCGCCGGCTCGACGGCATGCCGCTCGCGATCGAGCTGGCCGCCGTCCGGCTCCGGGCGCTGCCGCTGGCCGAGCTGGCCGACCGGATCGACCAGCGGCTCGACCGCCGGCTGACGATCCTGACGGGCGGCAGCGAGGGCGGCGACACCCGGCACCGAACGCTGCGCGACGCCATCGGCTGGAGCTACGACCTGTGCACGCCCGCCGAGCAGGCGCTGTGGGCGCGGCTGTCGGTGTTCGCGGGCGGTTTCAGCGTTGACGCGGCCGAGGAGGTGTGCGCGGGCGGCGAGCTGCCCGCCAGCCAGATCTTCGACACGGTCATCCGCCTGGTCGACAAGTCGGTGATCACGCGCGACGACACCAGCACGGCCCAGCCCACGCGGTACAAGATGCTCGACACCATCCGCGAGTACGGCGCCGAGGAGCTGGCCGCGTCGGGCAGCGAGGCGGACGTCCGCAGCCGGTTCGTCGCCCGCTATCTGTCGACGGCGCGCTACTTCGGCGAGCACGTCGTCGACGACGACCAGCTGGAGCGGTTCCGCGAGCTGCAACGCGAGCACGCCAACCTCGGGGCCGCGCTCGGCTACACGCTCGACGCGGCCGACGGGAACCGCTACCGGGACGGCGCCGAGCTCGCCATCGCCCTGTACGGGTACTGGCACATGGCGGGGCTGCTGCGCGAGGGCAAGCACTGGCTCGACAAGGTGCTCGAGCGGTTCCCCGACCCGTCGTCGTCGGAGCGGGGCTGGGCGCTGGTGGTCCGCGGCTACCTCGGCGCGATGCAGGGCGAGGCGGACCAGGCGGTCGCGGACGCGACCGCCGGCACCAAGATCGGCGAGCAGCGCGGCGACCCGAAGCTGGTCGGGCGGGGCTACTGCTACCTGACGCTCGCACTGACGATCGCCGACCGGTACGAGGAGGCCCGGGCGGCCGGCGCGCAGGCCGAGCAGCGGCTGCAGCGGCTCAACGACCGGGCCGGGCTGCGCATCCTGGACGTGCACCTGGCGCACGTGTCGCAGCTCGACGGCGACCTCGACGGCGCGCTGCGACACGCCGCGCAGGTCACCCGCCGGTTCGGCGAGGGCAGCGAGGCCGACGAGATCAAGGAGCGGTGGGCGCAGGGCTGGGCGTACGCGATCTCGGCGATGGCCATGTACTGGGACGAGGCCAAGCACGACGAGACCGTGCAGACCACCAGCAAGGCCCTGCTCGCCAAGCACGAGCTCGGCGACGTCATGGGGATGGCCTACTGCCTGGAGATCCACGGCTGGTTG
>Ga0302325_10013860_pt1 | contig 17172 bp, 15 predicted proteins | sample Palsa_T0_2_FD_201948 | JGI IMG/M metagenome (GOLD analysis project Ga0302325, IMG submission 201948) | Peat permafrost microbial communities from Stordalen Mire near Abisko, Sweden - Palsa_T0_2 | ecosystem: Environmental > Terrestrial > Soil > Palsa > Peat permafrost | place: Sweden: Abisko... | reverse complement strand
GCGATCATGCCATCGCAGGGCCCCGACCTGCTCACCGTCGCCGCGGACATTACCGAGCCCGCGAGTGGCACCCTGATCATCGATGCGGCGCTGGAACGCTTCGGGCGGATCGACACCCTGGTCAACAACGTGGGCGCGTTCATCTCCAAGCCGTTCACCGACTACACCGCGGAAGACTACGCGCTGATCGTCGGGGTCAACCTCACCGGATTCTTCTGGCTGACCCAGCGCGCCATCGCCGAAATGGCCACCCGGTACGGCGGCCACGTCGTCAACATCACGGCCACCCTCGCCGAGTCCGCTGAGTCCGGCGCGCCCGCGGCACTGACCGCGCTGACCAGGGGTGGCCTGGCCGCGGTCACCAGGTCGCTGGCCGTCGAGTACGCCTCCTACGGCATCCGGGTCAACGCCGTCTCACCCGGCGTCATCCAGACCCCGCTGGACCCGCCGGAAAGCTGTGACGATCTCGGTGACCGGCTTCCCCCGCTCGGGCGGGCCGGCCAGGTCAGCGACGTCGTCGACGCCGTCTTGTACCTGGAGTCATCCTGCGTCACCGGCAAGATCCTGCCCATCGACGGCGGCCCAAATGCCCCAAATCGCCGGACCGGCGGTCACTGAGGCCCGCGGCTAGGCCGGCTGGCCGTCTTGCTCGTGACGGCCCAGCGCGGCGTGCAGTTCGCGGCGGGAGCCGATGCCGAGCTTGGTGAAGATCTTGCGCAGGTGCCATTCGACCGTGCGGGCGGACAGGAACAGCTGGGCGCCGATCTCCGGATTGGTCAGGCCGTCGCGGGCCAGCCGGGCGATGTAGGCCTCCTGCGGGGTCAGCGTGGAGACGGTCTCCACGCCATGCTTGCGCACCGTCTCGCCGGTGGCGACCAGCTCGCGGCGGGCGCGCTCGGCGAATGCCTCCATGCCAATGGCGGCGAGCATGTCGTGGGCCGTGCGCAGCTGCTCGCGCGCGTCGAGGCGCCGGTCCTCGCGCCGCAGCCACTCCCCGTAGACCAGCTGCGCGCGGGCCAGCTCCGGACGAAGCTGGGTACGGCTGAGCCGGTCGATCGCCTCGCGGTACAGCTCGTCGGCGGCCGCCCCGTGGCTGAGCAGGGCCCGGCAGCGCGCCTCGATACCGAGGGCGACATCGTTGCCGCAGGGCTGCGTCGTCTCCGCGAGCCGCTCGAGCGCATCGCGCGCGAGCTCGACGTCGCCGATGCGCGCGGCCGCCTCGACGAGTTCGGGCATGGCCCACATGGACATCCACGGGTTCAGGGTGTTCGAGGTGGCCTGCTGCGCCGCCGACGCCGCTTGCTTGTAGCGGGCGAGGCCGTTGTACAGGACCGCGGCCGTCCAGTGCGCCCAGGCCGCCGCCATCCCTTGCCCCTCGGCTGCGGCCAGCTCGATCGCGCTCGCTATCGCCGCGGACGCCTCGGCTTCCCTGCCTTGCAGGGCCAGGAGCCTCAGCAGCGTGTAGGGCGCGATGGGGCTTCCGGTCGCCGCCGCCACGCTTTCGGTCTCCGCGATAACCGAGACGGTTCCCGCGAAGTCGCCCATCCACGGGCTCACGATGCCCATCTGGTTGAGGTAGAACGGCAGCTGCGCGAGCGCGCCGACGTCACGGACCAGCTGGACCTGCCGTATTGAGATGGCATGCAGGCTGTCGAAGTCCCACACGACGGTGGAGGCGACCGTGGCCATCCAGCCCCACCGCAGGACGTCCTCGACGGGAATGCCGGTGAGCACGTTCGCCGCGCGTTGCAAGGTCGCGGCGGCGGCGGCGGGTCCGTCGGTGGTCAGCAGGGCAAGACCTTGGAGCAGCAGGTCCAGGGGGAGCGGGTCGCCTGGCGGCGGAGGGAGGGCCTGGACGGCGCGGCAGATCTCCAGGAGGATGTCCCGCCCCGAGAGTCCGGCCATCCCGGCCGCGCCCCACGCGGCCAGGTAGGTCTCGCGCGCAAGGTTCAGGTCGAACGGCTCGAGCTGCCTGGCGGCCTTCAGCAGCAGGGCGGGGGGATCGCTGCCGAGACCCGAGGCGAAGGCGACGTGGGCCCGCAGCAGGTCGACCCGGACGCGCTGGAACCCGTCGAGCGGCCCGTCTTCCGCGGTCGCCAGTAGTTCCAGAACCTTGTCGAAGGCGCCGGCCTGCATGCTGGCCTGCGCCGCACCCAGGGTGCGTTCGGCGTGCCGCGCCGGATCGTCGGTCAGCAGCGCCGATCGCTCGAGGAACGCCGCGGCCGCGGCCATCCCGCCCCGGGCCTGCGCCCGCCCGGCGGAGCGCTCGAGCTCTGCGGCGACCTCCTCATCCGGCCCCGGTGCGGCCTGGGCCCGGTGCCAGGCCCGGCGATCCGGATCGGCCTGCGGGTCAGTCACCTCGGCCAGCGCCGCGTGCATCTGCTGCCTGTCGGCCAGCGACGTCGACCGGTAGACCGCCGAACGCGCCAGCGGATGCCGGAACCGCACCTGGCTACCGAACTCGGCCAGCCCCGCCTCCGTCGCCAGTGTTCCCGCCTGGACATCGATGCCCAGCCTTCTGGCCGCGCGAAATACTAGCGCCCGGTCACCGGACGGATCGGCGGCCGCCAGCCGCAGCAGCCGCCGGGTCTGATCCGGCAAGGCGTCCAGCTGGCGCCGGAAGCTGTCCTCGATCCGGCTCGTCAGCGGCGCGGCGCCGGGCAGGCCGAAGCCGCCCGCCAGCTCCGCGGGACTCAGCCCGCGCGGCAACTCAAGCAGCGCCAGCGGGTTGCCGCGAGTCTCGGCGATGAGCAAGTCGCGGACCCGCGGGTCCAGCCGCCCGGCCAGCGCCGAGTCCAGCAGCACCCGCGCGTCATCGTCGCGCAGCCCGTCAACTTGCAGCTCCGGCAGCCCGGCCAGATTGTCGCTCGGATCGCGGGCCGCGAACACCAGCCCGACCGGATCGGCCGCCAGTCGCCGCGCCGTGAACCCCAGCGCCTGCGCCGAGGCCCGGTCCAGCCACTGCTCGTCGTCGATCACACAGATCAGCGGGCGTTCCCCGGCCGCTCCGGACAGCAGGCTCAGCACGGCCAGCCCGACCAGGAACCGGTCCGGCGGCGGGCCCGCGGCCATGCCGAAGGCGGTCCGCAGCGCATCGCGCTGCGGTTCCGGCAGGCGCTCCGCGCGATCCAGCATCGGCGCGCACAGCTGATGCAGCCCCGCGAACGCCAGTTCCATCTCCGACTGCACGCCCGCCGCGCGCGCCACCCGGCATCCCGAACCCGACGCTCGCCCGGCCAGGTGGTCCAGCAGCACCGTCTTGCCTACGCCCGGGTCGCCCCGTACCACCAGGACCCCGCTCTCACCGGCCTGGACGGCGTCGAGGAGCCGGTCGAGCGCGTCACGTTCGGTGCGCCGGTCCGTCAGCGCCGTCACCCGGTCCTGCCACCGCCCGGGATTTACGCTCACCGGCCGGGGCCGTCCCGCGCCCCGGTCGCTTGGCTGGGCGTGGGTACTCACACGGCCTCCAGGCTGGTCCAGATCAGCACCCCCGATGAGGCCAAGACCGGCCGCCACGAGGACCTCAGATGCCATCCGCGGCAGCCGCCGCTCACGACCACGCCCAGGGAAACACCGGCGTCATGGCGACCAGCCCCTGCCCGCAGGAGCCGCGCCATTGCCTTAGCCGGAGCGTAACCCGTCAAGAACGAACCAGGCAAGGCCCTGCAAACGCGAGCCAGCGAAGCCTTTCACGAGGCCAACGCGGCTCAATCGACGATGGGAGCGGCGTGCGGTGCGCCGAAATAGGGGAACTCATCGAGGATGTTGGTCCTATCGACAGCCGCGCCCTGGTCCACAGGCGTGTTGGCCTGCAGCGAGAGCATCACGTTCTCCACGTTGTCCGTCATAGCGCGACCATTGAAGCCTGCGAAACCAAACGAGGCCGCCGAATCCAGGAATAAGGCAAAGTGGTCGGGAACAGGCGCGCCACCACACGCTGTGCGTAGGCGGCCGGGTCGTCGGTCGAGTCTGCCAACTGGGTGACGCGCGCGAGGGCGTCCGCGACGGTCTGGGAGAAACGCGGCACGTCCGCAGCGGGAAGGGACCGGTTGTAGTCGTCCTGCACTGCGGGGTCCGTGATGAAGATATGTGTTATCAGCGGCAGGCCCCACCGGGACATTTGCGCCTCGGGCGCGTGTCCGCACAGCGACACCGTGACCCACGCGCGCACCGTCGCGGCCGGGTCACCGATCGACTGCGTGGGCACCTCCATCACGATGGCCGTGACGTTGCGGTTTTGGAAGTAGTTCACGCCATCGTGAAACAAGTCCGGTGCGAATTTCCCCGCGGCAAGTGCGGCGCGGAACGCGACCGCACCCGTCCGGTTCGCGGCGAACAGATCCGGGGCCAGGCCAGCGAAGATCCGCGCACCCGCGTCGCCCGCGACGATCCGGCCGGTGGTGCCCGAAGCGATGACCTCGCCCGCCGGGCGAACGCCACCGTCGCCGCGGCGTCGTAGGCGACATCGGGCGGGACTTCCAGCGATACGTAGCCGTGACCGCCAGGTCACCCACGTAACGTGCCAGCGCCCCGGTGCGCAGCATGACCCGGTTGATGCTGTCCAGTCACAGGCTCTGGCCAAGTGCATGCAGCCGCTGCGCGGGATTCAGCTCAGCGTCCATGCCTACCTCCCCGATTCGACGTCGGTAGCGAGTGCGCCCGCTCGCAGGCTTTACCGGTCCCTTCATGGCAGTCACGGACATGGCCGGGCCGGGCTGATCTAACCGAAGGTGAAGGAGTAGGCCTGGACACCGGGGTCGAGGAATGTGATCTCGAAGGTGTGCCCGGTGACGGATTCGGGTTGGCGGATGAGCTGGTAAAGCCGCTGTTCGACGGCGGTGCCTTGGCCCTGGCTGTCAACGTCGGTCCCGTGCGCCGCGCCCGGCGGCTGCCCGTCCAGGAGCACCCGGAATCGCACCGGGGTTCCCGGCGTGGCTGGCCCCATGACGAGGTTGAGATCGCGGGCGTGGAACCGGTAAGCGATCTGCCCGCCGGCTTCGTCCGCCGTGGCGGCCTGCTCCTGCATGGTCCAGTTCCCGGCTAGGGCCCAGTGGTTGAGCCTCAGTTCCGCCGGAGCGGTATAAGCGTGGCGCCTGCCCGGCAGGACACCGCCGGGAGATGCGAAGTTCTCGGTGCGCTCGTAGCCGGTGTAGGTCTCCGGTGATCCCAAGCTGGCCCAGTCGGCCGGGGCTTCCACACCACGGCCGTCGACCGGAACCGGGTCGTGGCTGATGTCGCCGGATCCCGCTTCGGCCAGCAGCTGCCGGATGACCATTTCGGACTGCTGGTACTCGCCTTCGCCGAAATGGTGATGCCGGATACGCCCCTGCGCGTCGGCGAAGTACAGCGCGGGCCAGTAGTGATTGTCGAAAGCACTCCATACCGCGTAGTCGTTGTCGATCGCGACCGGGTAGTCGACCCGCATGCTTTTCACAGCGTGGTGGACGTTATCCACATCGTGCTCGAACCCGAACTCAGGCGTGTGTACCCCGATCACCACCAGCCCGGCGCCGGAGTATTCCCCGGCCCACGCCCGGACATACGGAAGCTGGCGGAGCCAGTTGATGCAGGTATAGGTCCAGAAGTCGACCAGGACCACCTTCCCGCTCAGGTCAGCGGCCGTCAGCGGCGGCGAGTTGAGCCATCCGGTCGCGCCGCCGAAAGATGGCAGCTCGCCCTCCACGGGCAGCCGGGCCGAAGCCGTGTGCAGCCCGGCCGGCGCGAGCCAGTGCGGTTTCATGACATGCCTCCCAGTGACTGGATATCGGATCAGGGTTTTGAGGGTTCCCGCCTGTACCCGGCTAGCGTAGTGACCGGAACGCCGCGCGGAGCTCGCTGCTGAACAGCTCCGGCTCCTGCCAGGCGGCGAAGTGGCAGCCCCGGTCGACCTCGTTGAAGTAGATGAGGTTGGAGTAGGCCTGCTCGGCCCAGCTGCGCGGGGCCTTGTAGATCTCCTTGGGGAAGACGGACACGGCGGCCGGGATGGTCACGCCCTTGACCCCGAAGAAGTCGTACGGGCTCTCCCAGTACAGCCGGGCCGAGGAGATCCCGGTGTTGGTCAGCCAGTAGAACGTGAGGTTGTCCAGGACCTCGTCCCGGGTCAGGTTGCCGACCGGGTGCCCGGCGACGGCGTCGGCGATGTCGAAGTAGCTGGATGCGTCGTGGTTGAGTACCCAGGAGGCCAGCGCGACGGGGGAGTCCGCGAGCCCGTAGAGCGTCTGCGGCTGGGTGATCATCTCTATGCCGTAGCCGATGCCCTTGGTGTAAAAGAAGTTCAGCTGATCGTACGTGCTTTGCTCCTCGGCGGACAGCCCGGAGGGCGGCGGGCCGCCGGCCCCCAGGACGTTACGCGCGAGCGCCGTGGAGACATCGGCCGGGATGACGCCGGCCATGTTGGTGTGCATGCCGATCAGTTCCGGCGGGGCCTGGACGGCCAGCACGTCGGTGATGATCGCGCCCCAGTCGCCGCCTTGCGCCACGAACCGGGTGTAGCCCAGGCGCTTCATCAGCTCGGTCCAGGCCCCGGCGATGCGGTCCGGGCCCCACCCGGTCTGCTGCGGCTTGCCGGAGTACCCGTAGCCCGGCATCGACGGGATCACCACGTCGAAGGCGTCCGCTGCGGTGCCGCCGTGGGCGGTGGGATTGGTGAGCGGGTCGATGACCGCCAGCAGCTCGATGATCGAACCGGGCCACCCGTGGGTGATGATGACCGGGAGCGCGTTCGGGTGTTCGGAACGGACGTGGATGAAGTGGATGTCCAGCCCGTCGATCTCGGTCGTGAAGTGCGGCAGGGCGCTCAGCTTCGCCTCGCACCGGCGCCAGTCGTACTCCGCGGCCCAGTACCGCGCCAGCTCGGTGATCACCGCCAGCTGCACGCCCTGCGAATGATCCGTGACCAGCTCCCGGTCAGGCCAGCGGGTGGCCGCGACGCGCGCCCGCAGCGCCTCGAGTTCCTCCTCGGAGGCGACCGGGACCGGGAACGGCCGGACCGCCGTGGTAGCCGATGACTTCTCCGTCGTGACAGACATGTGGGACTCCTTGGTTTGGGGTACTGCCTCACCATCGCGCACCGGATGGGCACGGTTCGCCGGTCAGATCCCTGGCCGTAAACCCTGGCCTGCACCCCGGATGACCCTGGTCTGCCGGGGACTAGGTCTGGGCCTCGGTTCCGTGACGGCTGAGCGGGGCTATGGGCGCCGCGGGCACCAGGGCACAGTCGATGGCGCCCAGCTAATCGGCCTCCAGGTGGACGCGGTCGCCGGCCGGACCGCCGGGATCGGGATCGCCGATGCGCTGCGGCAGGTGATGATCGACGATGGGCTAAGTCCCGCCGAGGCGACGAGCCGTTTCTACGCGCTCGGCAGCAAGGGCCTGCTCACCAGCGATCATGCCAAGACGATGCGAGATTTCCAGGTTCCGTACGCGCGTCCGGCCACCGAAGTCAGTTCCTGGCAGCGCGACCCGGACGGCCGGATCTGCGGAGCATTTCCGTCGCCGTCGCCGCGGCGGTCGCGCGAGCAGCGCAGGCCGAAGGCCTAGCTGATGCGCCGATCGATAACCCCGCCCAACAGGCGCGCGACGCAATGTGGACTCCCGCATATCCGAAGATCGAGCCTGCCTGACGCGTGTAGCGATGCTTGTGAGTCAGGGGTTCCCGAGGCGTGGAAATCCGCGCTAGCGCAGATCATTGGTGCTCGTCGTTCTGAGGCTCGGGTATTCCGTGTCGCGATGGCGCCACCTCGCTGTGCAGTTCATCAAGCGGCGCGTCCGTTCGGGGATCCCCTTGCGGACAGGTGCTGGTCCGCCCTGCTCACCACGGCCATCGTGCTGATCGGGACGAGCCACCTCGTCGCCGGGCACGATGTGGCCAACCTCACCGCCTACCGGATCGCCTTCCTGGTCGCCGCCGCCTTCTGCCTCACCGGGGTTGCGTCCGCCCTGTCTATCCACGCCGCCGCCGCTGCCATCCCCAGCCGCCGTGTGAAGGACCGCCTGCCCAACGGGGCCCGATGCGGGTATCGCACAGGGTGAGCCGCTGTCCGTTCAGATTCAAAGACTTTTCATTCAGAACGGACCGTGGTGCTTGTTCATGACCATCACCGCTGACGGCACCTGGTAGGAACCGGGCAGCCGCTCGCCGCCGGGCTGATGGCCCGCGAGAAGGATCGTCAGACCGGCGCCGCCCGGGTTGCCCAGGTGAAGCTATCCACGTCCGGAACCTGAAGCCGCACGGCGACAGCCGCCTGGCGGCCGAGGGCGTCCGACTCCCGGGCGGTCATGCCGGGATCGACCCAGGCCTCGATCTCCACCCGCAGAGTCCGCCCGGTCCAGCGGGCGCGGGCGTGCGCGTGGACGATGCCCGGGACTTCCCCGGCCGCCTGCTCGGCCGCCTGGATGACCTCCGGGTCCACGCCGTCGGCCAGGCGGCGCACCACGTCAGTCGTCACCTCATACCCGACATGGCAGATAAAGATCGTCACCGCTATCCCGGCCAGCGGATCCCCCCACCGCTGACCGAACCAGACCGCGATCAGGCCCGCCAGGGCCCCGGCGGAGGAGAGGGCGTCTAGCCAGGAGTGCCGGGCATCGGCGATGAGCGTGGCCGACCGGATCCGCTTCCCGGTCCTCAGCTTGTAACGAGCCACGACCTGATTGCCGGCGATACCCAGCACGGCTCCGAGGATCCCAATTCCGACATGCTCAGTCGGGCCGTGCACCAGGAGCTTGCGGACGCTTTCGTACCCCGCGAACACCGCGCTGCCCCAGATGACGACCGCAATCCCGATCCCGGTCAAGTCCTCCGCTCGGTCCAGGCCGTACGGAAAGCGCTCGGTCGGCCCGCGCCGCGACAGCCGGAAGCCCAGGAACACCACAGCGCTGGTTGATACGTCCGACAGGTTGTGGATAGCGTCACCCAGCAAACCCACCGAACCGGTAAGGACCGCGATCACCAGCTCGATGACGCCCGTGACAGCCAGGCCGACGGCGCTGACCGCGACGGCCCGGTTGGCCTGCTGCCGTTCGCTGACGTCATCACGCCCGGATGGAAGGGGAAAAGCCGCAGCGGCATCACGCTGCCCGGAGATCTTGTGCATTCCTAGATAATCCCTGAATTGCTCCCAGGCTGCACAGTTTCGCTGGCCCGAGCGGGATCCAGCGTCAGGCCTCTCCGGCCTGGTCAAGACGCCAGTGCACCCAGGACGCGCTATGCCCGACCGCGGCGCCCAGACGAGCCAGCGTCCATCCCTCCAGCCGGCGCTGACGCAGCCACAGGTTCAGGTCACTCGTCCCGACTCTCAGCCGCGGCGCGATCGGCGGCAAGCGCGCGCGACCGCTTCCCCGCCCGGGTATTGCGTCCTGTCGGGCGGGTCTCGACGCCTGCTTCTGTCATCGTGCCGGGCAGGGCCTTGTCCCGACGCCCTTCGCGCAGCGATCGGCGGGTATCGCGTACGACTACCTCGGTGTCATCGGTGGCCTCGAACTTAGCGAGCGCCGCGACTTCCAGTCCGCTTTGCATCTGCTGAAAGTCGAGCGCCATTACCCTGTCCTCTGATCGCGGATCAGTACGCGCGCACGTGAGAACGCTGTCCCGGAAGATCCGCCGGAACGACTCAGACCCGCTATCCTATCCTGACGGCGATTTTCATCATCGTGCGCCTTCACTCGTGCAGATCATGGGTGGCACGTGACCAGGCTCTGCTGTTCTCCGGCCCGCTTGCCACGGCGAACTCGCCGGAGCGGGCCGGCCCGGGGCATGCAGGTCAGACCTTGACGTAATCGGGGCTGGGCAGGGGGCTTGTCGCTGCGCCGGGGAGCGAACGGGAGCGGAGGTACAGGCCGATGGTGCGGGTGAGGAGCATGGCGACCGCCATGAAGATGAGGCCGTCGGTGATCGCCGCGGCCGGGATGGTGTTGGTGGTCAGCCAGCTGCCGAGCTGATGGTAGAACCAGTGATTGGCTCCGTAGGAGAACAGAGCACGAGCGCCGATGACCACGGTCCACAAGAGCGCGTAGCCCCATCCGGCGGCGCTGACCGGCTTGCCGGTTGTCCCGCTGCGGTAGACCCTGATCAGGGCCAGGGCGATCAGGCCCCCGATCACCCCGGCTGCTGCGCCGGCGATTTCGACAGACAGCCCGCCGCCGTGGGTGGCGACCTTCTCCAGGAACAGCGGGACGATGGCGGCGGCTATCAGGATCGGCCGCAGCAGGCGGAACCTGCCGATCTTGCGGTGCGATCCGAGGTCGGCTTCCAGCACGGCAGCCAGGACCAGCGCATTGACGATTTCAGCGTCTATAAGAACGGACATCTGGTGACTCCTTTCAAACCCATCCCGTGCGGGACCCCCGGGTAGCAAGGCCGCTGCCTGAAGGCTGATCTCAGAGCCTGTTTTCAGGCTACGTCTGCAATATAAAACTAGCAATACTTTTCATGAAATCTAGTACTGTATTCGCGTACGAGGCAGGACTTCCTGACGACAACAACCACGCCCGGGCGCTGCTGTACCTCGCGCACGACTCGAACGTGAGACTGCACGACATCGCGGCCGTGCCGTGGCGACCATCCCCCCAGCTAAAATCGCTAATTGCACGCGGCCGGGTGCTCGGTGATCCCCACGGTTGGGCCCAACGGCTGCCATCCCTCAGGTCGTGGCCGACGTGTCCCCGTGTGCCTGCGTGTGGCGCCTCCTCACCTCTTAATCCCGCAGGCACCCGATCCGCCTGCCTCTGCCGTTGCCGGTGTGGTTTCGATTTCCAGAGGGCGGCCCGCGGTGGCGGGCCCGGTGGCCCGGAGGTGGGCAGATGGCCAGGACTGTAGCCGAAGGCTTGTGGGAGATGCTGGCGTCGGGGGGGTGCGGCGATGCTACGGGATCGTGGGCGACGCGCTGAACCCGGTGATCGACGCGCTGCGGCGCAACGGCTCGGTGGACTTCGTCCACGTGCGCCATGAGGAGTACGGCGTGTTCGCCGCGGTCGCGGAAGCGCGGCTGACCGGCAACCCGGTCGCGGTGTGCGGCACCGCGGGGCCAGGCGTGACGCACCTGGTCAACGGCCTGCTCGACGCGCGGAAGGAACGCGTGCCGGTCATCGCGATAAGGGACCCGGCCTCAAGCCGATCCGGCCGGAGTACGTCGCCGCCGTCTTGAACGAGCTGGCTGATGACGATGCGGTCTTCACCGTGGATACCGGCACGCCTTGTATCTGGGCCGCCCGGCAGATCGAATACGGTCCCAACCGCCGGCTGTTCGGCTCGTTCACCTGGGCATCCATGGCCAATGCCTCGCCGAATGCCTTCGGCGCCGCGCTGGCCTTCCCCGGGCGGCAGGCCATCGCCCTGTGTGGCGACGGCGGTTTCACCATGCTCGGGCTGGGCGACCTGCTGACCCAGGTCCAGCGCAAGGCCCGCGTCGTGAACGTCATCTTCAACAACGGCATGCTGGATTTCGTCAACCTCGAGCAGCAGGAGGCCGGTTTCGTTCCGTTCGGGACCGATTTCGTGAACCCGGACTTCGGCCAGGTAGCCACGGCGCTCGGCGCCCGCGGCATCCGCGTCGAGGAGCCCGGCGACGTGCGCAGCGCCCTACAGGCAGCGCTCGCCCATACCGACGGGCCCGTAGTGGTCGACGTGGTGGTGGACCGCTACGCGCTCTCCCTGCCCTCCCATGTCCCGTTCGCGACGGCCAAGGGCTTCACGCTCAGCATCGCCAAGCAGGTATTCAGCGGCGAGATGGACGAGGTCATCGAGACCATCGAGCACAACGTCCGGCTCCTGTAACCCGGGCACCTGGCTGCTGACGGCCGTTTAGAACCTGCACCTCCTCGGCCAACACTGCCATCAGCCGCGCTAGTCGTGACAGCGGGCCGTCCGCCCGCGGACTTGTCTGCTCATCGCCGTCTCGTACCCGGAACCCGAGCGGCATGGGTCACGGGCGCCCGCGCGGGCCCGCCTGCCCGGCGACGATCGCGGCGCGCACCACGCGTACGATCGCGTCGGCCGGGGCGTGGATCGCCGGGGTCGGGGACGTCTGCGGTGCGGACGTCAGCGGCTCCGTAAATCAGTGTCGCCTTCACGCCATCAAGCCCAGCACCGAGAGCGAGGCCATACGGGTGCCGCAGGCCTCCGGGACGCTTCGCCGCCGCCGACGTAGACGGCCTGGTCCGCATCATCAGGCCCAAGCTGAAAAAGATCCAGTACCGGCCCCACCTGCCCGACGGCTGCCTGGCCGCTACCAGCCCGGAAATCGAGCCCTGGTGATCACATGCACTACGAGTTCAGTCTGGTTAGGGGGACATCATGAGGACCGTCACCATCGCCGCCGGATTCATTGTCTTGTCCAGGGCCGGGTGATATGCGTGCTTATGCTAGCCTATCGCCATAATCGCTTATCGTTGCTCCCGAGATTTAAAGAGCCATATACCGTCGCTTGGCAGGACCTTTTGCTCTGTTACCCGTTGGCAGCTTAGCCCATTATGAAGGTGGGACAAAGGGGGCGGGCAATCGCTTATGGGCCCCGGTCACAAGCCCACTGGCCCTCGGTCACAGGGGAGGCCGGCGACGGCGGGACTGTGCGGCCCAATCAACCAACAGGGGGAATGATGAATATCAAGAACACCATCACCGCCGCCGCCAGTCTCGCCCTGGCCGCCGGGCTGGCCGGGGGGCTGGCCACGCAGGCCTCGGCTTCCACCGTGCCGGTTAGCAGTACTAGGCTCGCCGCGTCGACGTCTCACGTGACGGGTGCGGAAAGGTCCGCCGGTTCTACCGTTAACGGGCTAGACAGCCTTAACTGGGCCGGGTACGTGCACACGCATGCCAGTCATGTCGCCTCCGCTAACTGGACGGTCGCGTCCGTATGGGGACCCACTGGCTATGCGGCTTCCTGGGTAGGTCTTGACGGCTGGGGCTCGCGGACTGTCGAGCAGACCGGGATTGAGTCGGCCGTTCTTTACGGTCAGCAGATTGACACCGCCTGGGTGGAGCTCTACCCGGCCGGGCAGCAGTTCATCGTTTACACCGCGACAGGATCGGAGGTCCCCGTCTATCCCGGTGACCGGATGGGCAGTTCGGTCACGGCGACCGGGGGCGGCTACTACGCGGTCAGGCTCACCGACTACACCCGTGGCTGGCATTTCGCGGGAAACGTGCATGACGGGGCCGGCAGGAATGCCTCGGCCGAGGCAATCACAGAGGCTCCCGAAAGCGCCGCCACAGGGAACATACTGCCGCTGGCCGACTTCGGCAGCGTACACTTCACTGGCGTGAATGTCTCGGGGCACGCGACCAAGGCGACCATGGTCGCGCGGAACTGGAGGGTCAAAGCATCGGTCACAGGCTCCCAGAGTAACTTCACCACCCACTTCGAGTTCGCCGGCCTGGCTCCCTGATCTGAATATCGCTCTAGCCCCTCGGCAAGCCAGCCAGCCGGGGGGCTTTCGCGCAGTCGACATCGAGTGATGAACTCATTCAGCTCGGGCCGCAGCCTCGCGATTTGACTCCCTGGAACATCACCGACGACAAGACTCCCCTCGATGTGAACGAGGTCCTTACGTCGGCCGACATGGCCGACTGAATAGCCTCGCGTCCGTTGATGATGGTTCGCCACCTGGCTCCGGCTACTGGATGGCCGCCGCCAGCGTGAATCCGGGACGACCAGCCGGGAGGACGGTTTCAATGTCTGCAGAGACCGAGCGGCTGTCGCGGCCGAAGAGCCGGCTAGTGGAGCGAGCCCGAGCCGGGGCTGGGCGAGCGGCGGGACTATCTGCCGCGGGGGCGGGTGCTGGGTGACTCGAGCTCGCTGAACACCATGATCTACATTCGCGGCAACCGCGCGGACTACGACGAGTGGGCCGCGCTGGGCCTGGTCGGCTGGGGATACCAGGACGTGCTGCCGTATTTCCGGCGCGCGGAGGACAACGAGCGCGGCGAGAGCTATTACCACGGTGTCGGCGGGCCGCTCACGGTGAGCGAGGGCCGGTCGATGCATCCGCTCGTGGGGGCGTGCATCGATGCGGCCGTCGAGGCTGGCCTGGCGCCGACCGAGGATCACAAAGGCCCGGAGCAGGAAGGGGCGGGATGGTTCAGTTCACGCAGCGAAACGGCAGGCGCTGCAGCACCGCGGTCGCGTACTTGCATCCGGCGGTCGGACGTGGCAACGTCGAGGCGCTGACCGATGCCCTCGCCACGCGTGTCCTGTTCGAGGGCGGGCGCACGGCCGGCGTGGAGATACTGCGAGATAACAACCTGGAGACGCTGCGCGCCGAGCGCGAGGTGATCGTCTGCGCCCGCGCCTACCACTCGCCGCACCTGCTGCTGCTGTCCGGCCTGGGCCCCGCCGATGAGCTTCGCGCCCTGGGCATCGAGCCGGCGGCCGAGCAGTCGGTCGGGCGCAACCTCCTGTTCGGTCAGGGCGCCGAGGGCGAGTTCAGCAAATTCGCGGTGACGACCACTTATGAATAGCGGGCGGCCCTAGTTCCAGGCGGGTGGTACACGCCAGCGACGAAGTCCGGGTTCTCAACACAGACCTCGCACTCAAGCCCGTCGGGATCCCGGAAGAACAGGCTCAGCACCGGACCGAAGTCGGTGACGAAATCGTCGGCCGCTCCTTTGGCCATCAGACGAGCGCGTATCTCCTCGAACGCGTCTAGCGAACTCGCCTGCAATGCGAGATGATCGAGGCGGCCACGACCGAACATCGGAGTCTGGCGGTCCGCCTCGGTGTTCCCGTCAATCTGGAACACATTCAATTCCGACCAGTCGCCGATCTTAATGATGGAAATTCGCGGGCCGTCTCCCCCGAGGAGCTCCGAGCCATCTCGCGAGATCTCGGCATCAAAGACTTCTTCGTAGAAGTCATTCAGACGATCCGCGTCGTGCGTAATGACGGCGACGTGATTGAGACCCTTGAGCAGCACAAAGCCTCCTCCTCAATGAACGTCCAAATGGACTGTTAGGTGTGTTTGGCAACATAGCCCACTGTAGCCGAGGTGCCACCCGAGCTGGCCCTCTTGCACTCTGGGCGGAACCCTTCCCACCGCGAGCTCCCAGCATGGCCAGCGCAGGTCGGCCGTCGGCTGGCGAAGGAGCCGGTCATGAGCATCACCGCCTGGATCATTCTCGGTCTCGCCGTAGCCCTGCTCGCTGGCAGGCTGATCCCCGGACCCCGGACAGGGGAACCACCCGCACTGCTTGCCATCAAAGGAGGCTAACCCTCACCCTCCGTGGTTCAGCGCGTTCGTGCACTTCGAGGCGAAGACGACACGGATTCACTGCTGCCGCCCCCGGTGAGGAGTCCTTGGCCCGGCTCGTCAGCGGCGGCCAGGGCACGGGCGGCCGGGCCGGGCCGGGCGGGCAGCTGCTGGCGGTTGGTCACGCCGAGTTTGTGCATGGCCCGGTAGAGGTGGGATTCCACGGTTCGCACCGACAAGACCAGCCGGTCGGCGATCTCGGCGTTGGACAGGCCGCGCGCCGCGAGGTCGACGAGCTGGCGCTCTCGTGAGGTGAGCGCGGTGGCGCCGGGTTCCAGTCCCTCGATGACCGGAACGATCCCGCCCTCCCCGGCCTCGTACAGCTGGTGGCAGCGGGTGGCGGCGCGGCGGGCGGCGTCCTGGCGTCCGGTGGCCAGGAAGGCCGACGCGGCGTGCGCCGCGGCCTCTGTCGCGTACCGCAGCGCGCCGATGGCCTCCATTTCGGAGGTCACCGCCCACAGGCTGTCGCCGTCGGCGGCGGCCCGGGCGGCGGCGTGGGCGGCGTAGGCGGCGGTCAGGCGGGCGTCGGATCGCCGGGCCAGGTTCTGCAGGCGGGGCGCGACCTGCCGGGGCGGCGCGCCTGCGCGCAGGGCCTCGTAGGTGAGGCGGGCGGCGTAGACCGGCATCTCGGCCAGCCGGGCGGCGGCGTCGAGCAGCAGCGCCTGGGCGCGGGGCGGATCGCCGTGGCCCAGGACCGCCCATGCGTGCGCCCTGGCCACGTGGGGCAGCTGGTGGGGCAGGGGATCGCCGGCCCCGGCGGCGGCGCGGCACCGCTCCAGGGCCGGGTCGACCGCGGCCAGGTCGCCGGTGAAGCAGGCCACGCCGACCTGCATCGAGTTGACGATGGTCAGCAGCCCGCCGGTGTCGTGCTTTTCGAGCTGCAGCTCGGCTTCGGCCAGCCACCGGCTGGCCTGGGTGAACCGTCCCTGGGAGAAACGCAGGCCGCCCAGCGCCAGCGCGGCCCGTCCGGCGGCGGGGTGGTCGCCGAGCCGGATGCCGTCGGCCAGGGCGCCGGTCGCCCAGGTCTCAAGCTCCGCCCAGCCCTGGCCGCTCTCAAGCGCGATCACGCTCCACAGCAGGAACGCGAGCTCATCGGCCAGGTCCTTCAGCGGCACGGCCGGCCGGATCCCGTGCGCCAGGTCGTAGGCCTCCCGCACCCGGCCGCTGAAGAACAGGTTCGACGCGTGCACAGGGGCCACCCGCCGCCGGACCTCGGGGTCCGCGCCGGAGTCGGCGTAGATCTGCGCGGAGGCGACCACGGAGGCGGCGGGAGAGGAGGAGGCCTCCGGACCGAGGAGCCGCAGCGTGTCGAGATGACGGTGCCACCCCGGATCGTCCCGCCACGCCCGCGCCCGGGCCAGCAGCGCCCCCCATTCACCGGAACGGCGCAGCCCCCAGTACAGGACGGTGGCCTGCAGCTCCAGGTAGTCGACGGCGGTGGCCTGGTCCCCGATGCCCTCCTCGGCGCCGGCCAGGACCTTCGCCGCGTCGGCGTACCTGCCCTGGAGCGTGTACGCGCGGGCCAGCAGGAGCGCGCCCGCGGTTCCGGCGCCCGCGGTCACGGCGCGGCCGGCCAGCTCGGCGGCCAGGTCCGGATCGCCGGACAGGTTGGCGGCCGCGGCGGCCTCGAGCAGCATCTGATGGGGCATCTGCTCCCCGGCTTCGGTCAGCCAGCGCGCCATCCGCATCAGGTCGCGGGCTCCGATCTCGCCGCGCTCCCGGATCGCCGCGGCGAGCTCGAGCTGGATCTGCCGCCTGCGGAACGCCGGCAGCCCGGCGCGGATCGCCTCGCCGTACAAGGGGTGGGACAGCGAGACCTCGGCCGCGCCGGTGCCGTCGGAGACGACCGCCAGCCCCCGGGCCTCGACGTCGGCCAGCGTCTGGCTGCCGGTCAGGGCGACCATCTCGGCGACCGGCAGCGGCTCGCCC
>Ga0302325_10013859_pt1 | contig 17172 bp, 15 predicted proteins | sample Palsa_T0_2_FD_201948 | JGI IMG/M metagenome (GOLD analysis project Ga0302325, IMG submission 201948) | Peat permafrost microbial communities from Stordalen Mire near Abisko, Sweden - Palsa_T0_2 | ecosystem: Environmental > Terrestrial > Soil > Palsa > Peat permafrost | place: Sweden: Abisko... | reverse complement strand
GACGTCACCATCGCCGGCGGCGGCGACCGCCGGGCCTACCAGCAGGACCCACGCAACGGCCGCGAGGCACTGGCCGAAATTCAACAGGACGTGGCCGAGGGCGCCGACATGATCATGGTCAAGCCCGCCATGACGTCGCTCGACGTGCTGGCCACCGTGCGGGCCGATGTCTCGGTGCCCCTGGCCGCCTATCACGTGAGCGGCGAGTTCGCGATGGTCAAGGCCGCGGCGGCGGCGGGCTGGATCGACGGGCCGGCGGTGGCGCTCGAGCAGCTGACCGTTTTGAAGCGAGCCGGGGCCGACTTCATCCTGACGTACTTCGCCGGCGAGGTGGCCGAGGCACTCGGTGGCTGAGCCGGCACCGGCGTCGAACGCGTCCTGGTTCGCGCGGGCCCGCAACGTGATCCCCGGCGGCGTCGACTCGCCGGTCCGCTCCTTCGCCTCGGTCGGGGGGACGCCGTACACCGTTGTCTCGGGCGAGGGCGCCTTCGTCGTCGACGCCGAGGGGAACCGCTACCTCGACATGGTGCAGTCCTACGGTGCCGTGCTGCTCGGCCACGCGCACCGCGTGGTGACCGCCGCCGTCAGCGCGGCGGCGGCGCGTGGCACGACATTCGGCGCGCCGACGCCCGGCGAGGTCCTGCTGGCCGAAGCGATCTGCGCGCGCGTCCCCGGCTGCGAGCAGGTGCGCCTGGTCTCGTCCGGAACCGAGGCCGCCATGAGCGCCGTGCGCCTCGCGCGCGGCGCGACCGGGCGTGACCGCGTCATCAAGTTCGACGGCTGCTACCACGGGCACTCCGACGGCCTATTGGCCGGTGGGGGGAGCGGCGTGGCCATGCTCGGTCTGCCCGGTTCGGCCGGCGTGTCCGCCGGTGCGGTCGCCGACACCGAGGTCGTTCCCTACAACCTCGTCCCCGAGCTCGACGAGGGGGTGGCCTGTGTGATCGTCGAGCCCGTGGCCGCCAACATGAACCTCGTGCCGCCGCGGCCCGGGTTCCTCGAGGGTCTGCGCGACGCCTGCAGCGCCAGCGGAGCCCTCCTCATCTTCGACGAGGTCATCACCGGCTTCCGGCTCGGGCCGGCGGGGGCCACCGGCTGGTCCGGCGTCACGCCCGACCTCTGGTGCTTCGGCAAGGTGATCGGGGGCGGGCTCCCCGTCGGCGCCTTCGGCGGCCGGCGCGACGTCATGGCCGAGCTGGCGCCGGGCGGCCCCGTCTACCAAGCGGGCACGTTGTCGGGAAACCCGCTCGCCACCGCAGCGGGACTGGCGGTGCTGGGCGAGGTGCAGCCGGCCGACTACGAGGCCCTGGCCGCGCGCATCGCGCTGTTCGCCAAGGACCTCGAGTCTGCGGTGGCCGGTGGCGGCCTGGCTGTCGTGGCACCGGTGGTGGGCCCTTTGGTCGGGCTCTTCGTGGCGCGGGCCGATGCCTCGCCCGTTGCGGCCCCCTTCGACTACGAGGGCGCGCGCGCGTTGGCGGCGGGCGACACCTACGCGCGCTTCTTCCACGCGATGCTCCGCCGCGGCGTCGCGCTGGCGCCGGGCGCCTACGAGGTGATGTTCCCCGGCATGGCGCACGACGAGGACGTCCTGGCCCGTGTCGTCGAGGCAGCGGGAGAGGCCGCGGCCGAAGTCAGCCGCTGATCGGTTGGCTCGTTCAGAACGAGCGAATGACCGAATCGGGGCCCATGACGATGACGGGCTGCAGAGCCGGGTTCAGCCAGCCGAGCACGGCGTCGAGATCGTTCAGCGGCAGGGAGACACAGCCCGCGGTCGGGGACCCGGTGTCGGCGTGGAGGAAGATGCCCGACCCGAGGGGTCCGGTGGGCGGCGTGTTGTAGTTGATGACCGCCATGGACGGGTAGGCGTTGCCTTCCGTCCAGAGCGCCTCCGATTCGTCGGCGAAGGGTGGCGTCGTCCCGCAGGCCACGTGCTGGAAGGTGTTGTAGGTCGGGCTGGCGGCGTCCTCGTCCCACCAGTCGCCGCACACGAGTTGGTGATAGGGGAACCGGGTCCCGGGGTCCACGTTCGTCCCGTACATGGTCGACCCGATGGCGTACATGCCTTCGGGTGTGGTGTCGTCCCCCACGGCCCGGCTCTGTCCGGGCAGCCAGCCGTTGGCGCCGTCGACGGCCGGCATGGCGCCGAAGACCTGGTACCACCCGGCGCCGTCGTTCTCGTAGGCCGTCAGGGTGGCGGTCGTGCTGGCGGCGCTCGGTGCGTCGACGATGAGGACCTGTTGCGCGCCACCCGTCGAGGCGAGCTGGTTCACCAGGAGCGGGTTGATGTCGCCGGTGGCCGACCCGTCGAAGGCGGCGGTGCCGAAATTGAAGATGCCCCCGTCGGCCGCTACGAGCCAGTAGCCACCGCCGCCCGGGCCCGGGGCCATGCCGTCGATGGGCTCGTTGAGCCGGATGGAGCCGGTCGAACCATGGAACGTCGCGTCGCCGTAGCTGAAGATGCCGCCGTCGGCGGCGACGAGCCAGTAGCCGTCACCCGAGGCTGTTGCCGCCATGCCGACCATCGGCCGGTTGAGGTGGATGGAACCGGTCGAGCCACGGAACGCCGCGTCGCCGTAACTGAAGATGCCACCGTCGGAGGCCACCAACCAGTAGCCCTGTCCCGACGGCGTGGGCGCCATGCCGACGACCGGGGCATTGAGGTGCAGGCCACCCGTCGAGCCGAAGAATGACGCGTCGCCGAAACTGAAGATGCCGCCGTCGGCGGCCACCAACCAGTAGCCGTCCCCCGACGGTGTGGCCGCCATGGCGACGATGGGCGCGGTGAGATGCAGGCCGCCCGTCGAGCCGAAGAACGCGGCGTCGCCGAAGCTGAAGATGCCGCCGTCGGCGGCCACCAGCCAGTACCCCTGTCCCGACGGCGTGGCCGCCAGGCTCACGACAGGCGCGTTGAGCGCGGTCTCGCTCATGCTTCCGTAGGAGTGGGCGTCGCCGAAGGGATAGACGCCCCCGGTCGACGAGGCGACCCAATAGCCGCCACCGCCGGGCGTGGCGGCCATGGCCACCGCGCTGGACGGACCTGAAGGAGCTGCAGCGGCGGCCGTCGTGATGCCCGTTGCGGCGAACCACACGAGCGAGGCGACCAGCACGCCGCACGCGACGAGGAACGTCGTCAGCCGGTGGCGGGGGAGGTCATGGCGCAAGAACCCCAGGTTAGGAGTCCCGCCGGTCCGTCCCGGGCCACCAGGCGATGCGGTGGGCAGACTGGGGCTCATGCCCGAGAACGCTTGGTCCCCTGGTTTTCCTGCGCTCCGCCGCGGCGAAGGATGTGTCATGTGCGGCCCAGGTGCTGACGAGACGCCCCACGGGCTCCGGATTTTCGAAGGCAGGTGGGCCGACGGGTACCTCGGTCGCCGTCCCGTTCGGCCCGGCTACGCCTTCGTTCTCTGGAAGGGCCGTCACGTCGCCGAGCCGACGGAGCTCTCGGCCGAGGAGACGGCAGGTTTCTGGTCCGAGGTGGCACTCGTCGCCGGCGCCGTTGACCAGGAGTACCGGCCGGCGAAGATGAACTGGCTCAGCCTGGGCAACGGCGTGCCGCACCTGCACGTCCACCTGGTTCCCCGTCCCCTGCACGACGCCCGCGCCGGAGGTCCGGTCGAATCGGAGGCCTTCGACTTCGCCGACATTCCCGCCATCGACGCAATGGAACTTGCGAAAGAGGCCGCCGCTCTGCGCTCGCGCCTGCAGGCCTGAGCGGGCGGCGTGGAGCTGCTGGCCGAGGGCCGCACGGCCGAGGTCTTCGCCTACGGGGTGGGGCGGGTGCTCAAGCTCGACCGACCCGAGTGGAACGGGCTCTCGGTCTTCGAGGAGGGCGTGCTGACGGCGCTGGCCGAGGCCGGGCTGCCGGTCGCCCGGTCGCACGGCACGGTCACGGTCGACGGCCGTGGTGGCGTTGTCCTGGACCGGGTCGATGGTCCGTCGTTGTTGCAGGTGGTGACGTGCGCGGGGCCCGAGGAGGTCGACAGGCTCGCCGGACAATTCGTGGCGCTCCAGCTGCGCTGCAACCGGACGACCGTCGCCGGCCTGCCCGACTTGCTGCCCCGCCTCCACAGCGAGATCGAAGCGAGCATTCCCGACGGCGGGCTGCGGACGGATCTGCTGGCGCTGCTCGACCCCTTGGACGATGGCGGGCGGGGCGTCTGCCATTTCGATTTCCACCCATCCAACGTGTTGGTCGGGCCCGACGGTTGGATCGTCATCGACTGGCTCACCGTGGCGTCGGGGCCGTCGGACGCCGACCTGGCCCGCACCCTTGTCCTCTGGGGGCAGCGGTCGACCGGGTCTCTCGGGCGCTTCCTGCGCGCCGTCCGTCGCGAGGGGCAGGCCCAACGCGGCCTCGGCAACGATCGTCTCGACGCCTGGGTGCGCATCGTCGCAGCGGCGCGTGTCGCCGAGGGCTTCGAAGGCGAGGAACGGGCGTGGCTGCTGCGGGTGGCGGACGGCTTGGAGCGGCTGTTCGCCTGAGCCTGAGTAAGCGGCGTTGCGGTTCAGGCGGTCGTGATTCAGGCGGCGGGAGTCTCCAGCCCGTCGTGGTCCGGCAGGACACACGACACGAGCTCCATGAGGGTCACGTCTGCAGAAGTCGGCTTGCCTGGCGCGCGTACTCGTCGAGGTCGTGGGTGGCGACGTCAGTACGGCGTGATCGCCACCTCGGCTGCCCGCAGCCGGGCGAGCACGGCGTTCTCGCGCTTCGGGCGGACGGACGAGAACAGAATGGTGTCGAGCGGGTACCAGAGGCCCACCCAGGCGAGGACCCACCCGGCCAGATTGGGCAGCGTGAAGTCGTCGTTGTTGTTGGCCACTGTTGTTGCCACCGCGATGGCCAACCCGACGAGGGCGATGGGTATGCCCACCTTCAGCGCGGCGTACCCGTCGCGCCTCGTGCCGCGCCGTTCGCGATCGTTGCGCGCCATGCGGTCCTCGCAATAGCGACCGATCGACTGGTGCAGGTGCGTCGAGGTCGCCGGGTCGACGCGCTGCGAGGGGAGCGAGAGCTCCAGGCGTACGGGTGTTCGGGAGCGACGGCTGCGGAGCTCGCTGATACAGACGTCGATTCCCGGTTCGAAGCGCACCGGCGGCGACGCGCCGTCCCACCCCTGCGTCTCGAACATCTCCTCGACGCGCCCCAACCGCAGGCTGATCACTTCGGTCTCGTCCATGCGGTTCTCGGTGGAGGGCGCCCTTTCGAGTGCTCCGTCAGGCGGCGGGGGTCTCGAGCCCGTCGTCGTCCGGCAACAGGCGCGAGACGAGCTCCATGGCCCGGAAACCGAGCTCAGCCGGACCGGCGGCATCGGGCCGCATGAGGTTGGCCATGATGCGCAGCAGCTGGGTCATGAGCAGCTCCGAGCGCATGCCGAGGCCGACGCAGAGGCGCATCGCCTCGGGGTTCGAGATCAGGTGCACGAAGGCCCGTGCCACCTTGAAGTAAGGGCCGTAGGCGGCCGTCAGCTCGCGGTCGTAGTCGATCAGGGCACGCTCGCCCCCGCCGGTCAGGGCGTGGCCCAATGCCGCGGCGGCCAGCCTCCCGGTCTCGTAGCCGTAGGCGATCCCCTCGCCGTTGAACGGGTTGATGGCGCCGCCGGCGTCGCCGGTGATCACGACGTTCCCGCCCGCCCGCGGCCCGACCGAGAGCCCCATGGGGAGCTTCCCGCCGGTTGGCGGCCCGAGGCTCGTCTCGGGCCGGATGCCCCACGACGCCGGAACGAAATCCACGAAGGCGTCCATGAGATGGCTGGTGTTGAGGCCCTTCCAGCGCTCGTCGGTCGAGAGCAGGCCGACGCCGACGTTCACCCGCCCGTCGCCCATCGGGAAGATCCAGCCGTAGCCGGGCACCACGTTGCCCTCGGTGTCGCGGATGTCGAGGTGCGACTCAATGAAGGGGTCGTCGTGGCGTTCCGAGTGGTAGTAGCCGCGCAGCGCCATGCCCATGGGGAGCTCACGCCGCCGGGACGTACCCAGCATGCGGCCGATCCGCGAGTTGGAGCCGTCGGCCACCACGACGTAGCGCGCCTTGATGGTGCGGGTGCTGGCGGAGCCCTTCTCTTTGACGGTCACGCCGGTCAGGGTGGGGAGCGGGCCGGACGCCGCCGCCTCGTCGACCACCGGGCCCGTGACCTCGGTGCCTTGGAGCAGCGTCGCCCCCGCCGCCTCGGCGTGCCCGGCCACCAGGCCGTCGAGGTCGTGTCGGGTGATGGTGTAGCCGTAATTGGGGAAGTTGGGGTGCTCCGGCCACTGCATGTCGATGGAGCGGCCGAAGCCGAAGGCCCGCAGGCCGCCGTAGCGGTGGGATCCCGCCAGGGCTCCCTCCAGGTCCATGTCGGCCAGCTGCCGGACGGCCCGTGGTGTGAGGCCGTCGCCACAGGTCTTCTCCCGGGGGAACTCCTTCTTCTCCACGACGACCACGTCCCAGCCGGCCTCGGCCAGCCAGTAGGCGCACGAGGCGCCGGACGGCCCTGCCCCGACGATCACCACGTCGTGGACGTGCTCAGGGGCCGGTCGGGCCGCTCGCGAGGTCGCTGTCGCCCGGCGGGGGGCCCGGGAGGCCTTCCCTGCCGCATCGCCTGCGGCGGGGGTTGCCGCCTTCTTCGCGGCCGCCTTCCGCGGCGTCGCCTTCTTGGCCGCCGCCTGCTTCTTGGCCGGTGTTTTCGCCGTCCGCGCCGCCTTCTTCGGGGCGCCGGACCCGGGGGTCTCGTCGGGAGCCGTCACGAGGGCATCGTAGGTCCGCTGCCGGGGCCTCTGACCAGCGGCGCGGATGTGCCTGGCAAAGCGGTCGCATGGTAGAAACGGAACTCGTGGTCCAGTACCTCCCGATCCTCATCTTGGGCGTGCTTGCGCTCGGTTTCACGGTCTTCTCGCTGGTGTCCTCAGCGATCCTGGCGCCGCGCAAGAAGCCGAGCGCTGCCAAGCTCGCTCCCTACGAATGCGGCATCGTGCCCGACGTGGAGCCGCCGCAGCGTTTCCCGGTGCGCTTCTACCTGGTGTCGATGATCTTCATCATCTTCGACATCGAGATCGTGTTCCTCTACCCCTGGGCGGTGGTGTTCCACCAGATCGCCACGTTCGGGCTCATCGAGGTGATCGTCTTCGCGGCGGTGGTCTTCGTGTCGTTCCTCTACCTCATCTCCAACGGGGCCCTGACCTGGGGACCGTCGAAGGCGCTGCAGTCGGGCCTGCCGGCCCGGACGTCGGAGTCGACCATCACCCGGATCAGCGCGTCGAAGAGCCCCGGTGAGGCGGCCTGACCGATGGGGTTCGAGGACCTCCAGCACAACTTTCTGACGGGCCGCATCGAGGACCTGGTGAAGTGGGCGCGCCGCAACAGTGTGTGGCCGGCCACGTTCGGACTGGCCTGCTGCGCCATTGAGATGATCTCGGTCGGGGCCGCCGACTACGACATCAGCCGGCTCGGTATGGAGGTCTTCCGTGGCTCGCCGCGGCAGGCCGACCTGATGATCGTCGCCGGGCGGGTCTCGCAGAAGATGGCCCCCGTCCTGCGCAACATCTACGACCAAATGATGGAACCCAAGTGGGTCATCTCCATGGGCGTGTGCGCGTCGACGGGCGGCATGTTCAACAACTACGCCATCGTGCAGGGGGTGGACCAGATCGTTCCGGTGGACGTCTACGCCCCCGGCTGCCCGCCGTCGCCCGAGACGCTCCTGCACGCCATCTTGACGCTGCACGAGAAGATCCGAACCGGCGAGATCACCCGCCGACCCGGGTCGTCCGTTCCGGCCGGCGAGCAGGCGACCGGTGGCTGGGTGCCGACGGTGCCCGACGCCGTGCGGGTGGCCACGCCGCGGTGAGCGGGACGACCCCGTCGACCGCGCCGGTGGCCTCCCCTGCCAGTGTCCTCCCCGAGGTGCCGCGGCTGCCCGACCGCCTGGTCGATCAGCTCGCCTTTCCCCGTCGCGAGACCTACAAGCAGATGGTGGCCGCCTTTCGCGACGCAGGCTTCGAGCTGTGCAGCGACCTGTGCGCCGTGGACTACCTGAGCCACCCCGGCCGTTCCCTGCCCGAGGGGATGACGGCCGAGCGCTTCGAGGTCGTCGTCAACCTGCTCTCGCTCTCCTCCCGCCAACGCGTGCGTATCAGGGTGCAGGTGCCCGAGTCCGATCCGACGGTCGACAGCGTGGTGGAGATCTACCCGGGCGCCGACTCCATGGAGCGTGAGGCCTACGACATGGTCGGGATCATCTTCGCGGGCCACCCCGACATGACGCGCATCCTCATGCCCGAAGACTGGGAAGGCCACCCCCTGCGCAAGGACTATGGCGTCGGGCGGGTGCCCGTGCAGTTCAAGGAAGCGCCAGGCCCCCGGTGACCGACCACGAGAACGAGCACGGGCGCGGCCATCACCACGGCCACGAGCACGACGACGAGTACGCCGCCGAGGACGCCGAGCACGAGGCCTACGAAGAGGCCGAAGAAGAGGCCCTGATCGCGGAGACGTCGGAGGGCATCCAGGGCCTGCGGTCGCGCACCACCACGAGCGCCGGCGAGCTCCGCCAGGAGGTCGGCGCGGTCCTCCGCCTCCCCGAGGGCGGCTACGTGGATCCGGGCGACATCGACATCGAGCGCCGCGACGACGAGACGACGATCATCAACATGGGCCCTCAGCACCCCTCCACCCACGGTGTGCTCCGCCTCATGCTCGAGTTGGACGGTGAGACGATCCTGCGCACGAAGCCCATCATCGGCTACCTCCACACCGGCATGGAGAAGCAGGGGGAGGAGCTGACCTACGTCCAGGGCTCGACCAACGTGACCCGGATGGACTACCTGTCCCCGCTGCACAACGAGCTGGTCTTCTCCTTGGCGACCGAGGCGCTCCTCGATGTGGAGATGCCCCCGCGCGCCACCTGGATCCGCATGCTGATGGTCGAGCTGAACCGGGTGTCGTCGCACCTGCTGTGGGTGGCCACCAACGGAGGGGACCTCGGCTCCACCTCCATGTTGATCTACGGCTTCCGTGAGCGCGAAATGGTTCTCGCCTTCTTCGAGAAGGCGACCGGGCTGCGCATGAACAACAACTACATCCGTCCGGGCGGTGTCGCCGCCGACCTGCCCGACGGCTGGGAGGACGACATCGAGATCATCTGCGAGACCATCCTGGCCCGCACCTACGAGTACGACGAGCTGATCACGGGCCAGCCCATCTTCCGCGAGCGGACCGAGGCGGTGGGCAACATCTCGGCCGAGGAGGCGCTCGCGCTCTCGGTGACCGGGCCCATTCTCCGCTCCACCGGCGTGCCGTGGGACCTGCGCCGGACGATGCCCTACCTGGCCTACGACAAGCTCGACTTCGACGTCATCGTGGGGACCTACGGCGACAACTTCGACCGCTACTCGGTGCGCCTCAACGAAATCCGCGAATCCATCAAGATGGTCCGTCAGATCGCGGACATGATGCCCCCGGGCGACTTTCGCGTGCAGGACCGTAAGGTGACGCCGCCGCCCCGCGCCCGCATCGACGAGAGCATGGAGGCGCTCATCCACCACTTCAAGATCTTCACGGAGGGCTTTCGGGTCCCCGAGGGCGAGGTCTACGTGGCGGTCGAGTCCCCCCGGGGCGAGCTGGGCTGCTACATGGTCTCCGACGGGACCTCGAAGCCGTTCCGCATGCACATCCGTGCACCGAGCTTCGTCAACCTGCAGGCCCTCCCGCTTCTGCTGCGCGGTGGCACCATGGCTGACGCCGTCGCCGTCATCTCCTCGGTCGACCCCGTCATGGGCGAGGTCGACCGGTGAGCCACCTGCGCGCCGACGTCCGCACCCGGGCCGAGGAGCTGGTCGCGCTCTACCCCGAGCCGCGCTCCGCCCTGATCCCGCTGTGCCACCTGGCCCAGGAGCAGGACGGCTGGCTGGTTCCCGAGGCCCTGAGCGAAATCGGCGAGCTCTGTGGCGTGACCGCGGCAGAGGTGCGGGGCACGGCGACCTTCTACGACATGCTGCACGTCGAGCCGGTCGGCACCTACGTCGTTGCGGTGTGCACCAACATCGCCTGCCTGCTCGACGGCGCGCTCGAGCTGTTGGAGCACGCCGAGTCGACGCTCGGTGTGCGCGCCGGCGGGACGACGCCCGACGGTGTCTTCACGCTCCACGAGGCCGAGTGCCTGGCCGACTGCGACCGGACGCCGTGCGTGCAGGTCAACCACCGCTATGTCGGCGGGCAGACGCCCGAGAGCTTCGACGCGCTCGTGGGCGACCTCCGCGCCGGCCGCCTGTCGGACACCATCCCGACCCACGGCACGCTGGTGCGGGTGCGCCGCAGCGTCGGCCTGCAGGTCGACAAGGCCGCCATCGCGTCCGAACGGGCCGCGGTCGCCGACGAGCAGGCCAGCCGCGCTGCGGCCGCCGGGGAGAAGGCCTGATGGCGATCACCGACGCCCCCAAGATCATCACGGCGCGCCTCGGCTACGACGACTCCTTCACACTGGAGCGCTTCCTGGCCACCGGCGGGTACACCGGACTGCGCAAGGCCCTGACCATGACGCCCGAGGCGGTGGCGGCCGAGGTCGACGCGGCCAGCCTGCTGGGCCGCGGCGGCGCCGGCTTCCCGGCCGGTCGCAAGTGGTCGATGCTGCGGAAGAACCCGGTGACATACCTGGTGATCAACGGCGACGAATCCGAGCCCGCCACCTTCAAGGACCACATGCTGCTCGAGGGTGACCCGCACGAGATCCTCGAGGGCGTGCTGATCTCCGCCTACGCGTTGCAGGTCACGCAGGCCTTCATCTACCTGCGCGGGGAGTTCGCACTCGGACTGGAGCGCCTGCAGACGGCGCTGAACGATGCCTACGCCTACGGCGCGGTGGGGAACAACATCTTCGACTCGGGCTTCTCGCTCGACATCGTCGTGCACCCCGGCGCCGGTGCCTACATCTGCGGCGAGGAGACGGCGCTGCTCGAGTCGCTCGAGGGCAAGCGCGGCTTCCCGCGCATCAAGCCGCCCTTCTTCCCGGCCGCCATCGGCCTCTTCGGCGAGCCCACCGTGGTCAACAACGTCGAGACCATGGCCAACATCCCCTGGATCGTGAACAACGGTGGAGCCGCCTTCGCCGCGCTGGGTGCGGGCCGCTCGACGGGTACACGGCTGTTCGCGCTGGCCGGCCACGTGCGCAACCCCGGCAACTACGAGCTCGAGATGGTGAAGACCACCTTCCGCGACCTCATTTACGCCCCGGTGCTCGGTGGCGGCATCCGCGGCTCCAACACGCTCAAGGCGTTCATCCCCGGCGGCGTGTCCGCCCCCTGGTTCGGCCCCGACCAGGTGGACCTGCCGCTCGGGCAGGACGAGGTGGGCAACGCCGGCTCCATGCTCGGCTCGGGCTCCATCGTCGTCATGGACTCGGCCACCTGCATGGTGCGGGCCGCCTGGCGCATCACCAAGTTCTTCTCCCGCGAGTCGTGCGGCCAGTGCACGCCCTGCCGCGAGGGCGCGGGCTGGCTGGAGCGCATCATGTACCGAATTGAGAACGGCGATGGGCGCGAGGAGGATCTGGATCTCCTCATGGACCTGTGCGACAACATCTCCCCCGGCGTGGCCTGGCCCCCGCAGCAGACCACCATCTGCGTGCTCGGGCCGTCGATCCCGTCGTCCATCGCGTCGGGCATCCGCATGTTCCGCGACGAGTTCCTGGTGCACGTGAAGGAAGGGGGGTGTCCCTTTGACTGACACGGCGAAGACCCGCGAGGTCACCGACGCGCTGGCGCCCGACACCCACGACGACGGGACGAACACCTTCACGCTGGACGGGCGCACAGTCACGGCGAAGAAGGGCGAGCTCTTGATTGCCGCGGCGGAGCGGGCCGGGACCTACATCCCGCGCTTCTGCTACCACCCGCGCATGGAGCCCGTCGGCATGTGCCGCATGTGCCTGGTCGAGGTCGAAGGCCCACGCGGCGCCACCCTGCAGCCGGCCTGCTTCATCGAGGCCGGCGAGGGCATGGTCGTCGACACCACCTCGGAGAAGGTGAAGAAGGCCCAGGACGGCGTGCTCGAGTTCCTGCTGGCCAACCATCCGCTCGACTGCCCGGTGTGCGACAAGGGCGGCGAGTGCCCGCTGCAGGACCAGACCCTGGCCTACGGCCCGGGCGAGACCCGCTTCATTGAGGAGAAGCGCCACTTCGAGAAGCCCATCGCCATCTCGGACCTCGTCCTGCTCGACCGCGAGCGCTGCATTCAGTGCGCTCGCTGCACCCGCTTCGCCTCCGACGTCGCCGGCGAGGCGCAGATCGACTTCGCCGGACGGGGCGAGAACGTGGAGGTCGCCACCTTCCCCACGGAGCCCTTCTCCTCCTACTTCAGCGGCAACACCGTGCAGATCTGTCCGGTCGGCGCGCTCACGGCGACGCCCTACCGCTTCACCGCCCGCCCCTGGGACCTCGACCAGGTCGAGTCCACCTGCACCGCCTGCTCGGTGGGCTGCCGGGTCGCTGTGCAGTCCTCGCAGAACCGCCTGACCCGGCTGCTCGGCATCGACTCCGAGCCCGTCAACCACGGCTGGCTCTGCGACAAGGGCCGCTTCTCCTTCGAGTCGGTCAACGGCGACGAGGTCGACAACGGCCCCGAGCAGCCGACCGAGGTGGCCGACGAGGCCGTCGACGTCGTCCCCGCGACGGCGTCGCAGGTCGTCAGCCTCGGGGCGAGCCGCGGCCAGTTCCTGGGCGAGGCGCGCGAGACGGGGCGCTTCGAGCACGGTCGCCTGGTCGAGCCGCGCGTCCGCAAGAATGGCGAGCTGGTCCCGGTCAGCTGGGGCGAGGCCCTGGCTGCCGCGGCGGCCGGTCTCGCCGCCGCCAAGAGCGAAGGCGGCGCCGGCGCGGTGGCCCTCATCGGAGGGGCACGCCTGACGAACGAGGCCGCCTACGCCTGGGCCAAGCTGGCCAAGGCCGTCATCGGCACCGACTCCGTCGACGCCCAGCTGGGTGACGGCCTGCCCGCCGACCTCGTCCTGGGGCTGCCGCGGGCCACCATCGACGAGGCCTGCGCCGCCCCCGTGCTCGTGACCTTGGCCGGCGACCTGCGCGAGGAGCTCCCGGTCCTCTTCCTGCGCCTGCGCGAGGCCGTGGTCGGCGCCACGCAGCTGCTCGAGATCGCACCCGCCCCCACCGCGCTCACCGCCCTGGCCGTTTCCTCGTTGCGGGTGCGCCCGGGCGAGGCGCCGCTCATGGCGCGTGCGCTCACCGGTGACGCCGGTGCCACGACCGCGCTGGGCACGCACCCCGAGGGCGCCACCTTCACGCAGGATCAGATGGAGGCGGCCCGCGGCGTGCTGGCCGCCCACCCCGACGGCGAGGGCGTGGTCGTCGTGGCCGGCCGGCCTTCCTACGCCGAGTCGGGCGAGGTGGCCGCCGAGGCCGTGCGCGCGCTGGCGGCCGCGCTGCCCAAGGCGACCTTCCTGCCGGCGCTGCGTCGCGGCAACGTCTTCGGGGCGCTCGACATGGGACTGGCGCCCGGGATCCTGCCGGGTCGGGTGAGCCTCGATGCGGGACGCCAGCGCTTCACCGCCGCCTGGGGCTCGGTCCCCGCTGCCGCCGGTCTCTCGACGGCCGACATCCTCGCCTCCATGGCGGGCGAGACGAACGAGGGCGCCCCCACGAGCGCCGCCGTGCGCGCCCTCATCCTCCTCGGTGCGGACCCGCTCGATGACTTCCCCGACCGCGCCGCGGCCGACAAAGCCTTCAAGGCCGGCCACTTCGTCGTCGCCGTGACGGGCCACCCATCCGAGTCCGTCGACGTCCACGCCGACGTCGTGCTGCCGTGCGCGGTGGCCCACGAGCGCGGGGGCACCACGACCAACATCGAAGGCCGGGTCAGCCGCCTCGGTCCCAAGCTCTCGGCGCCCGGCTTCGCCTGGCCCGACTGGATGATCGCGGCCGAGCTCGCTGACGCCCTCGGGTCGGACCTCGGCCTCGCCAGTGACAACGACCTCTCCGACGAGCTGGCCCGCACTGCGCCGGCTTACGCGGGGTTGACCCAGCAGGTCCTCCACTCCGACGTGGCGCACGACGGCATCCTGGTGCCGCTCACCGGCAACGAGGACCACCGCGACGACGTGTCCCCGATCGACCCGGTGGCGCTGCCCGGTGTGGAGTCGGTGGAGCGTCAGGGCGCGCCGCCACGCGTCGGCACCGGCGCCAGCGAGCCCGCTTCGGAATACGTGGCTGATTTGGGCAGCCCGCCGCCCCTGCTCGCCGGGACGGGTACCGGCGGCGCCCAGCCGCTGCAGATCCCCAAGGCCGACAGCTACAGCCTGCGGCTGGTGTCGGGACGCCGCCTCTACGACGCCGGCAGCTCGGTTACCGGCTCGCCGTCGCTCACGCCGCTCGTGCCCACGCTGGTGGCCCGGGCCAATCCCTACGACCTCGACCGCCTCGGCGCGCACTCTGGTGACCGCGTGAAAGTGCGTTCGGCCCGGGGCGAGCTGATCCTGGCCGCCGAGTCCGACGAGGGCGTGGCCCGCGGCGTCGTCGCCATCGACTTCAATGTCCCCGGTGGCGAGAGCGTACCGCCCAACGCCGTGGCCACGCTCATCGACAGCCGCCAGCTGGTGACCGACGTGCGACTGGAGTCGGTGTGATCGCCGCGGCCGCCCTCCTCTCCAACTCGGCCCCCCTGCTGACGCACAGCGCCGACAGCGGCAACGGCGACCCGCTCTTCTACTTCGGCCTCAACTGGCAGGTCTGGCTCATCGTCATCATCAAGTGCCTGGTGGCCTTCGTGGCGCTCCTCGTCGCTACGGCCCTGATGATCTGGTTCGAGCGCAAGGTGATCTCGGACATGCAGAGCCGCGTCGGCCCCAATCGGGCCGGGCCGTGGGGCCTTCTGCAGACGCTGGCGGACGGGACCAAGCTCATCTTCAAGGAGGACCTGCTGCCCGACCGGGCGGACTCCTTCGTGTTCAAGCTGGCGCCCTACCTCTCCGTCATTCCCGCCGTGCTGGTCTTCACCGTCGTCCCCATCGGGGGCGTGATCACCATCGGCAGCCACACCTTCGAGCTGCAGGTGGCCGACCCGCCCATGGGGATCCTGCTCGTCCTCGCCATGTCGGGCATCGCCGTCTACGGCGTCATGCTGGCCGGTTGGTCCTCGGGCTCGAAGTACCCGCTGCTCGGGTCGGTGCGGGCGTCGGCCCAGGTGATCTCCTACGAGGCCGCGCTCGGCATGACCACGGTCATGGTGGTGCTCGTGACCGGTTCGCTGTCGACCCGAGCCATCGTGGCGTCCCAGTCGAACGGCTTCTGGAACTGGAACCTCATCCGGCTGGGCTTCCTGCCCTTCATCTTCTTCATGATCGCCATCACGGCCGAGCTCACCCGCCCGCCCTTCGACCTCACCGAGGCCGATACCGAGCTGGTCGGCGGCTTCCACACCGAGTACTCGTCCATCCGCTTCGGGCTCTTCTACCTGGCCGAGTTCATGAACACCATCACCATGTCGGCCATCGTCGTGACCCTGTTCTTCGGCGGCCCCAACGGCTACATCTTCCACATCCCCGGCGCCACGATCTACATGCCGATCATCTACTTCCTCCTCAAGACGGTGGCGTTCTGCTTCATTTACGTGTGGTTCCGCGCCGCCCTGCCCCGCCTGCGTTACGACCAGCTCATGGATCTCGGCTGGAAGCGCCTCATCCCGCTCACGCTGGGGTGGCTGCTCCTGGTGGCCGCCATCGTCGCCTGGAGCTGGGCCGGGCTGATCCTGGTGCCCGTCGTGATCCTGGCTTCCTTCCTGCTCATCAGGGCCAACAAGCTGGGCAAGGAGATCGGCGACGATGACCTCATCCTCCCGGTGGTCGGGAGCCGGGTGACCCGGCCCTCGCGCCTGTTCCCGGTCCCGGATCCTGTGTCAGGAGGGAAGGCCTAATGGGCGTCGGCGACGGACTGAAGGACCAGTTTTCGTTCCTCGGCGGCTTCAAGCTGACCTTCCAGCACCTGACCCGCCCCCGGGTCACGACGAAGTACCCCGACGAGAAGAAGCCCAAGCAGCCGCGCCAGCACGGTCGCCACGTCCTGAACCGCTACGAGGACGGCATGGAGAAGTGCATCGGTTGCGAGCTGTGCGCCGGCGTGTGCCCGGCCGACTGCATTTACGTGCGAGGGCTCGACAATCCGCCCGATCACCCGGTGTCGCCCGGGGAGCGCTACGGCTACGTCTACGAAATCAACTACCTCCGCTGCATCCATTGCGACATGTGCGTCGAGGCCTGCCCGACCGAGGCCATCACCGAGTCCAAGTTGTTCGAGTTCTCCTTCACGAACCGCTTCGACGCCATCTACACCAAGGAAGAGCTCGTCGTGAACGACGACGGCACGCCGAAGAAGCTTCCCTGGGAGGACTGGCGCGAGGGCGACGACAAAATGACCTCCGGCTGGATGCGCGCCACGTCCCCGTCGGGCAGCGCGCAGTACGAGGGCGAGGTGCAGTGGTCGGGCGAGCTCGGCTACGGCGTGCGCGCCCCCGAGGGCGGCCAGTCGGCACACCGGGACGACGACGCCACCGGCACCAAGCCGCTGCGCGAGGTGCTCGAGGCCCATCTGCTCGACGAGGACATCCCGCTGGCCCACCGCGGCATGCAGGGCCGCGTCTGGCGGGCCAAGGAGGGGGCGGCGGCCAACCGCAAGAAGATGGACGCCATGCGGGCGCGCATGAAGGATCTGCGGGCCTCCCGCAAGGCGGCCAAGGCCGACGCCAAGGCCGAGCGGGCGGACGCGGGGGCGGGCAAAGCGGCGGAGGCCTCCGTTCGCGCGGCTGCGGCGATCACGGGCGCGGTTGTGGAGGCGGATGACGCGGCCGGCGCGGAGGGCGCGGCCGAGGGGAGCGACTGACCCATGCTCCACGCCGTGCCGCTCCTGGCTGCCACGCGCGCCACCTGGCCCGACATCCTGGTCTTCGCCGCCGCGGCGGCGGTGATCCTGGTCGGCGCCGTCGGCGTCGTCACGTCGCGCAACCCGGTGCATGCCGCGCTCAGCCTGGTGCTGACGCTCTTCGGTGTCGCCGTGCTGTTCATTGAGCAGGAAGCCGACTTCCTGGCCGCTGTGCAGATCATCGTCTACGCCGGTGCCATCGTCGTCCTGTTCCTCTTCGTGATCATGTTCCTCGGGGTCGACCGGTCCGAGGACATCACCGTGGAGCCGCTGGCCGGCCAGCGC